>JACCEC010429250.1_pt1 | contig 13365 bp, 12 predicted proteins | sample 7450121 | NCBI WGS metagenome assembly JACCEC01 (sample SAMN15323455, study PRJNA562643) | freshwater metagenome | isolation source: river surface water | place: USA:Blue River Watershed | collected 2017-08-18 | reverse complement strand
CTCACCCGAACAACGGGATCGCGGTGTCCGCGACGACGACCTCTTTTTCTTCGAACTGATTTTGATTTTCGCCCGCTTTTGCGCTTAGAAACCGAGGATTGGGAAGATTTTGAACGTCGTCTTCGGCGCGCAGCTTCGGTCTCCTGAAATGGGGCAAGAAATAAAAATGCTAAAAAGAAAAGAAGTATTTTTTTCATAAAATCAATGTGCCTGAGTAGATGCAGAATCGAATTGAATGCCTTTTTTGTTGTGAATTTGACCAACCTTCCACCCATAAAAAGCTAAAAATGCAAAACCTACTAAGGGGATAATGTAGGAGATATGGATATTTGTTGCATCGCTGATGATTCCTTGGAAGGGAGGAATCAAGGCTCCACCGAGAATCATCATCACCAAAAGCGAAGAGCCTTGGTTGGTGTATTTTCCGAGTCCGGCAATGGAAAGTGCGAAGATGCAAGGCCACATCACCGAACAGAAAAGTCCACCTGCGATGAGACTGTACAACGCCCATTCCCCTTCAAAGAAGGTTCCATACGCGGTAAGAATGGCCGCTGCAGTGCCAAAAACGATCATGGTACGAACTGGTTTTTCCTGAGCGATGAAGTTGGCTGCAATAAAAACGAGAACCATTGGCCAATAGGCAATGAGGTCGTTTAATTTGGTTTCTACGTGATCTCCGGCTGCGTTGAATCGAACGTAATTTACTCCAACGATGACGGCAAACGCAGCAATAGGAGCCAGAATCATGGCCAACCGTTTGGCCGCTGGTTTGAAATTAAAAACGGTCATGGCGCCGGTCCAGCGGCCAATCATCAAACTACCCCAATACAACGAGATAAAATGAACTGTTTGCTTATCATCCAAACCAAGAAATCCCTGCGTTTCCATCAAAGTTGGAAGATTCGATTGTATGGTAACTTCGGTTCCCACGTAAACGAAAATGGCCAACATGCCCCAAATAATTTGAGGACTCTTAAAAACACCCCAATCGCCTTCCATTTTCTCTTCATTCCGGATTTCAGGCATGTTAGAAAACCAAAGGATTCCAGCAAACAACAAGAATGCGCCGCAAAGAATGAGGTAGGGAAGTTTTACATTTTCTATACCCAGGGATGCATCTGAACCGCCGATGGAACCAAAAATGGCATAGTTCACCAACAACGGACCGATGGTCGTTCCAAAGGAATTGACTCCACCGGCCAAAGAAACCCGATGGGCTCCAGTTTCGGGATCTCCCAACGCTATGGCCAATGGATTGGCTACAATTTGTTGAAGAGCAAATCCCAAACCCACCACAAAGAGCGAAGTAAGCATCAGACCAAACGAATGGAGGTTAGCTGCTGGAATAAACCCTACCGCACCCAAGGCTGAAATGGAAAGGCCGATGACCAATCCTTTTTTATGGCCAATTTTATTCAACGGATCGCCCGATGAAATGGATATGAAAAAGTAAAGAAGGGAACCTAAGAAATAAGCCGAATAAAAGGCCATATCGACCAACTGACTTTGAAACTGACTGAGATCGAAATTTTTTCGGAATAGTCCGATCAAAACCGTGTTGGATGCGGCAACAAAACCCCAGAAAAAGAAAACCATAACCAAGGTGTACAAGGCTGGATGAGTCTTGCGATGGATCGATTGCATGAAAATGAATTTGGGCCGAAGCCGGTGAAACTTACGCGAGCATGGTTACTGGATTCTCCAAATAAGCCTTTAAGGTTTGAAGGAATTCGGATCCTGAAGCCCCATCAACAACGCGGTGGTCACAAGATAAGGTAACTTTCATGACTTTACCAGGCTTCATTTCACCTTTTTCCACGATAACCGTTTCTTTAATGGCTCCAACCGCAAGGATGCAGGCATCTGGGGGATTGATGATTGCGGTAAATTCTTCAATACCAAACATTCCCAAATTAGAAATGGTGAAGGTATTTCCGGCCCAATCAGAAGGCTGCAACTTTTTGGCTTTGGCTTTGCCAGAGAAATCTTTTACTTCAGCGGCGATATGTGAAAGCGATTTACCGTCAGCGAAGCGAACAACAGGAACCAAGAGTCCTTCTTCTACCGCCATGGCTACACCGATGTTTACGTGATGATTGATGCGAATTTTATCGCCCAACCAAGAAGAGTTGATTTTGGGGTGTTTTTTGAGGGCCAAAGCCGAGGCTTTAACCACCATATCGTTGAAAGAAATCTTAACTGGAGCTACGGCATTGATGGCCTCGCGAGCTTTGGCCGCTTGATCCATCCGAATTTCCATGGTTAAGTAGAAATGGGGAGCAGTGAACATGCTTTCGGCCAAACGAGCAGCGATCACTTTTCGCATTTGAGAAACGGGGATTTCCTCGAATTTCTCTTCACCAACGTAGGCCGGCAAAGAAATGGTGGTGGTTGACATTGGAGCCTGAGCTTGTGCAGCTAAAGCGGCGGCGGCATTGGCTGGATTAAAATAGTCGATATCGCGTTTCACGATGCGGCCACCGTCGCCGGAACCGTTCACCATTCCAATATTGATACCGCGTTCTTCAGCCAAACGGCGAGCAAGCGGTGATGCTTTTAATAGGTCATCAGAAGCTGTTGCTACAGGAGCCATTGGAGCAGATACTGGGGCAGATGCTACGGGAGCGGCGGCTGGGGCAGGTGTTGGAGTTGGTGCAACGGGAGCCGTTTCAGCCACTGGTGCTGGAGCTGGGGTGGATGTCGGAGCGGCGGCACTGGAAAGTAGAGCAGAGTAATCCTCTCCGGGATTTCCGATAACCATCATGGGAGCGCCGATGGCGATGGCTTTCCCGGGTTCAGCCACCAAAGCCAACACGGTTCCTTCATCGAAGTTTTCGAACTCCATGGTGGCTTTATCGGTTTCAACCTCGGCAATGACATCGCCGGATTTTATTTTATCACCTACTTTAACCAACCAACTCGCTACCACGCCTTCCGACATGGTATCGCTCATTTTTCGCATTGAGATAATCTGTGCCATAACAACTACATGAATTTTGCAAAGGTAACCAAAAAGTTGATAGCCTTGGCATTTAAAAACCACGACAAAAAGGCTTTTTTTGAAGAAAAATTTGTACTTTTGAGGCAATTTATACGAATCATGAGAGAAGTACAATTTAGAGAAGCGCTTCGCGAGGCGATGAGTGAAGAAATGCGCCGCGATCATACCGTTTTTTTAATGGGTGAAGAAGTTGCCGAATACAACGGTGCCTACAAGGTTTCCCAAGGAATGTTGGATGAATTCGGACCGAAAAGGGTGATTGATACTCCTATTGCAGAATTGGGATTTGCTGGTATTGGAGTGGGGGCAGCCATGAACGGCCTTCGCCCCATCGTCGAATTCATGACCTTCAACTTCTCTTTGGTGGCCATCGACCAAATCATCAATTCCGCTGCAAAAATGTTAAGCATGTCGGGCGGTCAATTCCCTGTACCTATCGTTTTCCGTGGCCCTTCAGGCTCTGCAGGAACCTTGGGTGCCCAACACTCTCAAGTTTTCGAAAGCTGGTACGCCAACTGTCCAGGATTGAAAGTCGTTTCCCCAAGTAATCCAGCCGATGCCAAAGGATTATTAAAATCAGCCATTCGCGACAATGATCCAGTGATTTTCATGGAAAGTGAGCAGATGTATGGCGACAAAGGAATGATTCCAGAAGGTGAATATTTAATTCCGATTGGTTTAGCAGATGTAAAGAAGCAAGGCACAGATGTCACTTTGGTATCGTACAACAAAATGATGAAAATCACCTTGGCAGCTGCCGAAGAATTGGAAAAGGAAGGCATTCATGCCGAAGTGATCGATCTTCGAAGCATTCGCCCCCTCGATACCAAAACCATCATCGAATCGGTAAAGAAAACCAATCGCTTGGTTGTTATTGATGAAAGTTGGCCTTTCGCTTCGGTTTCTTCTGAAATTGCCTATCGTGTTCAGAAAGATGCATTTGATTATTTGGATGCGCCTGTTCTACGTGTTAACGGCTCAGACGTTTCCATGCCCTACGCGATGAATTTGGTTCAGGCTTACCTTCCAAGTGTGGAAAAAATCGTAAAGGCAACAAAATCAGTGATGTACTTGCAAAAGTGATATCCCATCACTAAGTTTACCTAAATTCAAATCGATGAAAAAACTAATCTTACTCTTATTGCCATTGTTTTTCTTGGGTTCATGCAATAAAAAAAACATTACAGTAGATTACAACTATAATTTCACCACCATTCGTTTTCGAGTGAATCCTATGACAGCGGGTGTCCAAGCCATCGATCAAAAAACCCTTGTTACCAATTTTGATTCTTTCTGCGTAGCAAAAAACATTGATCCCAACCATGTTAACTCCATTCATCTTTCAAGTGCTAATGCCTTTTTGGCAGATTCCACCCAAAATTTCGATGAGTTTGAATCGGCAAGATTATATGTTTCTGCGCCCAATCAACCTGAAATTGAAATCGCCAGCAAAAACCACACCCCAAATGGCTCTAACGTTTTGAATGATTTCATTCTTACCAATGAAAATATCATCAATTATGTAAAATCAAATGAAATTACGGTACGCATGGAAGGAACTCTTCGCAATGATATTACCGTTATAAAAAACGTGCTATTAAAGGTTGAATTCAGAATCAATGCAGATATCCTGCAAGTTAAATAACTTCTAAATGAACCGCCAATCGGCGGTTTTTTTATGGAAAAAATTTTCCTTTCGTACCTTTGCTCCATGACCAAACAAATCAGAAAAATCTTGGTAGCAAATCGTGGGGAAATTGCCCTTCGTGTCATGAGAAGCGCCAAAGAGATGGGAATTAAAACCGTAGCTGTTTTTTCGGAAGCAGATCGAAAAGCCCCTCATGTTGTTTATTCCGATGAAGCAGTTTTGCTCGGTCCTGCCCCATCTTCACAGAGTTATTTAAAAGGAGATCGAATCATAGAGGCATGCATCAAATTGGGTGTCGATGCCATTCATCCAGGTTATGGATTTTTGAGTGAAAATGCAGATTTTGCTCAAGCTGTTTACGATGCCGGACTCGTTTTTATCGGTCCATCGGCTCGCAGCATGCAGATGATGGGAAATAAGTTAGCTGCGAAACAAGCCGTGAAAGATTTCAACATCCCTATGGTTCCCGGTTTGGATGAAGCCATTTCGGATATTGAAAAATCGAAACAAATCGCTCAAGAAGTGGGTTTCCCTATTCTAATCAAAGCCGCAGCTGGTGGTGGTGGAAAAGGAATGCGCATCGTTGAGAAAATGGAAGATTTCGAAGAACAAATGAATCTGGCTGTTTCTGAAGCAACATCCTCATTTGGCGACGGATCCGTTTTTATTGAAAAGTATATTGGTTCTCCGCGCCACATCGAAATTCAAGTTTTGGGAGACACCCATGGAAATGTGGTTTATTTGTTTGAACGCGAATGTTCCATCCAACGCCGGCACCAAAAACTGGTCGAAGAAGCTCCTTCTGCCCTTCTCACCCCTGATGTGCGCAAAGCCATGGGTGAAGCTGCTGTTCGGGTGGCTAAAGCTTGCAACTATGTTGGAGCAGGTACCGTAGAATTCTTGTGCGACGAGCATTTGAACTTTTACTTTTTGGAGATGAATACGCGGTTGCAAGTGGAGCATCCCGTTACCGAAATGATTACCGGTTTGGATTTGGTTCGTGAACAAATTCGAATCGCAGCCGGTGAGCCACTCGGATACTCCCAAGAAGATTTAAGCATTCGCGGACACGCCATTGAGTTACGCGTTTGTGCCGAAGATCCTACCAATAATTTCACCCCCGATATCGGAAAATTAGAAACCTACCGACGTCCACAAGGCTATGGTATTCGCGTTGATGACGGAATGGAAGAAGGCATGGAAATCCCCGTTTTTTACGATCCCATGATTTCCAAATTGGTAGTATTTGGTGCTACTCGGGAAGAAGCCATGGATCGAATGAAGCGCGCCATTGAAGAATACCAAATTACCGGGGTGGCCACTACCCTCCCCTTTGGAACCTATGTCATGAACCACCCCGCATTTCGTTCGGGCCAATTCGACACCCATTTCATTAAACACCATTACCGGCCCGAAGAAGTTTTACCCAAAGGACAAGATCAGGAACTTGCGGCAATCTTATCGGCCAAGGAGTTAGAAAAAAATCAAACTTCCGCCTCGATGAAATCATCAACCCAATCGAACAGCATTTCTGCTTGGAAAATCAATCGATAAAAAAAGCCCCGAATTTCTTCGGGGCTTTTTTTAATCTTCTTCGGATTCTTCCTCAGGTTTATCGCCATATCCATCGTCCTCTTCATCATCATTGTCCGATGAATCCCCTTTTTCTTTTTCAATCTCAACGGTATTTAAGTCATCCAACGCCAATTCTTCTTCAATTTGCTGGCGAGTAACCAATTTTACCTTAACCAAATATTCTGTATCATCAGTTTCAATGGGAAGGGCCACAATCAAATCACCCTTCGAATTATTGTACCTAACCATGTTGGTGGCTTGGTCGTATCCATTCGGATAATTCTTTTCAATAATTTCCAAAACCTCGGCTGAAGCGTTACTAATGTCAACAATGGATTTCTTTTTTGCCATAAACGATGATGCTATTTCAATTCGAGGGTAAAACTATCAAAAACCGACAAATTCCAAAAAAAAATTGGCATCTTTTTTTTGAAACATTTAAAAACGAATCCAACTTTTTAGACGTATTCCGCAATTCGAACCCATTTTGTTTAGAAATTTGGTTGGGATTTTAACTTCCAAGCACAATGAATCATTTTTAAGAATCGCGAATGCACCATCAAAACGAAGAAAAGTATGTTCAACCTCCCAATCCGTTTCCGACCAATCCAAAACAAAGTCGTTTTTCCGTACAAAAACGGATGAACATTCTTCTTTCAATTGAATTTTTGGGAAATGAGCCTGATGAATTTCAATAAAATAGCCCAAATACTTTGCCATTTGACGGGAGTTGGGCTTCTTTAATGCCAATGGTGCGCTTTGGAACGCAGTCAACCCTTCGGAGGTCATCACGGCCATTTCATCGCACACCTGCAACAATTCATGGGGATTGTGGCTAACCAAAAGAACACCCATATTTTTTTTCTTGGCTATTCTTCGAATGAGCAAAAACAATTCATTTCGCCAATGCGCATCGAGCTGATTGGTTGGTTCATCCAAAAGTAGAAAAGCTGGGTTTTGCATCAAAGCTCGACCCAAAGCAACCCGCTGACGTTGTCCTCCACTGAGCCGATCAACTCGATTTCCACTCCACGATTTTGCTCCTAAAAATTCCAACCACTGTTGTGCTTCTTTTTCTTGAGAGGCCATACTCCCTGTTTTTGAGGCGTGATATAAATTTTCAAATGCAGTATGTTTTTCCATTAACTGGAAATCTTGAGCTAAAACCGCCATTCGATCGTGCCCCCAAATCAATCGATCTTTTTGAAAAACTGCTTTATTGCCCAATTTCACTTCACCCGAAAGGGGAGGTAGAAATCCGGCCAAGGTTTTCAACAATGTACTTTTCCCGCCTCCACTTGGGCCCGTAATGCCGTAAATTTTACCCGGAAGTAACTCTATAGAAATCGATGTTTCTAACAAGGGCATTTCGTACCCTATGAGTGCTTGAGAAATAAGGAGATTCTCAGGAGTCATATTTCTCCAACAATTTTATCAGAACATCGAAATCCTTGGGATAAGGTGCTTCGAAAGAAAACTCCTTTTTAAAGATGGAAAACTGAATACTTCGGGCGTGTAACGCAAATCGTTTGATCATAGGTTGCGATTCCTCGAACTTCCCAAAAGAATATTTCCTCTTGATTTCATGAAGATAAGGAGCTTCCCCTCCATAGGCAGGATCGTTAACGATGGGTGCATTTTGAGAGGCTAGGTGAACTCGAATTTGGTGGGTTCTACCGGTTACGGGGAAACATCCAACCAAGGTAAAATGACGGAAAAACTTCAAAGATTTTAAAATGGTAAACGCATCTTTCCCTGTTTTGAAATCGATTCGCATCAGACCATCTTTGGCAGGGCCGATGGGAAGATCTACTTCCAATTCATCGAATCGATGAATTCCGCCCACCACGGCATGATAAATTTTTCGAACACGTCGTTTTTCAAACTCGATCGACACCTCTCGGTAGGTTTCTGGATCTTTTGCGGCCACCAAAATTCCCGATGTTTCTTTGTCGAGACGGTGACACAATTGTACCGTTGGGCAATATTCACGAGCGATGGAAAGAATACTGGCCGCTGTTCCTTGGCGCTCATCGAGTGAGCTCACAAAAGGAGGTTTATTGAAAATGAGTAAATGATCGTCTTCGTACAGTAAAATATCGAGAATGGAAATGGGTTTCAATTATTTCTTCTTTAAGGTAAATGCAAAAGTAGTTCCGATTCCTTTGGTCGAGCGAACCCAAACGGTTTGGTTGTGGGATTCAAAGATATGTTTTACGATAGAGAGCCCCAAACCGGTACCTCCTGCATCCCGAGATCTTGCCTTATCTACCCGATAAAATCGTTCAAAGATGCGAGAATGGTGAACTTCATCAATTCCCTCTCCGTCATCGGTAATTTCACACATGTAGTGGGTATCCATGTCATAAACCCCAACCAAAACATTGCCGTTTTCTTTTCCGTATTTGATCGCATTTTCAACCAAATTCATCACGGCATGGTTGATGAGTTTTCGATCGGCATACACCAAAAACGGAGGCTTCAATCCTTGTTTAAACTGAATTATGATATTTTTTCGCTCGGCCCTTTCGTGCAAATTGTGGAAGACATCCTCCACCAACTCGGCCAAGTCAAATTTCTCCCATTTCAATTGCACACTTCCCGATTCCAATTTGGAGATTTCCATCAAATCGTGGATAATGGCTTCCATTCTTTCGGTGTTTTCAATGGCTTTTTCAAGGAATTTTTCGGTTACCTTCGGATCGTCCAACCCCCGGTCGACGAGGGTTGAAAGGTATCCTTGAATATTAAAAACCGGGGTTTTTAGTTCATGCGACAAATTCCCCACAAATTCCTTTCGATATTGTTCATTGGATTGGAGCTCTTGAATTTCTTTGGCTTTGTTTTCGGCCCACTCTTCCACATCCTTACTCACCGCATCAATCACATCGTTGTTGTATTGAAAACGAAACTCAGTAAATTTCCCTGCTTTGTGCCGATTGATGATTTTGTAGATGACTTTGATTTTTCGGTAGATCAAAAAATTTAAAAAATAAAAAAAGGTTGAAAATCCGAGCAAAAAGGTAGCTACGATGTAAATAATGGCATCGAACCAATGCACCCCGGTGATAATGGAAAACAATAAATTGAACCCGGTCATGATCAAAGCCGAATACAAACTGAGCACCTGTGGAGTTGGATTTTTCACCTGATTAAAATCAGTCTCAAAATTGCATAAAATTTGCGAAATTTGGGCATGCGAAAATCACTTCTTTTTGGAATCTTTTTCATGGCAACGGTGACCTCTTGTTTGGCTCAAGGCAGAACACCCAAAAAGAGAGAATCAACGCCTCGAAAAACCATCATTTTGTCGGATGCCGTTTATCGAGATGCCATTCGTTCGGTTCAATTATTTGCGAAAACCAACGAATTTCTAACCCCAGCCATCGCCTTGGGTTCCGATGAAAAACTAAATCTAAAATTTGATGATTTGTCGGGAGGGTTCACGACCTATTCCTACACCTTTATGCATTGCAATGCCAATTGGGAACAAAGTTCCATTTTTGAAAATCAGTTCATGGACGGTTTTTTTCAAAATGAAATTCAGAATTACAAGTACGCAGTTAATACCAAGCAAACGTATACGTCGTATTCCTTGGAATTCCCTAATTCCTTCATCAAGTTCACCGCTTCCGGGAACTATGTTTTGTTCGTTTACGAAAACGGCAATAAAAATAAACCCATTTTAACCCGTCGTTTCTTCGTTTATGAGCCGCTATCTTCCATCGAATCGGAAGTCCGTCGATCCTTTGCAGCTGGAAGCATCCAAACCAACCAGAGTTTGGATTTAAGAATTACACCTTCACCTACACTGAAAGTATTCAATCCACTTTCCGAATTTTTGCTTACTGTTCAACAAAATCGACGTTGGGATCAAGCTACGGCTGATATTTCACCCAACTTAATGGACCAAAAAACGCTTTTATACACGTTTAACGACCGCCTCAATTTCCCAGCGATGAATGAATTTAGGCAATTCGACACCCGATCGCTGGGCATCAACAGTTTAAATGTTCGTAAGTTTTTAGTGGATACAGCCAATCAAATATTTCTGTACGATGATGCGAGCCGAGCAACTCAACCGTACAACAACTATTTCGACATCAACGGAAGTTTTGCTTGCGTACAGCGAGACGGACTCATCACTAGCCGTGATCCCGACTATACGTACGTACATTTCACTTTAAATACCCAAGGTCGGGTTCCCGAAGGCGACATTTATTTGATGGGAGCCTTAACCAATTGGCAATCAGACTCTACCAATCAAATGGAATACAACGAAGGATGTGCTTGTTACCATAAAACTCTTTATCTGAAACAAGGCTATTACAATTACATGTATGGCATCAAAAAAACAAATGCTGCTTTGGTCGATTTTTCACCCATGGAGGGATCGTTTCAAGGCACCGATAACGAGTACAACATCTTGGTCTATTTCCGATCTCAAATTGGCTTGTATGATCGTCTAATTGGATTTCAAACCCTTTATTCCAACGGAAACCACTAATATTTCCTTTATGCCATTTCTTCACAACAAAGTTGACCGTAAGATCATGGAAGAACGATTGCTTCTTGATCCCCGCCCTCGAACCACCATCTCCTTTTACAAATATCACCGAATTGAAAATCCAGCGGATTTCAGGGATACCCTATTCATCGCTTTTGAAAAAATTGAAGTATTAGGAAGAATTTATGTGGCAACAGAAGGCATCAATGCTCAAATTTCCTTGCCCACCGAACGTTTGGAAGCGTTCAAACAGCTTCTTGCCACCCCTCCATTCGACTTTTTGGATGGAATTCGATTGAATTATGCCATTGATGACGACGGAAAAAGTTTTGCTACGTTAAAAGTGAAGCACCGAGAAAAAATTGTTGCCGATGGATTGCCGGATGGAATGATTAACCCTGCCGATGCGGCAACCTATTTGAAAGCGGATGAATACAATCAATTGGTTGAAACAAATTCTGATGTGGTGGTTATCGATATGCGAAATGCCTATGAATATGAAGTTGGGCATTTCGAAGGAGCCCACAAGATTGATGTCGATACCTTTCGAGAGCAATTGCCCATGGCAGTGGAACAATTTCAGGAAGCCAAAGAAAAACCAGTCGTAATGTACTGCACTGGAGGAATTCGGTGCGAAAAGGCTTCAGCTTATTTCAAACATCACGGATTTAAGGAGGTTTACCACTTGGAAGGTGGAATCATCGAATACACCCGTCAAGCAAAAAACCTTGGAATCGACATAAAATTTAAGGGGAAAAACTTCGTTTTTGACCGTCGATTAGGCGAAAAAATTACTGATGATATCCTTGCTCAATGCCACCAATGTGGAACGCCTTTTGATCATCATGTAAATTGCGCCAATCAATATTGCCACACGTTATTCATCCAATGTCCGGATTGCGCCAACGAAATGGAAGGTTGTTGCTCCAAAGAGTGCCAAGAATTCCATAGGTTACCGAAGGAGCAACAAAAAGAACTCGGACATCAATTCAAGCCCGATGGCTCAAAATATTTAAAACGGAAAAAATTTATAGATTAACGCTTTTCCCCACAAACACCAATGATTTCTCGAGTTGTTGGGAAAAGCCAGAAGATGAGGAAATTGATGGGACGTTTTAAGAAATAACCCCAATTATTCCACGATGTACTGTAATTGATGTAATGTTCTCCAACGATCGGCAAATTCATCCAATGGAAAAGCAATCTCAATTCCTTCATGGTGTATTCGTGGTGGTGCCCAGTAAACGGAATGGCAGAATCGTAAATGGCCTGCAAATCGGTAATGGGTGAAACGCCCAACAAGAAGCGAACGCGTTTGTTGAGGTAGGCAATGTTGGGCACCTCGATGAACAATCGGGAGCCTTTGTTTAGAATTCCGTGAACATTATTCAGGAAGAATTTTAAGGAATGCGGGTAATGTTCCAAAACGGCCATGATGCAAACGAAATCGAATTTTTCGCTGGGTGCAAAGGTGTCTTCAAACGGATCCATATCTAAAATTCGAACACCTTTGCTTTCAATAAGTTGAAACAAAGGATCAAAACTTCCCGAGTAATACTTCTTGGCCTCGGTCATGGTTACTTGTAAACCCATTTCGGTAAGGGCCAAGGGAAGCACTCCCCAAAATCCACCCACATCACAAACGGTTTTTGCTCCATCGGGAAGATCTTGAATCAACTCGTAATAGCGCAAATTAGAGCGACGCAAGTAATTGATAAAATCGTAAGGTGCAGCCCAACCGCGGTTGTGTTTGGCAATTTCCTCCTGCATTTGGGCGCTCCAAAGCGGGGCAACTAAATCAACCTGTCGCTGATAAATGGCATCGAATTCCTGAAAAGAGATCTTCATTCAACAAAAATAAGAGGATAAAATAAAAAAGCCCCGAAAAATCGAGGCCTAAAAAAACTTTTGTCAAATTCGGGGCTTATCGGCCTACGTTAAATACTCGACTCACATTAAATCCAAAATGCACTCCCCCATTTCCCCATGAATTGGTGGTTTCACAAATAAATCCTTGATCAACCATGGAAGTAGAATTCGTGAAATGAACCTGAAAAACGTGGCCTCCGGTTTCAATATCGAAGCCTAAAGAAAGACTGTTTTTAAAATTCGAAGCCAATTGACCTTTAGGAACCAAAAAGTACTCCCAGGTAAAGGCTAAGCGATTACTTAATTTCTGGCGTCCTGAAAATCCTAAGGCAAAAACATCGTTCTTCTCGGACTTGGTTGCTACTAAATTGCGATGCACCAAGGTTGGACTTAATTGCATGGAGAAATTCTCATTGAACTTTCTTCCCAAAATCAATTGATGGGTATAAGCAAGGCGGGAAGAAAAATAATTATCCCGATTTGGATCTTGCCATTTTAAGGTTTTTACATTAATGCTGGTGTAGTACAAAAGAGAAATGGGCATTTTGTTATCCGAAGTCTGCCATAAAATTTTGTATTTACCAAATGCATCGTATACTTTTCCGAATGAAGCGCGACCCACTCCTACCATGAATCGGTCGGTAACTCCGTAATCGAACGACATTTTTTGGTAGGCCTGATCCAAGCCAAAAAGATCATAAAAACCACCGTTCAAGGTGCCAAATCGGTGATTAATTTTAAAATCAAGCACGCCTTTGGATACGT
>JACCEC012411396.1_pt1 | contig 13369 bp, 11 predicted proteins | sample 7450121 | NCBI WGS metagenome assembly JACCEC01 (sample SAMN15323455, study PRJNA562643) | freshwater metagenome | isolation source: river surface water | place: USA:Blue River Watershed | collected 2017-08-18 | reverse complement strand
TCGGCGTCCGCGACCAGCTGCCCCGGCCCGACAGCCCCGGTGATCGCGCGGCTCTGCGGGCGGCAGTCGAGGCCGACCAGCGGTTCGGCGCCGAGCTCGAGCGGGTGCTGCCCGACGGCGCCATGCTCTTTCAACTGCCGGTCCTCGGCTTCCCGGAGGTCGCAACGCCGCATCAGCTTAACGACTACGAACATTTCCGTCCCTACCTCACCACCACCTCGCTCCGGTTCACATATGGCGCACCCAAGACCCGCGCCCGCGGCCGCTGGCAACGGGAGTTGGCGGAGCTGCCGCCGGCGGAGTTTGTGGCCCATCTGGAAGAGTTCGGGTTTGCCGCGATCTACCTCAATCGACGCGGCTTTACGGACCGGGCGGAATCGCTGCTCACCGAGCTCGCCCGGCTCGGCTACGGGCAGCGGATCAGCGATGCCACCGGCGACCAGATCGTCGTTCCCCTGCGGGATCGAGGCGAGTCCCGGCTGCCGATGAGCATCGCCTTCACGTTGGGCAAGGGCTGGCACATCCGCCCGGACGGGGACGTGCGCTGGGCCCACTCCAACGGTGCCGTTTCCTACTTCAACCCTCATGCGCAGCCTGTGCCCGTCGATGTCCGCCTCACGCTCATCGCCGTCGCTCCCCGCGAAGTCACCCTCCGACGGGACGAGACGGTCCTCGCCCGCATTCAGGTCTCCACGACGCCTACGGTCCTGGAGCTTCCCGCCTTGGAAATGCACCCCGGCGTGAACTGTTTCGATCTCTCGTCGGCTGAGCCGGCCGTTCGCCTCGGCGCCGGCCCGAACCAACTGCGCTCATTCGGCCTGCGCTCGTCGGCCCTGCGGCTCGCCGCCGGCGCGCGCCCCGCCGGGTCGCCGTCCCTCGCCTCCTCACGGTGAGGCGCGGGCTCTGCGGCCGGCATGCGCCCCGTCCCCGGCGCCGTCACCCAAGGTAAGTTGACCCCAGTCCACCACGTCCCAGTAGCCTGAAAAACTCGTGCTCAAAACGCATACAAGATATTCCCCCTCATTATCCTGCGCACCTTTCCTACGCGCTGGCAGGGTAACGCCCGAGCCGGTGGTCACGCCAATTTTCCACCCGTGCGTCCCTCGGATTGAAACAATCGCAGTCTCATGTCGTCATGAACCGACAACATGCCTACGGATCGCCTGCAAACCCAGCGCTTCGAGCTCAAGTATCTCGTTTCGGAGGAGACAGCTCGGAAAGTGCGCCAGTTCATCCGGTGCTACCTCAAGCCGGATGAGTTTGCCGCCAACCTCCCCGGCAACGCCTACCCGGTCCATTCCCTCTACCTCGATTCGCCGGACCTCACCACCTACCAGGCCGTGCAGACCGGCGAGAAGAACCGCTTCAAACTCCGTATCCGCTACTACAGCGACACAGATCAGGCGGTGCACTTCGAGATCAAGCGCCGCACCAACGAGGTGATCTCCAAATTCCGCGCCTCCGTGCACCGCTCCTGCGTGCAGGCCATCGTTGCCGGCGAACCGCCGCAACTCCGCCACCTCGTCAAATCCTCGCCGAAGCATTTCGCCGCCCTGCAGGAGTTCTGCCGCCTGATGCATACCCTGCGCGCCACCCCGAAATCGCATGTCGCCTACCTCCGCGAGGCCTGGATGAGCCCGCTGAACAACTCCCTGCGCATCACCTTCGATCGCGATGTGAAGTGCGAGCCGGAGTTCTCCACCTCACTCAAGACCGCACTGGGCACGGCCGTCGCACCCTTCGACGACCGCGTGGTCGTCGAGTTGAAGTTCACCGACCGCCTGCCCGCATGGTGCCTCGAAATGATCCGCGCGCTCGGCCTGCGGCGCGGCGGCGCGCCGAAATACGCCCAAGGCGTCTACCTCCTCGGCGAACACCGGGTCTCCAATCAGGGCATCGGCCTCAAGGTGGAGCGCCCCGCCCGGAAGCCCGGCAAGTCGCGCGTCGCACCGTCACCCGCCACCGCCGGAATCGCGGTTGCCTGAGCCGCCCCGGCGCTTTCCGACGACTCTCATGAACGCGCTCCTCCAGGGCGATTACGGCATCGCGCCCACCAGCTTCCAGACGGTTCTGCTCGCGATGCTCCTGGCGTTCCTCATGGGCCAGCTCATCGCGTGGGTCTACATGTTCACCCACTCCGGCATCTCCTATTCGCGGTCCTTCGTGGTCTCGCTGATCCTGATGCCGGTGATCGTCGCCCTCGTGCTGATGGTCCTCTCCAACAACCTCGTCACCGCTTTCGGCCTCATGGCGGTCTTCGCGATTGTCCGCTTCCGGAACATCCTTCGCGACACCCTCGACACCTCCTACGTGCTCGCCGTCATCGTGCTCGGCATGGCGTGCGGCACGCAGAAATTCTCCACCGCCATCATCGGCACCTTCGTGATCGCCGGCGTGATGATCTACCTGTGGGCCACCTCGTTCGGCACGCGCCACCGCTACGACCTGATCCTCAACCTCCACTGGTCCCGCCCGGCCGCCGATTTGCCCGCCCTCGAACAACTCCTCGCCCGCCACGCCTTTCGCGCCCACTGCGCCAACCGGCACCTGGAATCCGGCGGAGAAGGCGCGGACCTCTCCTACCGGCTCCTCATGCGCGATCCCGCCCGCGTGCCCGATCTGATCCGTGAACTCGGACGACTCCCCGGCGTCGACCAGGTCTCGAGCATGAAGGCGGAGGACGAATCCGAGGTCTGACCCATGAGCGAAAGACTCGAACCCATTCCCACGCCTCCCGCCCACCGGTGGCGCAACGTCCGCCTGCATTACGTGCCGGTCATCGTTTTTGCCCTCGGCGTCGTTGCCGCCGCGCTGTTGTGGTCGCGCTGGGTCGCCCCGCCGACGCTCATCGGTGAGGCCGAGGCAATCCGCACCGAACTCCGCTCGTTCAGCGCCGGACGCATCGTGGAACTGAGAACCGAACTGCTGCAGACGGTGAAGGCGGGTGACGTCGTCGGCCAGGTGATCGTCCACGAACCGCACGTGCTCGAGTCCTCGCTTGCCGTCATCCGCGCGGAGATGGACGTGCTGCGCCACACCACCCGCCTCACCATCGAGCAGCAGCAGCTCGATCTGATGAACAAACGCGTGCAGCTCGTCGCCACCAAGGGACAGCTCCAGCAGGCCGAGGCGACACTCGCCCGCGCCACCGCCCTGCACCGCGCCAAGCTGATCACCGAGGATGAGTTCGAACAGGCCCGGAACACCCGCGATTCGTTCCGCGCCCAACTCGATGCCCAGGCGGAACTCGTCCAACGCGCCGAACTCGGCGTGCGCGCCGCCGAAATCGAGAGCCCCTCCGTCCCCACGCCCGCTCAGACCCTCCGCGCCACGCTGGCGCAGAAACAGGAACAGCTGAAACTGCTCGAAGCCCAGCTCGGCCCGCGCCCCCTCATTGCTCCGCTCGACGGTATCGTCACCCAGGTTTACCGCCGGGCCGGCGAGGCCGTCGACACCGCCGAGCCCATCGTCCAGATCACCGCCCAACGCTGCGAACGCATCGTCGGTTTTCTCCGTCAACCTCTCGCGCTCGAGCCCAAGCCGGGCATGGCCGTCGAAGTGCGCACCCGCACGCTCGCCCGGCGCTCGGCGGACTCGACCGTAGTCCAGGTCGGCCAGCACCTCGAGCCTCTCACGCCGACTCTGCTCGCGGCCATGCGGATGCCCGTTACGGCGATTCCTTCCGAATACGGCATCCGGGTGCACATCACTCCGCCACCGGGTCTCGAACTGCGGCCGGGCGAACACGTGGATCTCATCCTCCACGACTGAGCCTCCGCTCCGCTGTGCCCTTTGTCTTCAGGGCCGGCCCACCCGCCAACTTGATCGCGTGGCGTCCGGCCTAGGTGCGGACGCAGGCCAAACCCCGCGCATTGTCTCGCAACCGACGCGGAGGCAGCCCCCACCGGCGCCGCTATGCTCGGCGGCGAAAACCCGCGCACGGGCGCGGCTCACAAACCCAAACTCCCCCTCGGTCATGAAAGACTACGCCTCTTCGGATCTGAGAAGCTTCGCCGTGCTCGGGCACGCTTCCGCCGGCAAGACGATGTTAACCGAGGCGATGCTCGCCTGCTCCGGCAAAATCGGCCGGATGGGCAACATCGCCGCCGGCACCACCGCCTCCGATTATCACGCCAGCGAAAAGCAGCACCAGATCTCGGTGCACTGCTCGCTGCTCCACACGGAATGGATGGGCCGGAAGTTCAACATCCTCGATACCCCCGGCTACTCCGACTTCATCAGCGAAGGCCTCGGCGCCGTCCGCGTCGGCGACTTCGCCCTCATCGTCGTCAACGCCGCGCACGGTCTCGGCATGGGCACCGACGCCGCCTGGGAATACGCCACCAAGTTCGGCCTGCCCAAGATCGTCGTCGTCAACGGACTCGACAAACCCAACGTCAAGTTCGACGCCGTGCTGGAGGACATCCGCACGCACTTCGGAAAAAACGTTTTCCCGATCGCCCTGCCGCTGAACCCCGGCCCGGGCTTCAGCCATGTGCTCGATGTGATGCGCAACGAGGTCTGCATCTACCCGCCCGGCGGCAGCGGCAAATATACCGAGCAGCCCCCCGGCGCGCTCGGTGAGCGCGTCCAGCAACTCCATCGCGAGCTGATCGAGTATGTCGCCGAATCCGACGACAAGCTCATGGAGCGCTTCTTCGAGAAGGGCATCCTCGCCGAGGAGGAACTGCGGGCCGGCCTGCACAAGGCAGTCCAGGATCAAGTCTTCGTTCCGCTCTTCGCCGTCTCCGCAGAGGCCAATGTCGGCGTCGCGCGCCTCATGGACTTCATCGCCAAGTATGGCTCCTCACCGCTCGACCGCGCCGAAGTGCCGGCGCGGGATGCGGGTGGCCTCCCCGGCTCCGTGCCGCTTTCGCAGCCGGAGCCGGTCGTGTTTATCTTCAAAACGATGAACGAACCGGGCGTCGGCGAGCTCTCGCTCTTCCGCGTCTACTCGGGCGTCGTCCGCGCCGGCGACGAGCTGCGCAACACCCACCGCAACGTCAGCGAACGCCTCGGCCAGCTCTACCTCCTCAACGGCCACGACCGCACCCCCGTGCCGCAGCTGCATGCCGGCGATCTCGGCGCCGTGATGAAGCTGCGCGAGACGCACACCGGCGACACGCTCTGCAGCCCCAAATTCCAAGTCGTGCTGCCGCCGGTCGACTACCCTGCCCCCAACATCCACGCCGCCCTCAAGCTCCGCTCCAAGGGCGATGAGGACAAACTCGCCGTCGGCCTCGCCACGCTCCAGCTCGAAGACCCCACGTTCCACTACCGGGTGGACGACGAAGTGCACCAGACGATCGTCTCCGGCCAGGGCGAGATCCACCTCCAGGTCATCGTCGAGCGCCTGCTCCGCCGCTTCGGCGTCAGCGTGGCGCTCGAGGAGCCGCTGATCCCGTATCGCGAGACGATCCGCGGCCGCGGCGAATCGCGCTACCGGCACAAGAAGCAGACGGGCGGCGCCGGCCAGTTCGCCGAAGTCTGGCTGCGCATCGAGCCGTCGGCGCGCGACAGCGGCGTCGAGTTCACGCAATCGCTCGTCGGCACCAACGTCGACCGCGTGTTCGTGCCCTCGGTCGAGAAAGGCGTCCTGACCGCCTGCCGCGAAGGCATCTACGCGGGCTACCGCGTGACCGACGTAAAAGCCGACTTTTACGACGGCAAGATGCACCCGGTCGACTCGAAGGACATCGCGTTCCAGGTCGCCGGCTACCACGCGTTCAAGGAGGCGTTCCACGCGGCCCAACCCTGCCTGCTCGAACCGATCTACGTCGTGACCGTGACCGCGCCCGAAGAGCATGTCGGCGCGATCCTCGGCGATCTCTCGTCGCGTCGCGGGCAGATCGTCGGCGTCGAATCGGAGGGACATTTCCAAAACATCCGCGCCCGCGTGCCGCAGAAGGAGCTCTACCACTACAGCACCGTGGTGCGTTCGCTCACGAGCGGACGCGGCCGCCACAGCGAGCAATTCAGCCACTACGCCGAAGTCCCGGCGGACTACGTCCCGAAGATCCTCGCCGAGCGCGCCAAGCGGAACGGCGCGCACGAGAAGTAAGTCCCCGCCGCACCTCCAACCGTTTCCGATCCCCCATGACAACCTGGAAAATCGAGATCGTCGAACCGCACAGCGGTGAACTCGGCGAAGCCATCCTCCACGAGGATCACGGCTACGCCTTCGAAGAATACACCTACCCCGCCGGACATCGCACCGAGGTCGCCGTGCACGATACGCACGACACGCACTGGCACATCTTCACCGACCTCGACTCCGGCCACCGCATCAAGATCCCGCCGGAAAAATACCGCCGGCTCTGAGCGGCGCGGCACGTTCACCGGGCGGGCTCCCCAGGGCCCGCCTTTTTTCGTATCCGCATCAGCCGCCTCGCGTGGGACGCAAAAGCAAAACGGGACGACCCGCAGGTCGTCCCGTTTGTGGTGAGGCTCGGGAGCGTCGCGCGACGTGCGGCGCGCTCAGACCAATTCCATCTTGCCGGGCATCGGCACCGCCGGGAAAAGCCCCGGACCGGGCGCGGGCGTCTTCGGGAAGATGTCCAGTTTGGAGCCATTGAGCAGCCAGTTCCAAGACACCTCGCGGCCCGTGTAGGCCGAGATGCGGCCGCCGATCGCGGTGAGCGTGCTGAACGCCACCTGCTCGCCCTCGTTCAACGGATTATTGCTCCGGATGCTGTTGATCAGGTCGGTGTGCTCGACGACGTAGGGATCCAGATTTGCACCGGCGAACGAGAACGGCTTCGCGCCCTTGATGGTGGCGACGCCCGACTGCGTGGAATCGGAAACACCCTTCGTGCCGACGATGCGCTCGGCGACGCGGGGCGTCGATTTCGGCGTGTGCCGGCACATGCTCATGACGCGGGCACCGTTGGCGTATTCCATCTCGACCGCGAAGTGGTCCCAGATGTTGCCCTTGGCGTCGTCGCGCGTCTGGCGACCACCCATGCCCGTGAACTTCACCGGGGGCGCACCGAAGGCCCAGTTCATCACGTCGATATTGTGAATGTGCTGCTCGACGATCTGGTCGCCGCTCATCCAGTCCCAGTGATACCAGTTCCAGCACTGCCACTCGAAGTCGGACATCTTCGCGAGCTCGGGGAACTTCGGGTCATCCTTCTGGCGGAACCAGATGCCCGTGCCATTCCAGTAGCACTGGCCGCCGACCAGTTCGCCCATGTCGCCCTCGTGGATGCGCTTCAGCAGGTCGATATAGCTCTGCTGGTGGCGACGCTGCAGGCCCGACACGACCGCCAGGCGCTTCTCCTTGGCCTTCTTGGCCGCCGCGAGGAACTGCCGCACGCCGACGGGATCGACCGCCACCGGCTTCTCGGTGAAGATGTGCTTGCCGGCATTCACCGCCGCCTCGAAGTGCGCCGGCCGGAAGCCGGGGGGCGCCGCGAGAATCACCATGTCGATATCGCACGCGAGGACCTTCTGATAGTTGTCGAAGCCCGAGAACTTCTGGATCGGCGGCTGGTTGAGCTTCTTCTGCGCGCTGTGTTTCTTGATGTCGGCCTCGGCACTGTCGACCTGCCGCTGGAAGAGGTCGCCGATCGCAACGATCTCGACCCCCGGGGCGGAATCGAGGCAGTTGCGGGCGGCGCCGCGGCCGCGGCCACCGCAGCCGATCACGCCCACGCGCAGCCGATCCGAGCCGGCGGTCGCGCCCATGACGCGGTTGCCGCTCAGGCCGACAAAGGCCGCGGCGCCGGCCGAGGCGGCGGAGATTTTCACGAAGTCACGACGAGACAGATCACTTCCATTGGGGGTGTTCATGATACGTTTAGAAGGGTTGAGCTTCGGGACGAGGCAACGCCCCGCCCACCGGTCTGCAGAAAAGCCATGATCGCAGCGAAGGCGATGCTCGTCTGCGCGTTTCTTGCCGGAGTGGGCGCGGGCCTTGCGTGCGGGCGCACCCGCCGTGGCCGCGGCCGCTGACCGAACGTGGCTCCGGACGGGTGCCGGCGGCCGAGGCCCACGCAGCGAAGGGCAACACACCGGCAAGGATCGGATTCGCCAGGGTTGTTCCATCGTAGGCCGTGAAGGTTCGCTAAGCTTCGCCTTGGAAAGGCCTGCCTACGGTCGACGCGCCGCCGCTCGGAATAAATCCCGGGCCGCACGGTGCGGCATCGCGCCCGGCGCCACCTCCGGACCGGCGTTGCACGCTCCGCTTTCTGCCGGTGATCCCAACCGCGCCAAGTGGCTCCGACCGCGATGCGGTCCGAGAAATCGGTTTGTCAGCAGCGCGGCCGGAATGACAGTCCGTGGCATGCCGCAGATCGCCGTCAATCCCGCCACGGAACGCCGCATCGCCTCGTTTGCCGAGACCACGGACGCGGAACTGGATCGCGTGCTCGACCGCGCCCGGCGTGCGCAACGGGACTGGGGCCGGCAGCCGGTGCGCCAGCGTCTGCCGCTGCTGCGCGCGCTCGCGCGCACGTTGCTTCGCGAACGCGACACGCTCGCTGCGTTGATCACTTCGGAAATGGGCAAACCGATCGGCCAGGCCCGCGCGGAAATCGAGAAGTCCGCGGCGCTATGCGACTACTGCGTCCGCCATGGAGCCGCCCTCCTGTCGGCGGAACGTCCGCCCGCTGCTCCGCCGGAAGCGGAGGTGGTCTTCGACCCGCTCGGCACGATCCTCGCGATCATGCCGTGGAACTTTCCGGTGTGGCAGGTGATGCGCGCAGCAGTCCCTGCCCTGCTCGCCGGCAACGCCATGGTGCTCAAGCACGCCTCGAACGTGCCCGGCTGCGCGTTGGCCATTGCCGGAGTTTTTCGCCAAGCAGGTTTTCCGCGCGGGCTTTTTCAAACCGTGCTCGCGAGCGGCGCGCGCATCTCGGGGTTGATCTCGGATCATCGGATCCACGGCATCACGCTCACCGGCAGCACGGACGTGGGCAAAAAAGTGGCTGCGTGGGCCGGCGCAGCCTTGAAGCCTGCCGTGCTGGAACTCGGAGGCAGCGACCCAGCCATCGTGCTCGCGGATGCGGATATCGAGCGGGCCGCGGAAATCTGTGCGCATGCGCGGCTGCTCAACTCGGGGCAGAGTTGTGTCTGCGCCAAGAGATTCATCGTCGTGCGGTCGGCGTTGGCCCGGTTCGAACGGGAGTTTGTGGCGCGCATGGCTGCGCGGAGCGTCGGAGATCCGATGGATCCGGCAACGCACGTCGGCCCGCTCGCGCGCAGCGATTTGCGCGATCAGTTGCAGGATCAGGTGAAACGCAGCGTTGCGGCCGGCGCCCGCCTGGTGAGTGGCGGTCAGCCGACCGCGGGGCGGGGTTACTTCTACCCTCCCACCGTCCTGACGGGCGTGCGTCCCGGCATGCCCGCGTTTGAGGAAGAGTTGTTTGGTCCGGTCGCCGCGATCATTCCCGCGCGCGACGAGTCGCACGCCATCGCGTTGGCAAACCGAAGCCGCTTTGGTCTGGGTGCGACTCTTTTCACGCGCAATGTGCGGCGCGGCAAAGCGCTGGCTCACGCCATCGAAGCCGGTGCCGTGTTCGTGAACGAATTCGTGCGTTCAAGCCCGGAACTTCCGTTCGGCGGGGTGAAGGAAAGCGGCTTCGGCCGCGAACTCGGGCCATGGGGGGCACGCGCGTTCACCAACGTGAAGACGGTGTGGATCGCGCAGAAGACGCCGGCCCGGTAAATTCTGGTTTTTCTGCTTCCGTTTTGTGCCGCACCGCCTACGGTCCGCCACCCTGCGCCGGAGAGGTGGCAGAGTGGTCTAACGCGCCTGACTCGAAATCAGGTGTAGGCTAAACCCTACCGTGGGTTCGAATCCCACCCTCTCCGCCATTTTGATAGTTGCCGTCCAGCAACTTAGGAAAGCAGCCAACCGACTTGCCTGTTGACGTGGCAAATCGGCCAGGAAGCAGAAAGTTGAGTCCGCGTTCGTCATCTCCGAGTTCGCCAATCCCTCGGGCGACGTAGTTTATCGCGTTTCCGGTTGGCTCCACGGTAAGCGGATCCGCAAGAACTTCCCCACCCACGCCGAGGCACGTGCGGAAGTCGATGCCCTCGAACTCGCCGTGGCGCAGGACGAATCCGGGTTGCGCCGCGTGATCACACGCTTGAGCGAAGCCCAGGTTGCCGCAGCCGAGGCCGCTTTCCTCCGGCTGGGCGACGCGCCCCAAACCCTGGCCTTTTGCGTCGACTACACGCTGACCAACTACCGTCCCCCGCAACGAGAGAAGCTCCTCGCCGAAGCGGTGGCCGAATACCTGTCCGCGAAGACGCGCGAGGCCGAACGGGGCATCATCTCGATCGTTCAGGTCGCCAGCATCCGGAAGGAACTGAAACTCCTCAGCGCATACTTCCCAAAATCCACCGTCTCCCCACTTTCCACCGCACGCCTCGCGGAATTTTGCGCCCGCGGCATGCCTTCGCTCAAGACCTACAACAACCGTCGCGGCATCCTCAGCACGTTCTTCAAGTTCGCCTTCCAGCAGGACCGGGTTGCGTCGAACCCGGTGGAAAAGATGCCGTATCACCGCATCGCCCATCGCCGGGGCTCAGCCAAGACCCTTTCGGTCGAACGTTGCCGCGACTTGATGTCCTACGTCGAGCGCTACGAGGGCGGTCAACTCGTTCCGTTCTTCGCGCTTTGCCTCTTCGCCGGCATCCGCCCCTGTGTGCGCGCTGGCGAGATCATCAAACTCAAGCCCAGCGACGTGCGCCTCGATACCGGCGTGATTCATATCGAACCGGAGGTCTCCAAGGTGCGGATGAAGCGCCGGGTCGCATCTCGCCGCCTGGCTCCGCGCCTATCCGCTGGAGCGCTATCCGATCGTCGCGCCCAACCTCCAGCACGAGCGTTCGGCCATCGCGAAGACCTTCGGCCTCTCCCACGACATCATGCGCCACACGTTCATTTCGATGCACGTGGCCAAGTATCGCTCGATGGGCGAGGCCGCGCTCCAGGCGGGCAATTCCGAAAGCATCATTCGGAAACACTACCTCGACCTGAAAACTCCGGAGGAGGCCGAGCAGTTCTTCTCGATTCGGCCGACGGCTGTGCGCGTTGCCTCACCTGAATTCTTACTGGTGGGTGGCCGTTGCCTCATGAACGATCTTACCATCGGTGTCGCCTCAATGGCACACCATGCAAGCGATGATTACCCTGTCTGGCCGAATGGAAATCACGCGGGCCGCCGGCCTTCGTTATCAAGCGGCGACTGGCGCCACGAGAAGCCGAATACTCGCCGAGTTCGTAGCGTTAACCGGCTATCATCCCAAATACGCGATCGCGCTGCTCAATCGGCCGGCGCGAGAGCGGGAATGTTCGCGTGGTCGGAAACGAGTGCCGCTGTATGATGAGGCCGCGCGGCAGGCGCTGATCGTCCTGTGGGAGGCATCCGACCGGATCTGTGGCAAGAGACTGAAGCCGCTGTTGCCGATACTCGTTGGCTCGCTTGAACGCCACGGGCATCTGAAGTTAGACGGTAGCATCCGCTCGAAAGTGTTAACCATGAGCGCGGCGACGATTGACCGCTTGCTACGCGCACCGAAGGCCACCAGTCGGGAAAAGAAGCGGCGGCACGTCGTGCCGGAGATACGCCGACGTGTGCCGGTGCGCACGTTCGCCGATTGGAACGAGCCCACACCGGGATGCATGGAGATGGATTTGGTCTCCCACTGTGGCGACAGCAATCGCGGAAGCTACGTGCACAGCCTTGTGCTTACCGACATCGCCACCGGATGGACGGAATGCGCGCCGATCATCGCCCGAGATCGCACCTTGGTCGTAGAAGCGTTAAGCAATCTGCGGAATAACCTGCCGTTCGCGTTACAAGCATTGGACGTCGACAACGGCAGCGAGTTCTTGAACGAAACGCTCCTCAATTACTGTGTGAACGCGGGCATCGAGCTCACGCGGTCTCGGCCGTATCGCAAAAACGATCAGGCGTGGATCGAACAGAAGAACGGTGCGGTGGTGCGGCGGATGATTGGCTACCGCCGTTTCGAGGGTATTGCTGCGGCCCAGACATTGAGTGCCTTGTATGCCGTGTCCCGGTTCTTCGTGAACTTCTTTCAACCGTCTTTCAAGTTGGCCGAGAAGAGCCGGGAAGGTGCGAGGGTGACAAAGCGCTATCACGCGCCGCAGACGCCGTGCGAGCGACTGCTAGCTCATGACGAAATAGGGCCGGTGATGAAAACGCGGTTGCGGGAGGTTGCGGAAGCGTTGGATCCACTGCAGTTGCTCGAGGAAATCCGCGTGCTGCAGGCACACTTGGTGAGCATGGGTGATGACGCGCTCCGGGGCGAGATGCCGACACGCGAGCGGAATTTGGGCAGCTTCCTTGCCACCCTCTCGAGCGCCTGGCGTGCAGGCGAGATTCGTCCGACGCACGCGGCCGCATCCTCGCCGCCGCGATTCCTTCGCCGCGTCGAGATCCTTACGGCGCCTGCAGTAGCGACGCCGCCTTCGCCTGCCCATGCGCGCGCAGGCGAGATGGACGGGGACGGCGGGAAGGCGCCGGCAACTACACCCCCGCCGGCGAGGCAGGCATCGCCGTCTACGACCCCAACTCCGCTGCGCCGACCAAGGCGCCCGAACGCCTTTAGGTCGATCTGGCCTGAGATCTGCCGCCGACTTGAAGCGCGTCCCAATCTGAATGCGGCTGAGTTATTGGACGATTTAATCGTCGAATATCCCGGTCGCTATGTAGCGAACCAGCTGCAAACGCTTCAGCGCCGTCTCAAACAATGGCGAACGGCGGCCAAAGCCAGAGGCGTTGTCATCGAGCATCTGAAGTATCGGCCGCATACCAAGCCGCGCAACTGGCGCACGCGGGTGGACCCGTTCGCGGCAGTTTGGCCCGAACTCGTCGTGCATCTCGAAGCCGATCCTGATCGAACGGGCCGGGAGTTACTCGCCAAGCTGCAGGCCCGTTACCCCGGGCGGTATGGCTTGAACCTCCTGCGCACGCTACAAGCCCGGCTCCAGAAATGGCGCGCAGATGCCGCGCGGCGGCTGGTGTTCGGTGTCCAGCCACATCCCCTGGCTCCAACAATCCGACATACCACGGCATCTCTCTAGCGCATCGCTGCGCGTCCTGACGCCTCGGATCCCGGTTCAGAGGTGGGGGAAGGAGGGGCTGGCGCCCCTCGCTTCCCCCACACCCCCATCCTCCCTGATTCCTTTGGAATCTCCTCCGGTCCCTCTTCTGCCGAGCTCGAGGGTAAGATCTCCCGTGCGGCACGCGGTAAGAAAATTAGATGAGGCAACACGCGGGGAGTTTTTAATCTGCATTGACCAGACGGCCGCCGCGAGCCACGGGGAGACGTCGTCGACGCTGGCTTTCCCGGCGTCGCAACCCACGCCCCCACTGGCGGCCGCCAGCTG
>JACCEC013155477.1_pt1 | contig 13370 bp, 9 predicted proteins | sample 7450121 | NCBI WGS metagenome assembly JACCEC01 (sample SAMN15323455, study PRJNA562643) | freshwater metagenome | isolation source: river surface water | place: USA:Blue River Watershed | collected 2017-08-18 | reverse complement strand
CCGCTTGAAGGATTGGGATAACAACCAATTTGAAGAAGTTGAGGCAAAGTGGTATCGATCACTTCAAATTCTAAGGTTGTACTTCCCAAGTTGTTGTAAACGTCCCATACTTTTACCTCTAAGCTGTGCTTTCCTGGCGATAGGCCATACATCGGAAAGCGAATCCAACCCCGTTTGAAATCGTCCAAATCCGACTCAAAATATTGGTTCAAAACAAAGGGTTGATCGGCCTTTCCATCGATAATCATCACCATGTCGTGACCGATGCCATTTCCAACGGTGTTTATTCCAGATTCGTCGAAAACACGGGCCAACAAAACAGGATGATTGTGGGTAATTCCGCCGTTTACAAAAGCCGTAGAGTTGAGGTATGCTTTCACTTCTGGACCATTTTCGTCGTTAGCGAAATTAGGGGATGTTCCACCGATGATGATGTTTCGGTTTTCGCCCAACGCTTCCGTTTTTTGATTGCTTATCGCATAGGCGAGGATTCGGCCGTTTCCAAATTGGTAAGCGATGTCTTTGGGAGTAAGAAATTCTACCGAAAACTCACCGTTTCGAACGGTTGCTTTCCCTTTAAAAAGGATGTTGTTTTGGTTATCAACCGGAACGGCAATCGATTGATTAGCAGCTCCAAAGGTGTAAAATACTTGGGCTTTGTCGAAGACGATTAACGTGGCAACGCCTTGAAAATTTCGATCAATTCCGCCTCCCATCGCGTTGATCTGCCCCTCAATCTTGACCTTGGAAAGCGCCCGAATGGTGTCTGTGCCTGGAATTCCATTATTCACTTTGGTGATGGAAATGGATTGCTGTGGAATGGCTGGACGAAGCGAAGGATCTCCCAATAAGGTAAGACAGCGGGTATTGGCATTGTCAATGCCGGTGAGGTTAACGGCCCTCCGGAAAGAAACCCCGATGGGTTGACATTTTCCAGTCGAGTCCTTTTCAAAAAACTGATGGTACAATCGTTTTGTAAAATCCAAATTGGGTTCCGAATAGGTCAATCGAACCGTGGTAATGGAAGAAACGGGTCCACCTTTTTCTTTAAAGCCTACTTGTTCACCAACAGATAATTTTCCAGGATCGTCGAATCGGGAGAATTCGCAGGTGGCAGTAACGAATATGGGATACTTTCCTTGGGCACTCCAAGTCAACACATCTTCAGGAGTTAAAACTCGTTCATCAGCCCAACCATTCACCCCACCATGGCCAATGTAATTAACAATCAACGCTCCTTGGTTGATCCGGTTATTGATGGCTTGATTTACGGCGGGGTACCTAGATCCACCGGGAGTAGAAACCCTAGGAAAAGCATCCAAATAGAGTTTTTCGATGACGGCTTCTTTAAAATTTCGCTGAATGGAATCGGTCAATACCTCACTATCTTCCAAATGTTTGTTGAAGTCGGCATCGTCGGCCACTAAGGTAATTTGACTTTTCCAATCGCCAGCGCTGGCATTGGTTTCGTATTCGATGATCTTATCGATCATTATTTTCGCTTGCTGCGTGGTGTTTACCGGTAACCGGCCAATTCCTACATCCATTGAACCTCGGTCTATGATGGAAAAACGACCCTCTAAGGAATCCAACAATCCAAAGAAAAAGTCGCACGAATACGTGTAAAGTGGTTCAATGGTTTCGGGCGATTGGAACGTGGGGATGAAGTTGGTGTTGTTGGCAATTCGGTTTTTATAATCGTACGAAGCATCGCCAACAAGAAGTACATGTTGGAGAGTTTTTCCGTCGGCCCGCTGATAAAACATGCGAATAAAGTTTCGAATAGCAGCCAAGTCTTGTTTCCCAGAAGAGAACTCTTCGTAAATCTGAAAAACATTTACCGAAGCTACTTTCCATCCTAATTGACTTTTATGTGCCAATAAACGTGTTGTCTCGTTTTGGAATAGCGGGTGGTAAATAATGAGCAATTGGGGGGTAGGTAAGGCATGCAAATTTTGATTTGCTACGTTTCCGATGATGGTTGGGTTGGGATAAACTTGATTTCCTTTAAAGATGTGCAAGGGAAGTAAGGTGTCGGCAGGAATAGTCCAGGAATAGGTGTTTCCGTTGAGTGATCCGATGGTTTGAACCGGCTCAAGGGGGTTGGAAATATCCCAAGCTAAAGCCGGTTCAGAACTGTTAAGAACCACGGCTCGGGTTTGCCCGGCAGGTAAAAAACGTGTTTCGTAGAAAGTGAACTGGTTAGAAGATGGCCAATCAACGCGGCATCGGGCTTTGGCCATGAAGTAATCAACGTAACCGATGGCGCCGGGATCACCATTTTTATTGAATGAAACTTGGAGGATCGGATTTCCGGTGGATGGAATGAACGAAATTCGTTTTCCTTGGTCGAACATCCTCATTTTTGCAGCATAGGTATAATTAAAAATGGCAGAAAAAGGATAGATTCCTAAAAAGGTCCCATTTTTTTCGGAAAGTCCTAGGGTAGGATTTACCGAATAACTCCGCGCACCGATATTGAAAATCAAATCGATGGGAGCTCCGGTAACCAATCCTTGGAAGTTGGTGGCATATTCCCGTGAATTGCTTCCATCTAACTCGTCGTCAAACCATTGTTGGCCTGATCTGGAAACTGATTTTTTATTGAGATCGACAGCCCAAAAGGCATCCATCTCTGAGCTGGTGGCAGAGGGTTGGGTTAAGTTGGCGGTACTTGGTATTTTTTTTGCGGGTCGATTGAGCACCGTAACGTAGTAATAATTGGTATCGGCGTAGAGGTTGCTTTGGTAGTAAAAGGTGTCGGTGGCAATGAACCAAGCGTGAGGACTTTTTCCGTAGAACCGAATGCGATCTACAGCTGTGGATGAATTTTGAATGGATTGGGTTGGAATTTCAATCAAATCGTCGATAAAAAAATCTTTGTTGGGCATGGGTAGTGCCGTAGGATTTCCAGCGAAAATTGCAATTTGATCGGGCTGTGAAATGGTTAAACCTGCGGATTGAAGGCTGGTTAAGGTAAGGTCGTAAATTCCGTCGGAAACGATCCCAATTTTTATCCATGGTCCTGTCCGCAACACCGAGTTCGATCCAAATGGCACTTGACTCCATGAAAGTTGAGCAAAGAGAAGTAGAAGAAAGAAGAAACTTTTTTTCATGTTGGCCTTAGAACAACGCAAAGAACCGAAAAAACTTTTGCTGTTTGAATCGAGTTCGAAAGAAAACATGAAAATACCTTGGTGTCAAAAAATCGGTTAACCTTTTGATATTCAATGTTGTGAATGAGTGGGTTGAAAATCTTTTAACATTTTTTTTGGGGAAACACTTTGAAACAAAGATTTAAAAGTGGATTTTTACGAACTAAACAAAGACAATTTATGTTTAAAAGACTAGGTTTTTCAGCTGTGATGTTCCTCGGAACCATGGTTGCAATGGCACAGGATCCTCATTTTTCGCAGTTTTATGCCAATCCTCTTTATTTGAATCCCGCCTTGACCGGTAGTAGCATTGGTCCTCGCTATTTATTGAATTACCGCAATCAATGGTCGTCTATTCCAGGCTTTGCTACGTATGCCGCAAGTTTTGACCAATATTTCGATAAGATGCAAGGTGGAATTGGATTTCAAGCATTGTCTGATAATGCAGGTGCTGGGCTTTTTACTCAAACTCGGGTAAGCGGTTCTTATGCTCACTTCCTTAAGTTAAACAATAAATGGTCTTTGCGTTCAGGCTTTCGTGCTTCTTATGGGCAGTTTGCCGTAAATAATACCAATTGGACTTTCAATGATCAATTGGATCCTAAATTGGGGATCGTTCGCCCCGTGAGTTCTGAACCTCTTTATACCTTAGGAATTGTGAACCGTAATTATGCTGACTTTGCAGCGGGTTTCATGGCATTCTCTGAGAATGTTTACGGAGGGGTAGCATTTGATCACGTAACAACCCCAAATATTTCCATCATCAAAGGTGGGTTTACCGAACTTCCTGTTCGTGTTACCGTAAACGCTGGTGCTAATTTCGTTCTCAACAAATTCGTTGGAACAAGCAAACCACAAACCACCGTTTCACCTAATTTGATCTACATGCAACACGGTCCTTTCTCTCAATTGAATTTGGGAGCTTATGTAAATCGTGAGCCGTTCACTGCCGGAGTTTGGTACCGCCAATCAGGTGGAAATGCAGATGCCGTAATTCTATTGGGCGGTATTCAAACCAAAAATTTCCGTTTTGGATACAGCTACGACATCACGGTTTCTCGCTTACGTCAGGCAGCAACAGGTGCTCACGAACTTTCAGTTGGATTTATGTTGGACAAATACACTCGTCCATCCAAGAAGAAGATCGAAAGAATTAAATGTCCCGCTTTTTAATCAATTGTTAAAAAAGTTTCAAATCACGTTCAAAATAACGTTACTTTCTCAAATCGTTAGCATTATTGCATTATGAAGAAAATATCTCGCTTTTCTAGCTTAGCAGCACTTCTTTTCATCCCAGCAGCTGCCACTTTGCTACCCGGTTGCAAAGGAAAAGAGCAAGACACCAAAACCGGTTGGAATTACAACGATTCCAAAAACGGAGGTTTCGATGTTGCTGAGTTTCAAGATCAAGAAACTGGTCCAGGTTTAGTACTCGTAGAAGGTGGTCGTTTCACCATGGGTGCTACCGAGCAAAATATCGGTATGGAAATGGATAACATCCCCCGCACCGTAACTGTTCAGTCATTCTACATGGACGAAACCGAGGTTTCTAACCTTAACTACCGTATGTATACTTGGTGGTTGTACAAAACTTACGGACAAGATCCTACGACTCTTCCTATCTACAAAGCAGCTTTGCCCGATACTTTGGTATGGAGAAGAAATTTGGCATACAATGAGCCATATGTAGAAATGTACTTCCGTCACCCTGCATACAACAACTATCCTGTTGTTGGTGTAAGTTGGAAACAAACTCAAGACTATTGCATCTGGCGTACCGATCGCGTGAATGAAACCATGCTCGAAAGAGAAGGATTCAAAAATCAAACAGGTCAATTTGATGCTTCAAATCCTTTCAATACCGATGCTTATTTAGCTGGCTTAGTTGAATTGGATGGTAAAAAGAAAAAAGGAAAAGACGGACAAGAACGTAATATCACCATGGAAGATGGAATTCTTCTTCCAACCTATCGCCTTCCAACAGAAGCTGAGTGGGAATTCGCAGCACTTGCTCTTGTAGGAAATGCCGCCGGTGAAAACATCGAAGACCGTAAAGTTTATCCATGGTCTGGACGTAGCATGCGTGATGGTCGCCCTGGAAAAACTCAAGGACAAATTTTGGCTAACTTCAAACGTGGACGTGGTGACTATATGGGTATCGCTGGTCGTTTGAACGATATGGCAGCTCCTACCGCTCCAGTACTTTCCTACTATCCTAACGATTATGGATTGTACAACATGGCCGGTAACGTTAATGAGTGGGTTCAAGATTTGTATCGTCCTCTTTCTTTCCAAGATCAAGAAGATTTCAATTCTTACCGTGGTAACGTATTCACCATTCCAGCTATTAATGCTGATGGACAAATGGAAAAGGACACCGCCATTGGACCTAACTACAACCGTCTTCGTCGCGTAGCTGATACCGTTCGCATGATCGATCCTTATGTATTGGATGATCAAGATTCTATCGAAATGTACAACGAGAAGAATACCTTAGTAAGCAACCAATCTCGCGTTTACAAAGGCGGTGGTTGGAGAGATATGCCTTACTGGATGAGCCCTGGTACTCGTCGTTTCTTGAATGAAAACAATTCAGCAGACGATATCGGTTTCCGTTGTGCCATGATTCGCATGGGTTCACCAACCGGTGTAGCAGCAAAAAAGAAAAAGAAATAATTAGATAATTTCATCGAAAGGCGTGGGTACAACCCACGCCTTTTTTATTTTTGTTCTATGGTTCATTCCCCCTTTTCCTCTTCGTTCCAATTGGGTATTTTAGGCGGAGGTCAACTCGGAAAAATGCTTTGCCAAGTGGCCTACCAAATGGATATTTCCACCGCTGTTCTCGACCCTGATCTCCAATGTTCTGCAGCACAAATTGCAGAACGATTTGTCCAAGGGTCGTTTAAAGATTTTGATGCTGTTCTTGAATTCGGAAGAACCGTGGATGTACTTACCATCGAAATTGAACACGTAAATTTAAACGCACTCGATCAACTCGAAAAAGAAGGAATAGTTATTCATCCCAATCCGCGTGCATTGCGATTAATTCAGAATAAACAATTGCAAAAAGATTGGTACGCTCAATTAAACCTACCTACCTCACCATTCTCAAACCATTCATCCAAATTGGGCTTTTCGCCGAAATTTCCTTTCGTTTGGAAATCTGCAACAGGCGGTTACGATGGTAAAGGAGTTTTTGTTGTTCAAAATGAAAATGATTGGAATCAACTTCCTGATGTTCCTTTCGTTGCTGAAGAGATGGTGGATATTCAAACGGAAATCGCGGTCATCGCTGTTCGTAATGCTTCCCAAACGACATGTCTTCCCGCTTGTTCCATGGTTTTCCATCCAAAGGCCAATTTGGTTACTCAAGTTGTTTCTCCAGCCCAAGTTGATACCTCTATTTTACAACAGGCAGAAACAATAGCCACTCAGCTGATCAACGATTTAGGTATTCAAGGCCTATTGGCGGTAGAGTTTTTTGTTGATGCCCAGGGGCAATTGCTCATCAATGAAGTTGCTCCACGTCCGCATAATTCCGGACATTTTACCATTGAAGGCGCTGAATCTTCCCAGTATGAACAGCACCTTCGCGGTATTCTAAATCTTCCATTAGGCAGTTCTCGATTAAAATCTCCCTCCGTAATGGTCAATATCATTGGTGAACCTGGGTTTACGGGTCCTGTATTTTATCAGGGTATGGAAGAAGTACTTGGGATTCCTGGAGCATCGGTTCATCTTTATGGGAAGAAGGATACACGACCTTTCCGAAAAATGGGGCACGTTACCATTACCGATGCCCATTTAGATTTAGCGATGACAAAAGGTCAACGGATCAATCAAATTTTAAAAGCTATTTCCTTATGAATACAGATGTGAAAGTTGGAATCATTATGGGTTCGTCTTCCGATTTACCCATCATGAAAGATGCATATGATTTTTTAGTTTCCATGGGAGTTTCAACAGAAATTTCGGTGGTTTCAGCGCATCGAACACCGGATAAAATGGTATCTTATGCCTCTGAAGCGGCCCATCGAGGCTTGCAAGTGATCATTGCGGGTGCGGGTGGGGCCGCTCATTTGCCTGGAATGGTGGCTTCGCTAACAACCTTACCTGTTATTGGTGTACCTATTCTCTCCCGCAACTCCATCGATGGTTGGGATAGCATTCTTTCTATTTTACAAATGCCTGGAGGTGTTCCTGTTTCAACGGTGGCCCTAAATGGTGCCTTGAATGCAGGAATAATAGCAGCTCAAATTGTAGCCTTATCCGATTCTGCTGTATTAGATAAGCTTTCTGAATACAAGAATAACCTGCGGTTAAAAGTTGAAAAAGATGCAGCGAAATTAGAGGAAATGGGCGTTGAACAATTTCTTAATTCGAAGGGTTAAATTTCATCGTTTCGCATTGGCCAATGGCGGTCATCACTCGTTGAAGAATGGTTTCTGCTGGCAATTCTGGATCAAATTTCATGGGTGGATGAAACGTAACCCTTAGGTTTGTTCCTCTTTTTTTAAGTTTTAATCCCGTTTTATCAAAGGCCCTCCGAAATCCATTGATGGTGATGGGAACCACAATAGGTTGATGTTCCTTGATGATGTACCCTGTTCCTTTTCGACCTTCGGCGAAGGCTTTGGTAGTCCCTTGGGGGAAGTTGATGAGCCATCCATTTTTCAGGGCCTCACCAATTTTGTCTCCGGCGTTTTCGTCGAGTCCACGTTGAACGTTTTGGCCGGCAGATCGCCAACTTCGTTTCACAGTTATGGCGCCGGCCAAGGTGAAAATTCTCGCAAGCCAACTGCTTTTCATCGTTTCTTCGGCTGCAACGAATTGTACGTTCACCTGGGGATTCAAAAGATAGGAAGGGAATCCTAGTTTCTTTTTCCGTCGATTTCTTACAGCGGCAAAAACTTGTAGAAAACAAATCACGTCGGTAAAATACGTTTGGTGATTTGACACAAACAGAACATTGGTTTTTGGCAGATTTTTCAAATGCTCTGTACCGCTCCACTCCAAACGGTTGAATAGGTTAATTCCAGGATAGGTGGCCAATCCTACGGTAGAAAACATCAATCGTTTTACCAGCTTTGAACCTATTTTTTGAATCATTTTTTGCCTTCTTCCATCAAAATTAAGGCAAAAACCGAATAATTCAGCATGTCTTGAAAATTGGCATCCAACCCTTCTGAAATCAAAGTTTTTCCTTGATGATCCTCAATTTGTTTCACCCGAAGAAGTTTCATTAAAATGAGATCTGTTAAAGAGCTGATGCGCATATCTCTCCATGCCTCTCCATAATCGTGATTCTTTGCTTCCATTAAAGCCTTGGTTTTGGAAATCCAACTTTCGTATTTATCCAACAACCAAACGTTGCTTTCATGGGTGCTTCCTTGGTGGGCCGGTTCGGTAAGTTGAATTAAAGCCATCACACAGTAGTTGATGATGCCTACGAATTCTTCTTCAATACCTTCGCCCACTTGGCTGTTTCCGGTTTCTTGAATGGTGCGAATTCGATTCGCCTTGATGAAGATTTGGTCGGTTAACGACGATGGACGTAGAATTCGCCACGCCGAACCATAATCGTGATTTTTCTTCTGAAATAGTTCTTTGCAGTGAAGGATTACCCGATCGTATTGTTGTGACGTATGACTCATGTTAAATTTTAGATGTAATCGTTAACATGATGGCTACGGGAAGAATGTTGGCGCGAGCCTTGGGTCCTTGGAGATTGTATCCCGAAAAGGGCGTGAAACTGGTTTGGTAAATGTTTTGAATCAACGCCAAGTCGATGATTTCATTTTCATTTTTGATCCCTAACCCTAAAGATAGAGCATAGCGAACATTGTCCAATTGATTTTCGGTGGCCCAGCCCATGGTTTGATAGCGGAAACCAGCTCGGCCGTAGTATTTCTTATCGAATCGGTACTCTCCGCCGATGCGCAATGCGATGGCCGTTCCCAAGGAATCCTGAATGGTCTGATTCAAATCATCGAAAGCAAAAGGATCTCCGTCGGAACGAAATTCCATGCGTTTCATGTTGGTCATATCTAAATCAACAGAAACCAATCCAATTTTGTCGAACAACCTCGTCGCAGAAAATGTAAATCGGTCGGGGAGAAATAAGGTGTAAGAACCATTGTATTCTGTGGATCTGTAATTGAATGTACCAATAGAATCCAAATTGGAACTTAAAGAGGTATAATAAGAATCGAAGGCACTAACGGATGTTCTTGATTTGTATCCAATTCCGATTCGTAAATCGGGATTTATCACATAAATTCCGCCAAGATGGAATGAAGCACCAAATCCGGAGAAATTGGTATTGGTACGGAAGGAGAAATTATTGAAATTAGATACCGTATCCTTCTCGTCTTCCTCCCGATAGGTGTTTTCGTAATTGATGCGTAAGTATTCCCCGTTTATTGATCCGCCGATGAAAAATTTATCGTTGATGTTTCCACCTGCTGAAAACGAAAAGTTAAACTGATTTCCTTTTTGAGCCGAAATAACAGATTTTCTTAAGGAAGCGTTCGTATTGTAAACTGGAGTAAAATCGATGGAATTAAGATTGGTGATGAGGTTGGATTGATTGGCTAAATACGATTCGTACATGAATGGGGCATTGTCGCGAAGGAAATTGGTAGAACGACTTCCATTCCGTAGGTCGTTCGCTTGAGCGGCAAAATAATCGACCATGGAGTTCCCTACCTCTATTCCTCCCGCCGAAAAGTACTCCCGGAAGGTATTGTTCCGATTGAAGGTAAGAGCGTAATTCATCGATTTCAGCGAACGAGTGGTATCTTCAAAATCACGTCCTTTCACAAATCCCATGCTGGTAAATCCGAAATTTGATTTTCGATAGGCATCTCGATTCCCTGCGAATTCAGTATTGCTTCGGTTCGATTGCAAATTCGAGGTAAAAGAAAATACATCGGTGCGGAATAATCCCAAGGTTGCGGGATTTGTCGAAATAGCTCCAATTTCGGGGCCAGTGGTTCCATAAGCACCGCCCATTCCAGCCACCCGGGCCGTAGAACTACTTCGACTAGTTGATGCAGAGATTGCATCATACAAACTTTGCGCTGAAGCAAAAACTACAGCAAAAATTCCAAAAACTGTAAATAAAATACGCATTATCGACCTCCTCTTCCTCCAGTACTAGGACGCGCTCCTCCTCCTGATGATGGATGTGAAAAACCGCCAGAACCGCCAGAATTAAAATTTGAATTGTTGTTGAATGAGTTTCCCGAATTAAATCCCGAATTACCTTGGTAGTTGCTACTATTATTCCATCCCCCACGAGACCCTGAACTTGGTCGCGAACCACTGGATCCATTCCAATTTTGAGTGCGAATGGGAGGTGAAGTGGTGCCTGATGTTCTGGAAGGGCGAGTTGGAATTGAGGTATTTCCACTCGGAATACGGTTAATCGGTGCTCCCCATGGGTTGTACCGGTACGGATCGTAGTAAGAGCCATAAAACATCGGACTACCGTAAGTGTAACCAAACGGATCGGAATAATAACCTGAAGGATTATAACCAAATGGAGAGAAAGGGGCATAACCTGGCATAAACGGACCGTAAAACGTAGTTAAACGCTCACGCGGATCTGTATTTTGTGGTGTTATCGTCATCGTTTTTTTCTCCCGTAGGTTCGACAAATCTTCCTTCATCTCTCGAGAGGATCGAACATAAGTGTCGTCCCAATCGGCTTCATTGCTTGCAATTTTCGAGCTTGAACAGCTGGAAATCATCCAACCCATCAGTGCGAAAAAAAATACTGCCTTCATAACGTTAGGTTTCATGGGTAAAAATACGGCAAAAAGTTATCTTTGCATCTAGAGAACGACGGAAGACCTTCGTTGGTTTCTTAAAAAAAGTATTCATGGCAAAAGAAATTACATCACGCTCCGAAAACTATTCCCAATGGTACATTGATTTGGTGCGAAAAGCCGGTTTGGCCGACTACACCGAGGTAAAAGGATGCATGGTGATCAAACCGTATGGATTTGGCATTTGGGAGAAAATGCAGCGTGTGCTCGACGATAAGTTCAAAGAAACCGGACACGTGAACGCTTATTTTCCCCTGTTCATCCCTAAATCTTTTTTCTCCAAAGAAGCCGCACACGTGGATGGTTTTGCGAAAGAGTGCGCTGTAGTTACCCATTACCGATTGAGAAACGATGGTGCTGGTGGAATTGAAGTGGATCCCGAGGCCAAGCTAGAGGAAGAATTGATCGTTCGTCCCACCTCGGAAACAATCATTTGGAATACTTACCGCGATTGGATTAAAAGTTACCGCGACCTTCCGCTTCTCATCAATCAATGGGCCAACGTGGTTCGTTGGGAAATGAGAACCCGTTTGTTCTTGCGCACCACAGAGTTTTTGTGGCAAGAAGGCCATACCGCTCACGCAACTCGAGAGGAAGCCGTGGAAGAAGCCGAAAAAATGTTAGAAGTATACGCCGATTTTGCCGAAAATGTTATGGCTGTGCCCGTGGTAAAAGGTGTCAAATCGGCCAATGAGCGCTTCGCCGGAGCATTAGAAACCTATTGCATTGAAGCGCTGATGCAAGACGGAAAAGCCTTGCAGGCGGGAACTTCCCACTTTTTGGGACAGAATTTCGCCAAGGCTTTCGATGTAAAATACACCAACAAAGAAGGAAAAGAAGAATTCGTTTGGGCTACCTCTTGGGGTGTTTCAACCCGCCTTATGGGGGCCTTGATCATGACTCACTCCGACGATGAAGGTTTGGTACTTCCACCTCGATTGGCTCCACTTCAAGTGGTGATGGTTCCCATCTACAAATCGGAAGAGCAGATGGAAGAAGTCCGCGCTTATTTGCAACCGACCATCGATGGACTCAAAAAGCGCGGCATCAGCGTAAAATTTGATGACCGCGATACCCACCGCCCAGGATGGAAATTCGCCGAATACGAAATGACCGGTGTTCCCGTTCGCATCGCTTGCGGAGGCAAAGACAAAGAAAATCAGCAAATTGAAGTGGCTCGACGCGATACCAAAGAAAAAATGCAGTGGAGCATTGACGGTGCCGTAGATGCCATTGAAAATTTATTGGAAGAGATTCAACAGAACTTGTTCCAACGTGCTCTAGATTTCAGAACAGAAAATACCCGAAAAGCCAATTCTTGGGACGAGTTCGTTGCTCTGTTGAAGGAAAAAGGCGGATTCATTTCGGCCCACTGGGACGGTACGCCTGAAACCGAACAAAAAATCAAAGAATTAACCAAGGCAACCATTCGTTGCATTCCGTTGGATCAGAAAAAAGAAACAGGAAACTGTATTCTTACCGGAAACCCATCGGAAGGAAGGGTGCTTTTTGCTTTAGCGTATTAAAAAGAAAACAACATGTATAAAACCCTACAACCCATTTTACAGGCTGAGCTGAAAGAAATCGAAGAAGCCGGTTTGTACAAAAAAGAACGCATCATTACCGGTCCTCAAGGAGCCGACATTACCATTGCTGGCGGACAAGAAGTCGTAAATTTCTGCGCCAATAACTATTTGGGCTTGAGCTCCCATCCGCGCGTGATCGAAGCGGCAAAACGCGCCATCGATACCCATGGATTTGGCATGTCGTCGGTGCGCTTTATTTGCGGTACCCAAGACATTCACAAGGAGTTGGAAGCCAAAATTGCCTCCTTCTACCAAACCGATGATACCATTTTGTATGCGGCCGCATTCGATGCCAACGGAGGAGTTTTCGAACCTCTTTTTAATGAACAAGATGCCATCATTTCCGATTCCTTGAACCACGCTTCCATCATCGATGGGGTGCGTTTGTGTAAAGCGGCTCGCTACCGCTACAACAACAACGATATGGCCGATTTGGAAGCTCGCCTAAAAGAAGCCAAGGCGGCCGGACATCGAAATATCATCATCGTGACTGACGGTGTTTTCTCCATGGACGGTTATGTAGCACAATTGGATAAAATTGCAGCTTTGGCCGATCAATACGAAGCCTTGACCATGGTTGACGAGTGCCACGCAGCTGGATTTATCGGCAAAACAGGTCGTGGAACGCCGGAATTGTGCGGAGTCATGGGGAAAATCGACATCATTACGGGAACCTTGGGCAAAGCCTTGGGTGGAGCCATGGGAGGTTATACCACCGGCCGCAAAGAAATCATCGAAATGTTGCGCCAACGCAGTCGTCCCTATTTATTCTCCAACTCATTGGCGCCTTCCAT
>JACCEC012728686.1_pt1 | contig 13371 bp, 16 predicted proteins | sample 7450121 | NCBI WGS metagenome assembly JACCEC01 (sample SAMN15323455, study PRJNA562643) | freshwater metagenome | isolation source: river surface water | place: USA:Blue River Watershed | collected 2017-08-18 | reverse complement strand
GCTGGTAGCATCCGGCACCACACAGCAGGCTGTCTTGGGGGGTAGCGAAGCCAAGACCGGGGAACAAATCGGGGAACAAACTGCGGTTTTACCCTAGCCCTCATAGGAGGCTTCGAATCCTCTCATTCCGACCATGATCACTTACAAAGGCCGTCAAGGACATACACCTGACGGCCTTTTTGTTTGTCTGTACGAGGGTGGCGACTGTCAAGGACGTACAAGGACTGACATTTACAGCCGGGGCCAAACCGGGGAACATAGCGGGGAACAATTGACCCCGTTCCCAGAACACCGGGGAACACCCCCCGAAAGACCCCTGTATGTTGACCGACCCCGCCTGCAAGAACGCCACCTGCCCCACCGGCAAAAACCGTGCCCGCTACACCGATGAACGTGGCCTGTACCTTGAGGTATCACCCAACGGCTCAAAACGCTGGTTCCTCAAGCTGTACCGCGATGGCAAGGAGACCCGCATGGCGTTGGGCAGCTACCCCACTGTGACGCTGGCCGCTGCACGCAAGGCCCGCGATGCCGCCAAACTGCAAAAGGCCGACGGCACCGATCCCGTGCAGGCCCGCAAGGTGGCCAAGCTCAAGGCCAGCGCCAGCGAGGGCGACACCTTCGAGGCCGTAGCCCGCGAGTGGTACAGCAAAAAGTCACCCGGCTGGAGCGAACACCACCAAGTGCGCGAATGGCGCAACCTTGAGAAAGATCTTTTTCCGTGGGTAGGCAACCGCAAGGCAGGCGACATCGAGGCCGTGGAGCTGCTGGCCACAGTGCGCCGGGTAGAAGCCCGTGGTTCGCTGGACGTGGCACACCGGGTATTGAGTACTGCACGCGCCGCGCTGGCCTACGCTGTGGCCACGGGCAAGGCAGGCCGCAACGTGGCGGTTGACCTGGTGGGCGCACTGACACCACACCGGGGCAAGCACTTCGCCGCCATTACCGACCCTGTGGCGCTGGGGGAGCTGCTGCGGGTAATCAAGGGCTACCGTGGTGGGGCCGTGGTGCGCGCCGCCCTGCAACTGGCACCGATGCTGTTCCAGCGCCCCAACGAGCTGCGGGGGATGGCGTGGGCAGAGTTGGACTTGGAACATGGGCTGTGGAGCATTGCACCAGCGCGCATGAAGCGCAACCAAGACGGCAAGCTGCACGGTGCAGCCCATTTGGTGCCCCTGCCCCAACAAGCGGTGGAGATTCTGAAGGAACTGCGAACCCTTACCGGCGATGGCCTGCTGGTGTTCCCCGGCGAACGCAGCAAGACCCGCCCCATCAGCGACAACACCTTGCGCGCCGCGTTGCAGACGCTGGGTTACGCCAGCAGCGTGCAGACCATCCACGGCTTCAGGGCCACCGCACGCACCATGCTGGCCGAGCGACTGGAGTTTGACCCGCTGCTGATTGAGGCCCAACTGGCCCACGCCGTGAAGGACACCAACGGACGCGCCTACAACCGCACCACCTACCTACAACAGCGCGCCGCCATGATGCAGCGTTGGGCCGACTATCTGGACAAGCTGGCCCAAGGTGCCGATGTGGTACCGCTGCACAAGGCCGCTTGAACACCAAGGGCACCAGCCACACCAGCAAAAGCAATGGGCCGGATAGCTGGCAATTTCTCACGCGACTTCTATTTTTTGGTGTCACAGGTGTCACAGTGTCACAGACACTATGTATATAAAGAGAAACAACAACTTGTATTGAGTTCTGGCTGTGACACCGCTGTGACACCATACCTTCTACGGTGTCACACAAGCCCGCTTTTGGGATGTTTTCGGCTAGCGAGCAACCTGTACCGCAACAGGTAGAAAGCCAACCATGCCCGACACCACGCAACGATGCCATAGACGTGGTGGCGCGCCGCCCAAGACCGACGCAAAATTGCGCTGGTGGATGCACCAAGATCAGCGAAGAATTCCGCCGATGTGCAGGACGTTTTTCCCGGACATACCGACTATCTGTCGGCTGGTTTGTCGGCAAGGGGGCACTCACAATCTGAGTACCCCGCAAGATGTGCAGCGCGCCAAATCAGGGAAATTCCCGCATTTGGCAAAGGGTGGGCAGATTGTGCCTACCCATTGCAAGGGGTACGAACAATGTGCGTACCCTTCGGGCAAGGGGCGGTGAAACGCCACCCCCCTGTCAAATTGACAGACCCAGCCTGAGCCGATGGACTGGTGAAACGCCACACCACCAGCCAAAGGGGGTAGCTACTGGCGATACCCCTACAAAAGTTTTGTAGAGCTGGCCTGTGCCTGCACGCACCTCATTTTTGAGGAGCGCCCTCGCTGGCGTGATGATCCAAAACCCGAAGCATCCCCAGACCAACCGGCTATTGGCCGGGTGGTTCCGCTTGCGACCCAAAATTATCGGGTTGCAACTTTGCGACCGTCTTAAAGACAGTCACAGATTTGTGAGTGTCTTTTGGATACTCGCAAACGATGACGCAAAACTGCTTCATCCGCCACCGCCGGACGAACCACCCCTGCTACGCACAATGCGCGCATCAGCTTCTGGGCTACCTTTTGCGACTTGGCCGTAAAACCGCCGCTGGCGCTGCATGGCTTGTCCAGTGGGGGGCATTGCCGATGATGGAGCCTCTTTGCTGCTGGTGCTGATTTTTGTTTGGGACTGTTTATCTCTGTCTGGTTTTGTGGTAGAAACGCACCACGCAACAAAGGCCGGGTTTTCCGGTCACGATAACAAGCGGCGAGCCATTGATGGTTTCGCGCGCCCCTACACTTTCAACGACAGCCCCACGGTGCAGACCTTGGGGCTTTTTGCTTTTCCAAACCACCCGCCCTTGAGGCGGTTTTTTTATGCCAACAGCACAGCAACCACCCAATCTGATGGCCGAAGATAGCGCCCAGTTCGAAGATGCCTTCGAAGCAATCATTGCCAAGCACGCCGCACCGGAGCCAGCCGCTCCAGCAGCAGCCGCACCAACCCAAGACAATCCTGCTGGCGCTGCTGATGCCGCTGTTCCCGATGGTGGCCGTTTTTCCAGTGACGTTTACAAGCGAGCCTTCGACCAGGTAGCTGCTGCCGATGCCGACGTTAGGCCCGCCGTCGCCACGCCCACGCAGCCCGCATTCAAGAGTTTCGGCGAGGCGTTCAAGCATTACCGCTCCAAGGGTGACAAGACCTTCGATTGGAAGGGCAAGCAGTTCACCACCGCGCTGCGGTCTGAGCGTCCCGCCAAGCCAAAGGCGGCACGCACCCGTGCCCTCCCTGCTGCTGCACCCATTCAGGCCGCGCAGCCTGCCAAGGTGGTGCCCACGCCATTCAAGGTATCAGCACCGGCCCAGGCGCTGTACGCCACCCCGCAACCGACGGCCCCACGACCATCTGCTGTACCTGCACAGCCCCGTGAGAAGCCTTTGCACTTGCGCCGCCAAGAGGCCTATGAGAAGTGGCAAGACCTCAAATCCGAGGGCAAGACCTGGTACGGCGGCAAAGCCCAGCTCAAGCCGGGCCAGCAAGATGCCATTGACCAGGCCGAACGTGAGTTCGAGGCGCTACTCCATCAAGTCGCACGCTGAAACCTGCAACAACCAACGCCACCCGCCCAGAGCAATCTCGGCGGGTTTTTTTTCGCCTCTTCAAGATCCAATCTATGCCAATTCGCAATACACAATACCCAGCAATCGAGCAAATCACAGCAACCGCTGTGCCGACACCACAGGCCGCCTTCTACCTGAACCGCAGCAATTGCACGCTGCGGACTTGGGCCTGCAAAGAGAGCGGCCCACTGCGCCCGCTGCGAGTGAATGGCCGCTTGGCGTGGCCCGTCAGCGAAATCCGCCGCCTACTGGGGGTATCCGCATGAGCAGCACACCGAACACCGTGCCCGCATGGGGCATCTTGCGTATTGCCGATGTGAAGGCCGCAACCGGCATCTGTTCGCACACGACCATCTACAACGCTATCGAAGCCGGGACATTCCCCAATTCCATTCCGCTGGGCACCCGCGCCGTGGGTTGGCCAGCCGATGAGGTGCAAACCGTGGTGGCTGCCCGCGTTGCCGGTGTTGACGATGCCGGGTTGCGCCAGTTGGTGCAGCAACTGCACGAGTCCCGCCGCACCAAATACCAAAACCTGCTGGGCCACGTGTTGGGCCACACCACCGACAACCCGGCACCAGCGCAGCAACGCGCCGCCAGCCACTTGGCTGTTGTGGGAGTCGCGGCATGAGTGCCATAACAAACACCGTGCCCGACCTGCTGGAACTGGTGCTGGTCAAGGACGAACCGCGTATTGACTCGCGCTTGCTGGCCCAACAACTTCGCCGCCCACATTACGGCATGTTCGAGTTGATCAAGCGGTACGAGGGCAAGCTCAAAAAGCTGGGAAAGGTCACATTTCAAATGGGAGCTTCGGAGGGCAGCAAGACCGGCCAGAAGGAACGGTTTGCATTGCTCAACGAAAATCAAGCGTACCTCGTGCTGGTACTGAGCCGCAACACCGCCACCGTGGTGGACAGCAAACTCAAGCTGATCTTGTCGTTTGACGCAGCACGCAGCGCCAATGCCATGCGCCAGACTGAGTACCTGCCCACGTACCACGCACTGCACGACCGCATACACGCGCTGGCCGCTGGCTCACCCAACGAGCGATTCATTCACATGAACGTCAACCGTTTGGTCAACAAGGCCGTCGGACTGAAGGCAGGGCAGCGTCCATCGGCACCCTTGCCCCAACAAGCCCTGTTGGTAGTGGCGCAGCACGTGGCCACACAGGCGCTACAACAAGCCGACAGCCACCATGACGGTTACGAGGTGGCCAAGAACGCGGTACTGAACCTGAGCCGTGCCCTGTTGCTGGGAGGATCGGCAGCATGACCCAAGCCACCACCCGACACCACCGCAGCGCAGCGCCAGCGACACCGGCCCAAATGAAAATGGCCCACCATTCTGGAGAAATGGCAGGCCACCGAAAACGGATGCAGAAACAAAGCGAGGTTGATTCTACGCCAGCAGCCTCAAACGTGCATTGCGGTACGCGCCGCTTCCACCAGAAAGCCGCTTCGGCTCATGCCGTGGCGTTTGGCGTACTCGTCGATTCGGGCCAGTATCAGGCGCGGAACGGTGATGTTGATCTTGTCGGCAGGGCCGAAGTATTTTTCGACCGGGGCATCCACCACCGCCCACACGCCGCCCGCATAGTCGGGATTGGCCTGATGCGTGGCAATGGGCTGGCGCTGGGGCAATGCGTTGCCATCTTCGAGCAAAGTCTCGACGTGCAAATCAATGGCCTCAAGCACGCTTTCAAGGGCATCTTCCACCCCGTCACCGCCCGAAAAGCAACCCGGCAGGTCGGGCACGGTAACGCCGTAGTGCTGGCCATCGTCGGTGTGGAGAACGACTGTGAATTTCATGGTGCTGTGCTCCTGTTATTTGCGCCATCCGGCCTGACGCTGAAACCAGCCTCACGCATGGGCCGTCTCCAAGTCAATTGCCCGACAGGCCAGCCCGACCACTTTGGGAATGGGCCTGCTGCCCGTGCGGTACTGGCTGACGGTGCGCCGGGTCAACCCCAGCACATCGGCGGCAGCGGACAAGCTGAAGCGGTGGCGGTCTTGCCAGTGCCTGAATTCGATGTTGGCCCGCAACCCAGCCTGTTCAAGCGCCATTTCCAGCACTCGGTCACTGTCCAACGACGCACCGCATGCCCATTCCAGCGTCCAGCCCCAGTCCGTTACTTGCGCGGTGGCAAATTGGGCCGGGTCTTTCAGCGGGGCGAAGGCTTCCAATTCGTTGGCCAGCCCCGAGAGATCGAGGGCAAACTGTCTGCCGTGGGTGTAGCGGACTTCCAGCGTGGTGCCCGACAGTGGGTGAACCGACTCCAGACACGGTGCTTTGGATTTGTGCATGGCTTACATCTTGGTGGGGTTGCCGACGCTGGCAATGTCAATCCAACCCAACATCATTGGTTTGGTTCGCAAACGCCCACCGCCCACGCTGGTACAACCCAGAACTCAAGCGTGCGCCACCGTGTGCGAACCGGGATGTGCCTCAAGACGCAAGCCCAGTGCGTGAATCACTTTCAAGATGGTGCCAAAGCTGGGGTTTCCTTGCCCCGACAGGGCTTTGTACAGGCTTTCACGGCCCAGCCCAGTATCGCGTGCCAACTGCGTCATACCGCGTGCTTTGGCAATGTCGCCCAGTGCAGCAGCAATGAACGCGGCATCGTCGGGCGCTTCGTTCAGGCAGGCTTGCAGGTACAGGGCCATGTCTTCTTCGGTCTTGAGGTGTTCCACCACGTCCCATTTGCGGGTTTTCAGCGTCATGGTGCAGGCTCCTTACAGTTGTTGCGCCAATTCGAGCGCGGTTTTGATGTCGTGGGGCTGTGTGGATTTGTCGCCACCGGCCAGCAGGATCACCAGCTCCATGCCCCGCTGTGTGAAGTACACCCGGTACCCGGCACCCACGTGGATACGCATTTCGGACACCCCTTGCCCGACGGGCTTGCAATCACCAAAGTTGCCCAGTTCGGCCCGACGTATGCGCGCCTGAATACTGGCTTTGGCAAGCCTATCCCGCAGGCCACCATACCAATCATCAAACACTTCGGTGGTTTGGATGTTGTTCATGGGTCAAGTGTATCCCTAAATTTACAAAACATGAGATCAATCACGGTTCTGCCTTGCCTGAAGCTGTGGTACAGTGGCGGCAAGCCGAAAGGCTCGGTGCTAGTCACACCTTTGATAACGCGTATTGCACACCGAACGAAATGCGGTGTTTTTTCACGCCCAAATTCTGCGGCCCGCTCAATTCTGAGCTGGTCGGCCCTTGCCGGTATTCCGGCATCGGCATGGTTTTGGGGGTGGGAGTGCCCATCCGTAAGGACGGCAGCACGGCGTTATCCGTGTGACTATCCCCACCCCCACCAGTTGCGCCTAGTCAGTGCGCTGGTGGTTCCTGAGTCTCATAACGGAGCCAAGACCATGATGCAAGCCGCATCCGTGCGCCCATGCGCGCCCACCGCCCACCACGGGCACACCCTCCCGACGTATCGGGATACCCCCGCCCATGCTGGCAATGCTGGTGCAACCGGAAATTATCCGGTTGCAAACCAAACCGACACTGGCGACTTCAACCGCGATGTTCTGGCCATCGGCAACGCTGAAAACGCCATTGCCCGCGTGCTGTTCGAGCTTCGCAAGCCCCAGCCCGACAACGCGCGTGCGCTGAAGCTGGCCCAGTCCGCCATGTTGGCCATTCATCTGGTGGGCGAGGTGGTGCAATGAGTGCCACCACCACCGGCCTGAACCCCGAAGCCACCACACTGGTACAACAGGCCCGCGCCCAAATGCAAAAGGCGCTGGACGCACTGCCCTCTGACGGTCAACCCGTCACGCTGGCCAACCTGCACAAAGCCACCGGCCCGACGATGCGCGCATCAACCCTGATTCGCCGCGCCAACCAAGTCCAACAAAACAACGCCTAAAGGGGCAACCAACATGAACGCCGAGAACAAGACCGCAACAGCCGGTCAAGCTGCCGCATTGCCCGAATCGGACAAAAAGCTGTTTGGTAAGCACACGATCCCGCACACCGATACCTTCGCGGTGCGAGAGAAAGACCGTGTTGTGTTCCTAGACGACGCTGCCACGGCCCGCGTGGGTGCAGCCCTTGCTGGTGCCCATGCCATTCTGCACATCCTGCAACAGCGCGAGCTGGCCAAAGAGCTGGACGAAGAAGACATCGGCCTGAGCTTCTCGCCCACCACCGCCGCGAATCTGATCGACGGTGCGGCCTCGCTGCTGCACTTGGCAGAGATTTACACCGGCGGGGGAGGCCCGCGTGGTGTGGTCGATATTGACCACGGCAGCGACGAGGCCCGCCACCTTCGCTCCGAAGCCCAAAAGGCCAGCCACCACCACGACCGCCGCCGGGCCGCGATGGTGATGAAGTACGCTGGGGGTGCCCAGTAATGAACGTGCACCTGACCGAAACCGACACCGTGGCCGCCTTTGCACAGGCCATGCGCACCGTAGGCATGGTGCCCCCGGCTCACATCCTGCCCGACGGCAAGCTGCACCGCTTCGACCCCAATGGCAGGGGCAAAGACCGCAGCGGGACGGGCTGGTACGTGCTGCACGCCGACAGCGTGCCCGCTGGCATCTTTGGCGACTGGCGCAACCCCGATACCAAACAGACGTGGTGCAGCAAGGCCAGCAGCGACATGACGCGGGAAGAACAGGCCACCTTGCGCGAGACCATCCGGGCCATGCACGCCACCCGCCACGCCGACACCTTGCAACGCCAGCAACAGGCCGCCGGGTTGGCGCTGCAACGCTGGCAAGCCGCCGCACCGGCCCCGGTTGACCATGCGTACTTGCTGGCCAAAGGCGTGCAACCCCACGGCATCCGTACCGCCAAAGGTGCGTTGCTGGTACCGGTGCGCGATGTGGTAGGCAAGCTGTACAGCCTTCAGATGATCTACGCCGATGGCAGCAAACGCTTTTTGCCGGAGGGCAAGAAACAAGGGGGCTACTTCGCACTGGGTGGCAAGCCCGACGGCGTGCTGGTGATCGCTGAAGGCTTTGCCACCGCCGCCAGCATCCATCAGGCAACCGGCCTGCCCGTGGCTGTGGCCTTTGACGCGGGCAACCTGCAACCCGTGGCCGTGGCGCTGCACGCCAAACACCCGGCGCTGGCGCTGGTGATCGCCGCTGATGACGACTGGGGCACCGAGGGCAATCCCGGCCTGACGCAAGCCCGAGCCGCCGCGCTGACGGTGGGGGGCCAAGTGGTGAAGCCACGCTTTCCGGCAGGCAGGCCACCCAAGGCCACCGACTTCAATGATCTGCACGCCATGGCCGGACTGCAAGCTGTGCGCGCCTGCTTCGCCAACATCGTGGAGGGCACCCCATGCTGAACGACACCAACAACACCAGCGAAGCCGTGGCCGAAACCACCCCAACCGAAACCACCACAGAAGCACCGACCAGCGCCAGCCGTGTACCCGATGAACACCAGCGCCCGTGCTTTGTGGTGTTTGACGACTGGGTAGAGGAAGCTGGCCAGAAGTACCGCCCCGGCGTGTGGCTGTTTGGCATCAAGCGGGGGCACGGAGACGCGCCGCCCACGTTGAACCAACAATGGGTATGCAGCCCCTTGCACGTGGACGCTGTGACCACCGATGCCAACGACGGCAGCTATGGCCGCCTGTTGCGCTTCAAAAGCGCCCGAGGCAAGTGGAAAACGTGGGCCATGCCAATGGAAATGCTCAAGGGCGACTGTGCGGAGCTGCGAGGCCGACTGCTGGATGCTGGCGTTCACATTGAACCCCGGCGAGGCGTGCGCGACCAACTGCCCGTGTACGTGCAGAGCACCACGCCCAAGCGCCACCTGCAATGCGTGCTGCAAACCGGCTGGAGCGACAGCACGCACCGCGCGTTTGTGCTGCCCGATGAGGTGATTGGCCCCAAGGCATCCAGCGTGGTGTACCAAACCGAAGGGGGCAACAGTGGCGAGTACCGCACTGGGGGCACGCTGACTGGGTGGCAAACCGAGGTGGCCGCCATGGCCGTGGGCAATCCCATGTTGACGCTGGCCATCTGCACCGCCTTTGCTGGCCCACTGCTGGCCGTGGTGCGTGGCGACAACGGTGGTGTGCATTTCGTGGGGCCGAGCTCCATCGGCAAAACCACCTACTTGTTTGGCGCGTGCAGCGTGTGGGGCAAGCCAGAGGAATACCACCGCACATGGCGCAGCACATCCAATGGATTGGAGGCCGCCGCCAACCTGTTCAACGATGCCCTGCTGGCGCTGGACGAAATCAAGCAGGCCGATGCCCGCGACATTGGTGAAGTGATCTACATGATCGGCAACGGTGCGGGCAAACAACGTGCTGGCCGTTCAGGTGGGGCCCGTGCGCTGGCCAAGTGGCGATGCAGTGTGATCTCGACCGGCGAGCGCAGCATTGAAACCAGCATGGCCATGGGGGGCGAGCGCATACAGGCGGGCCAAACCGTGCGACTGCTGGACATGCCGGCCCAGCGCGAACATGGCGCATGGGATGTGCTGCACCACCATCCCGATGGCAGGGCGGCCAGCAACGCCGTCAAGAAGGCAGCCGCCACCCACTACGGGCATGCTGGCCGTGCCTTCCTAGAGTGCCTGAGCCACGAGAACGACGCACTGCCCGATGCACTGGAAGCCGTGCGCGCATTGCCCGTGCTGGCCGCCAATGGCGAGGGCCAAATACAGCGCGCCGCCGACCGCTTCGCAGTGCTGGCATTGGCCGGGGAGCTGGCCACCGCCTACGGCGTGACGGGATGGCCCGAGGGTGAAGCCATCCGCGCCGTAGGCGTGTGCTTTGAGCTGTGGCGCAACCAGCGCAGTGCCAGCAATGGGGCCAATGCCGAACATGGGCAAGTGGTGGAGGCCGTCACCGCCTTTATTGAGCGCCACGGCGATAGCCGATTCAGCAACGCCGATGCCCATGACGAACAACGTACCACCCTAATACGGGAGCGTGCCGGGTACTGGCGTGACATGGGCGGGCAGCGGGTGTACCTGTTCAACGCCAGCGGTATGCGTGAAGCCCTCAAGGGGTTTGACTTCGAGCGCGGTATGTCCATGCTGCAACTCGCTGGCCTGACACCACCACCGGGCAAGGACGGCAAGCGCGGTACACGGTTGCGAGCGCAAGGCAACCAAGGCCGGTTTCATGAAATCTGGCTGGACGGTGTACCGCAACAAGGAGGGCAATCGGCATGAGCGCAGCCACCCAACAGATGGTGGCATGGCTCAAAGCTGCTGTGACACCGTGTGACACCACAAAACAAGGCCGGCGTCACACTACTGAACATCAGCAAGTTGTTGTTTTATTTGACAACACACCCCCAAAAACAGGGGCTGTGACACCTGTGACACCCGTGACACCGCAAAACAGCAACTTGTTGAGCGAAAACACCGAGACCACGCGAACACCAGCGCCGCTCGCTGTGACACCCGGCGCTGTGACACCGTGTGACACCACAAAACAAGGGCTGTGTCACACCGACAAAACAGGCGTTCTCATAGGAGAAACACCCCCCAAAAGAGGGGCTGTGACACCTGTGACACCCGTGACACCGCAAAACAGCAACTTGTTGAGCGAAAACACCGAGACCACGCGAACACCAGCGCCTGATCTGCGGTCGGCATTACCGACACCAGCACCCACACCAGCCCTGACTTCCTCCAATGGCGGGAGTCAACCGCGCCCGCAAGCGTGGTTCCATTTGGAATCATCGTGGCGCGTGGCATCGAAGGCGTGGCAGGCACACCGCAACACGTGCCCCACTTGCCAAACCAGCGAGCGCACCGCCGCCACCGCTGGGACTGGCATCCGGTGCAAGCTGGGCCAGCGCCTGCATACCGCCTATGAGGCCGCGTTGAATAACGCAACCGGGGGTTACAACCCATGAACACCACCACCAACACACAGCAACCGGGGGTTGCACGCAAACGCCACCCAATGCCCAGCGACACCGTGAGCCGGGTACTGGCCTTGCGCCGCGTCAAATCGGCCAAAGACGTGGCCACCGCGTTGGGGCTTCCCATTGGCACCGTGAAGGCCATTTGTAGCCGCGCCGGTTTGACCCGTAGCAACCCCCGGTTGCGCGCCTTCTTTCAACTACCCGAACCCGTGGCCAGCCACTGCACCGAAGTGGCAATGCCCCCCGCCCTGCCCGAACAGGCGACAGTGACGGGTGACAAGGATGTGGACGCGATGCTGTGGCTTCGCCGTGTGGTGGAGACGGGCGATGCCGACTTGATCGCCAAAGCGTTGGAAGCCGCCAAACGCATCACCATGCCCGCGAAGGAATTGGAGCTGCGCTATGGCCAGCATCTCATGGCCACCAGCAACAGCAGCTTTGTAGCCGCCTTTGGCTCCATGAACTTCGCCAATTTGGAAGGCCACGCCAAGAGCGTGATCGAACGCAAGCGCAAGCAACGCGACGCAATGGCGCGCATGGGAGGCACCATTGAAGCCGTGTTCGCCATCACACCGCAAGAACAGTTTTGCATGGACACGCTGGCGCTGGTGCCCACGGTAGAACAGCCGTGGAAGAAGCCGCACCCGGATTTGGCGTGCGCGGCATTCGAGCAGCAAGCCGACTTGGCCCCGCACACGTTGGACGACTGCCTTTATGAGTTGAAATTTTGGAGTGACCTGTATTGGCTTCGCAGCGCATTCCCCGACTCTGGCGACCACTGGCCGAAGGTGAACGCCCGCACCGACTACCTGCTGTGGTGCATGGGCCGCATCAAGCCCAAGACCCGCACCGAAGCAAAAGACGTGTTGGCCTATCTGGTGCAGGAGGATGGCCTGAATTGGAAGGAAGCCGACACCATCCTCGAAAACCTTATCGGGCTGTAACCCCCGGTTGCAATGGACGGGGTGGCATTTCACCACCCCACCACACACAAAGGACAGAACATGATCGACGCACTGATTCAAGGCAAGCTCATCAAAGCACCTGAAAGCCGCACCACCAAGACCGGCAAGCCGATGGCAACCGCCCGCATGCGTGTACCCACCACCGACCCCGCCGTGACCATCTTCGCCAGCGTGGCAGCGTTTGACCACGAAGCCGTGGCCGCCCTGCTGGCGCTGGGTGCAGGTGATGCGGTAAGCGTGGCAGGCCCGCTCAAGGTGGGTGTGTGGACGGACAACAACGGCAACACTTACCCCACGCTGGACGTGGTGGCCGACCGGGTGCTATCGGTGTACGCCATCCGCAAGCAACGCCGCGCCGCTGGTGGTGGTGCCCCAGATGTGGGGCATGGTGCCGACAAGCCCACTCACGCCGCATGGCAAGCACGGCAGGCCAATCCGCACGCTGATACCTTCGCTGGCCACGACGATATGGATTTTTGAGGCATCACCCCACCAACACCACCACACCCGGCCCCGTGCCGGGTTTTTTATGCCCGTGTGTCAGTTACCAACCGTCCGGTTACCAGCCCGGTTACCAAGCTGACGCTGGTATCCAAGGCAGTGGTATCCAGTCGGTATCCAAGAAATAGGCAAGCGGCAAGGCCAACATCCGGTACGCGGTCCGCAGTACGCAACACTGGTACGCAAGCCAGTACGCAACACTTTGCACCAAAACGCAACAGGCTGGGAACTGGTGCGCGTGTTGCCAGCAAGATTGTCAACAGCCGGTCAACAAAGTATCAACACGCCGGACGGCGTTTTTTGAAGTGGCCTGTTCGCGTTGCAGGTACGTTGCCGCTGGCGCTGCTGGTAGCATCCGGCACCACACAGCAGGCTGTCTTGGGGGGTAGCGAAGCCAAGACCGGGGAACAAATCGGGGAACAAACTGCGGTTTTACCCTAGCCCTCATAGGAGGCTTCGAATCCTCTCATT
>JACCEC011470710.1_pt1 | contig 13371 bp, 11 predicted proteins | sample 7450121 | NCBI WGS metagenome assembly JACCEC01 (sample SAMN15323455, study PRJNA562643) | freshwater metagenome | isolation source: river surface water | place: USA:Blue River Watershed | collected 2017-08-18 | reverse complement strand
TAAGATAGAAATATCCTGCTAAAGCACGAATATGAAAATTTACAATCTATTAACCTGTTTAAAAACAAGATGATAATTTATTGAATAAACTGAAAAATTAAACATAAAAAAAACACATATGAAAAAAGTTGTTTTAGCATATAGCGGTGGTTTAGATACTACTTACTGTGTAAAATATTTAGCAGATAAAGGCTATGAAGTTCATGCGGTTCTAATTGATACTGGTGGATTTACACAAGAAGAATTGGATAGGGTTGAAAAAAGAGCAAATTCTATTGGTTTAGCTTCTTATAAATGTATTAACGTAACACAAGATTTTTACCAAAAATGCATTAAATATTTAATTTTTGGTAATATTTTAAAAAACAATACTTATCCTTTAAGTGTAAGTGCTGAAAGGATTTTTCAAGCTGTTGCTATTGCAAAATATGCTAAAGAATTAAAAGCGGATGCTATTGCGCATGGCAGTACGGGTGCTGGTAACGACCAAGTGCGTTTTGATATGGCTTTTCATATTATTTATCCGGAGGCAGAAATTATTACGCCTATTCGTGATAATAAATTATCTCGTGAAGAAGAAATAGCATTTTTACAAAAACATGGTATCGAAGGGAATTGGGAAAAATCATTATATTCTGTAAATCAGGGTATTTGGGGAACAAGTGTGGGTGGTAAAGAAACTTTAACTTCGGATAAATTTTTACCAGATAGTGCTTTCCCTTCGCAAGTAACCGAATTTGAACCCAGCGAAGTTACTTTAACATTTGAAAAAGGTGAGTTTGTGGGGTTAAACGGACAAAAAATGGCTCCAGTTGATGCTATTCATGCCTTAAATAAATTAGGTAGTAAATATGGAATTGGTAGAGATATTCATGTGGGCGATACAATTGTAGGTATCAAAGGTAGGGTAGGTTTTGAGGCTTCTGCACCATTAATCATTATTAAAGCTCATCATACTTTAGAGAAACATACTTTAACTAAATGGCAATTATATTGGAAAGAGCAATTAGCAAACTGGTATGGTAATTTATTACACGAAGGTCAATTTTTAGATCCTGTTATGAGAAATATTGAGGCGTTTTTAAAGGATACCCAGCAATTTGTAACTGGTGATGTTAAAGTAAGATTAAACCCTAACTATTTCCAAGTTTTAGGTATAAGTTCTGTTCATGACTTAATGAATAGTAATGCCGCTAAATACGGTGAAACTAACACTTTATGGGAAGGAAATGATGTAAGAGGTTTTTCTAAAATAGCAGCTGTTCAAAATATTATTTTTAACAAAGTGAACGGTGGAATTTTAGAAAATTAAAATTTTACACCAATTTTTAACATCACTAATTGCGTTAAAGCTTTTGCATTTTAAATAAAAATATTTAGCTTTGTAACTCAATTATCAATAGTATTAACTATTTAACACTGCATAAAATGAATGTAAATGTAATTGTAGAGTTTTTAAAAGCATTTTTTTACAAAACTTTTGAAATTTTACCTGTAATTGGTAACTCTTTAAACTATTTATACATTGTAATATTATTTGTTTTATTTGTTTATTGGCTATCGGTTTTAGCTAAAACGCAAAAAAACGAAAGACAATATAGATAATAAAATACTTATTCCTCAATAAAAAAGGTACTTCTGATGAATAATCGAAGTACCTTTTTATTTTATAGCGCATACATGTTACAGTTTTTTTTTAGATTTTTTTTATTAGGATTAATAGGTTCTTTTTCGCTTATTGCGCAAAACAACACTTTATTATATCAGTTAAAAAAAAGCGGACACAAAGATATTTATCTTTTTGGTACTATTCATGTAGCTAAAAATGAGTTGTTTACTATTAATCAGTCATTAAATTCGGTTTTAAATAAAGTTGATAGCGCTTACTTTGAAATTATTCCGAATGAAATAGAAATGATGCAAGCTATACAACCGTTTTTAAATCAATCCGATTCCGTTGCGTTAAAAAATTATTTGAATCCTCAACAAAAAAAGATGGTTTCTAAGTTTTTAATCCAACATTTTGGAAACGATAAATTTATCAATTTTCATCCTTTGGTGATTAATTTGTCTATTCCTCAAACCTTTTATTCAAAAACAGATTCAAAAGCAATGGATGCGTATTTTATGGAGAAAATGGAAAAAAATAAAATAGGAGTAGGGCAGTTGGAAAGCATTCAATATCAATTAGATTTACTTAATAAAAGACCAATATATCAGCAGATTAACGAAGTTTTAAATACTATAGAAAATTACGAAAAACATAAAAATGATTTACAAAAACTGTTTGATATTTATGCTACTCAAAGTTTAGATAATATTTATGATTTTATGCTTCAAGAAATGAATACTGATGAAAATCAATCTTTTTACGTGGAAGTATTGCTAAATAAGAGAAATAGGGAAATGGTTAAAAAAATTCATACTTTATCTAAAAAGTCGATGAACATTTATTTTGTAGGAGCTGCACATTTACCGGGTCAAGATGGAATTTTAAATTTGTTGCAACAACAAGGTTTTACTATTACTCCGCTAAAATAATTGCTATTTTTGATAAACATTTAGCATAAAGTTTACATAAATACATTAAATTTGTTTTATTGATTAAAAAATTATCTGTGATTAATTTCGAAAATACATTTTTAAACGATTTAAATTTTAGTTCAAAAAGGGAATTTTTGTTGGTTAACCAACAAGGAACCGTTTGTAACACTACTATTTCGTTTTTAAATACTCGAAAATATCATGGAATCTTTGCTAAAAGATTACCTAGTTTAAGTGATTTTAATCATATTTACATTCACAGTATCGAGGAAGTTGTTTCTGTAAACAATCAAAATTTTGAGTTGGCTTGTAAAAATTATGTTTCGCAAATTCAACCGAAAGGATATCAATATTTACAAAATTTTAAATGGGACAAAAATCCAACTTGGACATATAAGTTAAATGATGTTGAGCTTAAAAAACAAATTGTTTTAGATTCTGAAACAAATAGTTTATACATTTCATACACAAACACAAGTAATCAAAATATAGATTTAGAAGTTTATCCTTTTTCATCTTTCAGAGAAATTCATCAACTTACTTTTGCAAATCCTTTAAATGATTTAAAAATTCACGAAATAGATAACGGATTTGCTATTAAACAGTATCCAACACACGATACAATTTATTTACAGTGGAATAAAAATATAGATTTTCATCCGTTAAACTATTGGCACTATAACGTAGAGTATTTTGAAGAAAAAAACAGAGGCTATAATAGTATAGAAGATGTATATATTTGCGGAAAATTTAAATTAAATATAGAAGCAAACGAAACAGTTACTTTACGAATTACTGATGAAATTTTAAACTCCAATTTAATTACTGATGATGTTATTAGAATAAATAATAACACGAAAGATATTTTAAATCAGGAGGATGCACTTACTTTCTCGGCAAAACAGTTTATCTCCAAAACACCCAATAAAGGTTTCGAAATTTGCGCTGGTTTCCCATGGTTTGGCAGATGGGGAAGAGATACTTTTTTAGCTTTACCAGGATTAATGTCAGGTTTAAATGAGCACAATTTTGCTTTTGATGTAATTGATGCCATGGTAAAAGATTTAAAAAATGGATTATTTACCAATATTGGTATTGGTGGAAGGGCTAAGTATAATTCTGCTGATGCATCTTTATATTTTTTTTGGACCTTACAACACTTAAGTGAGCGTACATCTAAAAAATTGATTTGGGAAAAATATCAAAATGCGATAAAAAATATTCTAAGTTCCTATAAAAATGGAACCTTTTACAATATTCATTGTTCCGATAACGGGTTGTTATACGCTGGTGATGAAGGAGTTGCTTTAACTTGGATGGATGCAGTAATTGGCGATTTTGCTGTTACACCACGAAGAGGTTGGGCAGTGGATTTAGTAGCTTTGTGGTATAATGCTATCTGTTTTTCGTTGGAATTGGCATCTGAAGTAAATGATTTGGATTGGGTGAATGAATGGAAAGATTTACCATCAAAAATAAAATCTAATTTTGAGCAATTGTTTTGGGATGAAGATAAAGGTTATTTGGCAGATGTTGTAACTTATGAGATTGCCGATTGGAGTTTACGTCCTAATCAAATTTTTGCCTTATCTTTGCCGTACCCTTTGATAAATGTTGATAAAGCTGAAAAAATACTTAAAACCATTACGGATAAATTATTAACTCCCAAAGGACTCAAAACACTATCCGCAAACCATACCAATTACAAAAGTAAATACGAAGGCGGACAAATTGAAAGAGATTTGAGTTATCATCAAGGTATTGTTTGGCCTTGGTTATTAGGTAATTATGCTGATGCTTTAATTAAAGTGTATGGTGAAAATTGCTTGGAAAACTTAAAAATCATTTGGTGTAATTTTGAGGAAGATATGTATGAAAGTGGTTTATATTCTATTTCCGAAATTTATGATGCCGAAGAACCTTACTTACCCAAAGGTACCATTTCGCAAGCATGGAGTGTAAGTGAAGTGTTACGAATAAAAAAAATGATTGACCAATTTGAAAAAAGTTAAACAATGAGTAAAAAAACTAAAGTTTTAATGTTTGGCTGGGAATTTCCTCCTGAAATTTCTGGTGGATTAGGTACAGCTTGTTATGGTTTAGTAAGCGGATTGATTGAAAATAACGTTGATGTTTTATTTGTTGTACCTAAATTATTTGGTAAGGAGGATACTCAAAAATTTAGATTGTTAAATGCTACTGAAACTGAGGTGGATTTTGGATCAGAAAAATTTCGAAAAAACATTCAGAAAGCGCAACATTTACAAATCAATTCAAATATTTTACCATATGTTTCACCTGATGAATATGGTAAACCTACTCAGTTTTCTTTTGACAAAATAAATGAATACGGCGAAAATTTTCGTGCAAAATTTAGTTTTAATGGCGGTTATGGTCAGGATTTATTGGCGGAGGTTTCTAAATATGCTTTAGTGGCTATGCAAATTGCTGCTGATAATGATTTTGATATCATACATGCTCATGATTGGTTAACCTATCCTGCTGCAATTATGGCAAAGGAAATTAGTGGAAAACCTTTAGTGGTTCATGTACATGCTACCGAATTTGATAGATCGGGCGAACATGTAAACCAAGCTGTGTACGATATGGAACGCCGTGGTGTGCACGTTGCGGATAGAGTAATTTGTGTGAGTAGATTAACGCGAAGAATTGTGATTAACCGTTATGGTGTTGATCCAAGTAAAGTTTTTGTGGTACATAATGCGGTGGAGCCTCGTGAAAAAAAAGTGTATCCCGAAAAAGCTTTAAAAGATAAAAAAATCGTTACGTTTTTAGGTAGAATTACCTTCCAAAAGGGCCCTGATTATTTTGTGGAGGCCGCTAAAAAGGTATTAGAAAAAATGCCTGATGTACATTTTGTAATGGCAGGAAAAGGTGATATGTACTTGGGTTTGGTAGAGCGTGTTGCTCAATTAAAAATTAGTAATAGGTTCCACTTTACAGGGTTTTTAAATCATTTTGAAACCAACAATCTATATGGTATGTCGGATATTTATATCATGCCATCTGTTTCTGAGCCTTTTGGAATTACACCTTTGGAAGCAATGCGTACAGGAGTACCTGTAATCATATCTAAACAATCAGGTGTTTCTGAAGTTCTTGAAAATGCTATTAAAATTGATTTTTGGGATGTGGATGCATTAGCAAATTGTATTATTGGTTTGTTAGAATATCCCGAATTGGCAAAAAAATTAGCCGAAGAGGGGGCTAAAGAGGTAGAAAATATGAAGTGGGAATACTCTGCTTTACGTGTAAATGAGGTGTATAACGATGTGTTGTACAAATAGTACTAAGTTTAAATTTTAATTGTATGCAAAATATTTGTTTATATTTTCAGGTTCATCAACCTATGCGTTTAAAACCGTACAGGTTTTTTAATATTGGTAGTGAGCATAATTATTTCGACGACCAAGCTAATCGAGAAATTTTAAACAAAGTGGCGCAAAAATGCTATTTACCAACAAATGCTTTGCTTTTAAAAATAATCAAACAAAATCCCGAATTTAAAGTAAGTTTTTCTTTATCTGGAATTGTTATCGATCAATTAGAATTGTATGCGCCAGAAGTTTTAGAAAGTTTTAAATTGTTGGCTAAAACTGGTAATGTTGAATTTTTGGCTGAAACTTATGCACATTCTTTGTCGAGTATTAAAAGTTTTGATGAATTTAAATTTCAAGTGGAATTACACAGTGCTAAAATCCTAGAATTATTTAATCAAAATCCTACTACTTTTAGAAACACCGAATTAATTTATGCCGATTATATAGCGCAATGGGTTGAAAAATTAGGTTTTAAAACAATTTTAACCGAAGGCGCCGACAAGTTTTTACTATGGCAAAGTCCTAACTTTTTATATAAAAGCGAGGCTGCACCTAGTCTAAATTTATTACTAAAAAACTATCGCTTAAGTGATGATATTGCATTTAGATTTTCGGATAAAAATTGGAGTGAGGCGCCGTTAACTGCGGAAAAATATAATACATGGTTGAATAATATTGATTCCTCTCATCAAATCGTTAATTTATTTATGGATTACGAAACTTTTGGTGAACATCAGTGGGAAGATACTGGAATTTTTGAGTTTTTAGAAACCTTACCTCAATTGGTTATTCAATCTAAAAAATTTAGTTTTATTACTCCATCTGAGGCAGATAAAAATCATACAGCTGTAAATAATTTAAGTATTCCTTACATTATATCTTGGGCAGATACTGAGCGTGATTTATCTGCTTGGTTGGGCAATCCTTTTCAGGATGATACTTTTGATAAATTGTATAGTTTGGAGGAAAAAATGAAACAAGTTAGTGATGAAAAATTAAAAAAGGATTGGTTGTATTTACAAACTAGTGATCATTTTTATTATATGTGTACCAAACATTTTGATGATGGTGCTGTTCACAATTATTTTAATCCATTCGGAAATCCTTTTGATGCCTATATAGTTTATACAAATGTATTAACCGATTTTGAAAACAGAATAAATCAACATTTAAAAATTGAAGCGCAACCTAATGCGGATATAAGCGGTTGTATCAATCATTTTAAAAACTTTTTACCAAAAGGATATACAATTTAATAAAAAAACACCTAAAAGCTTATTAGGTGTTTTTTGGATTAGATTTTTTTATTTCTTTGTTGAAACATCAAATACATTTTCGTTAATTGACGGATAATTTTCTTCTAAAAATTTAATAAATCCTTTTGCTACAGGGGATAATTTTTTCTGTTTTAACCAAACTAATCGCCAATAGGTTTTTAGAGGTAAATTTTGGTGTGGATGAATTTTTATAATTTTTTCTTTTAATTCGTATCGCATTCCTAATATAGGCATAATGGAGCATCCGTAACCAGAACATACCATTTGTTTTACAGCTTCATTAGAAGTAAGTTGTATGATTTTAGATGGTACAATACCATTATCCAATAAAAATTTTTCCATTTGCTTACGTGTTGCAGAACCTTCTTCTCTTACTACAAAAGGAATAGTTGCTAAATCTATATTTTTAATTTTACTTGAGGTAAATAAATGTAAATTATTTTCTAGTAAAATCATTTCCTCAGTTTCCATATCTGTATTATCAATTGGTAAGGAAATAAAAGCAAAATCAATTTGGTTATTTAATAACATTTGTACAACTTCATCTCTGTTACTTACCATCAATTGAAAATCAATACTTGGATGATTTTCTAAAAAACTACTTAAATAATAGGGTATAATATATTTACCTGTAGATGCAGAAGCAATTTTTAGTTTACCGGATAACAAACCTTTATAATCGTTACAAGTGTATTGTATTTCTTCAAATTCCGCTAATATTCTTTTTGCAATTTCGTAAATATTGTACCCAAAATCAGTGATAAAGATTCTTCTGTTTACAATTTCAGTTAAAGGTAAATCAAACTGATCTTGTAGTTTTTTTAACTGAATACTTACCGCTGGCTGGGTCATAAACAATAAATTTGCTGCTTTGGTAACACTTTTAGTTTCTACAATTTTCGCAAAAACATTTAATTGATGTATAGTATAGTTCATAAGTTATTATTTATGACAAATGTAATAAAAATAAATTTTCAAACATGAATAATTCGTTTTAATTTTGAACAAAAATAAAGGCTATGGAAAATATAAGTTATCAACTCGCAAGTTCTTACATGGAAGAATTAAAGTTAACAGATAAATTAATGGTTATTCCAGCTGTTAGAAAAAAGAAATTAATTGGATTCGATGCTGTTTTATTAGAAAATGATATTGAATTAGAACTAAGCCATAAGCTAGATAAAATTTGTGGAGATTTGTTCGAAGTTAAATTACAAAAACAATCTTATAACCAAACAAAAGTAATTGTAAAAGCTCATAAACATATAATTGACAACGGCGGAGTGTTTTATAAATCCATACTTTCTGTTCTAAAGGATTTTGTGAACGAAGGGATTTATTTTTACTCTATTCACAACATCTACTCTAAGTAAGCTTAGAGTAGATGTTTTAAGTTTAACTTTAATGTTTGTGCGTAATTAAAAATAACTTCTTGAGTTAATTTTTTTTCTTGATTTACTCTTAATAAAACTGGTAATTGAGTATATTTTTCGATATAATTTTCGCCAGATTTATTGCGCTCTCCATTAAAAATTAAGCCTAATATTTTAATATTATTCGTTTTTAAAATTTCAAAAGTTAATAAAGTATGATTTATACTTCCTAAATAATTTTTAGAAACAATAACTACTGGTACATTAAGTTGTTTAATTAAATCCAAAACTGTTTGGGTATTATTTAAAGGCACCAATACACCTCCAGCTCCTTCAATAATTAAATGGTTATCTGTTTTTGGTAAATGGATTTTATTTAAATCAATCTCAACACCATCAATTTCTGCCGATGTATGCGGTGAAAAGGCTTGAGTTAATAAATATTTTTCGTGATGAAAATTTGTTTTTTCATTACTAATTAAATTTTTTACGGTATCTCTATCTAATTCATCTAAGTTGCCTGATTGTAAAGCTTTAAAATAATCTGCTTGTAAAGCTTCGGTAAAAATTGCAGATACAATTGTTTTCCCTACTTCTGTTCCAATTCCTGTTATAAAAATTTGCATATTGGTATATTTTTATGGGTTACAAAAATCACAAAATTGTGGATCTTCATATTGTTTGTTAACTTTTTCTGTTAATTTATAATTACATTTTTTACATTCTTTGATGGTATACGCTATACTTTTAGTGGGTAAACCACAAGTTATACATGGTAAACCACTTTGAGTTTGGGTAATTACAAATCCGGGGGTATTACATTTTGGACAAATAGATAGTATGTTTTCTAGTAGGTTTTCAACAGCTTTTTCAATTGATTTTTGTCTTTTGGGATTATGCATAGCACGTAAATCTGTTTCAATACAAAGAGGGAATTTTACTTTGGATTTTAAAATATTTCTATTCAATTCTTGATAATTTTGTGCATTTTTACAAATTATTTCACCTTCTTCATCTTTGCTTTTTACAATTACATTTTGTTTAGGAAAGTCTATTTGAATCAAAAATTGATTCAACTCATCCCAATTTCTAATTATTTTTTTTTCGTAACATACATCAGTTGTTCGGTTTACGCCATATATTTCTAGTTCATTTTTTAAATCAATTAATACAACCCATTCTTCATTATAGGTTGTAAAATAATATAATGGATGATTACCAAAGGATCCTTCGCTAGCTAATGCAAAATCTAAATTATACTTTTTTATAGCTGCTAAACACTTTTGTTTAACAGTTTCTTTAGCTGATTTTGTACGTTCAATTTCACCCGAAAAACTACCAAATTGATCTGTATCAAAATCATTAGGGGCAAAATATTCTCCTTTTAAAGTATTTTGTAATACCTTTTTAAATATTTTTTCTTTGCCGTGTTTAGTGGCAATTATTACTTTTTTATTTTCAAACATATTAAACAAAAAAAGTCTCCATATTTCTATGGAGACTAATTTACTTAAAATTTATGTTATTGTCCTTGTCCTAATGAAAACGCTGCTTTTCCATTAAATTCATACAAGTTCTCAGTTTTAATAACTTCAATTCCTTGCTCACTTGCTTTTTGAAGTAATTGGATAATGTTTTTATTATCAAATCCTTCATTTTTTGCCATGTAACGACATCTCCAGTGGTCAGTACAAAAAGTTTCTTTAAAACCTTCTGGCCAAACTTTAATACCTCTGTTGCTAATCATAACAATTTCGGCATTATTTAAATTTAAACCTTGCATAACTTTTCCTAATTCATCTGCAGATTTTTTAGGGTCATGAACAAATATGTCTACACCAATTAATTTTTTTGGTGCTGGTGCTTTACGTACATATTTTGGTAAGTTCATCGTACCATTAGCTGCATATTTTACTGGCTTTAATTTTTGTGGAACTTGTCCTAAGTTAGCAATAATAGCATCTGCAAATTCATTTGTTCCTACTTTTTGTTTACTAACTCCTTCTTTGAAGATATCATAAGTATGTATTCCGTCTTCAATTGTTTTTAACCAAGCATTTTGTACTTTTTCTGCTACTTCAGTTTGTCCGATATGAGTTAACATTTGAATTGCGCCATTTAATAATCCGCTTGGATTAGCCATATTTTGTCCGGCTCTTCTTGGTGCAGATCCATGTATAGCTTCAAACATTGCACATTCTTCACCAATATTTGCGGATCCTGCTAAACCAACCGAACCTGCAATTTGAGCGGCAACGTCTGATAAAACATCACCATATAAATTTGGCATAACAATTACATCAAAAGCCTCTGGTGTATCTGCCATTTTTGCGGCTCCTATATCGATAATCCAATGTTCATTCTCAATATCTGGATATTCAGCGGCAATTTCATCAAAAACTTTATGAAATAAACCATCTGTTTGTTTCATAATATTGTCTTTTGTAAAACATGTTACTTTTTTTCTACCATATAATTTTGCGTATTCAAAAGCGTATCTTACAATTTTTTCACAACCAGGACGGCTAATTAATTTTAAACATTGAACAACTTCATCCGTTTGTTGATGCTCAATTCCTGCATACAAATCTTCTTCATTTTCACGAATTATTACAATGTCCATTACTGGGTGTTTTGTGTTCACATAAGGATGTAAGCTTATACAAGGACGAACGTTGGAGTATAAGCCTAAAAATTTACGTGTAGTAACATTTAAACTTTTATATCCTCCACCTTGTGGTGTTGTAATAGGTGCTTTTAAAAAGATTTTGTTTCTTCTAATCACATCCCATGATTCTTTGGAAATACCTGATGTGTTTCCTGATAAATAAACTTTTTCTCCAACCTCAATTTCTTCAATTTTAATTTTAGCACCTGCTGCTAAAATTACTTTTAGAGTTGCATCCATAATTTCCGGACCAATTCCATCACCTTTTGCTACTGTAATTGTTTGCATAATTAAATGTTTTAAAGTTTATGATTTCAAAATTAAAACAAATAATTCATAAGTAATTATTTATATATTATATATAGTTTATTAAAATATATTATAAACTTTTTACTCAAAAAAAAAGGGTGGAATTTCCACCCTTTAGTTTAAAATATCTAGATTCCTAATTTGCATCTAATGCTTGCACAAATCCATTTTTGTTATAGCTTGCGTCAGATATATCTGTGTATTTCCAAATCCAGAAATATGTTCCAGCAGGAACCGCTCTCCCATTAAATTTACCATCCCAAACAGGCACTAATGCATCTGTTTCAAACATTTTTACACCCCATCTGTTGTAAATTTCTAAATGACTTTTTAATATATTTCCTTCTAGTACTTCTCCTGGATTAGTAATTGGAGTAAACACTGTGTTTCTAGGATTTCCTCCATTTGGTACAAATACATTTGGTAAATTCGTGTCAAAAGGAGGACATTCTACTCCAATTCTTATTCCTGCTGTGTCACTACAATTATTTGCATCTGTAACTGTAGCTACTAAATATACCGGCGCTTGTGCTACAATATTTGTTAACTGGTTTGTAGCTTGTCCATTACTCCATACAATTGTTGGGTTAACAGCTGTTGTTGTTACTGTAACATCAACAGTTTGATTTCTTCTAACGCATATTACGGTGTCATTTTGTAAAATTTCAACCGCAGGTATAGGATTAATATCGAAAGTAAATGGATTATTAATTGTATCTCTACAATCTGTGTTATTTCCATTAATTACAACAACAAAATATGTTCCTGCTTCATCAACACTTAATGTATTGCTATTGCTTTCTATAATCAAATCCCCTGCACTAACAGAACCTCTATACCATGCATATGTGTTCGTTATAGAGTTATCGATATCAGCAATTGCCGTTAAAACTTTACTTTCTCCAGTACAAGCAGCATTGTCACCTGTAATTGATGTGTTTGTAGGTGTTACATTAACTGTAAATGAAAATGGAGAATTCACAGTATCTCTACATGTATTATCTGCACTATTTGTTACTACAACATAATAAGTTCCAGATTGGTTAACACTTAAAGTGTTATTATTATTTGTAGAAATTAAGTTTCCAGGAATTACGCTAGTACGGTACCATGTATAAGTATTCGTTACATTATTATCCAAAGTTGCAGTTGCAGTTAAGGTTGCAGATTCACCACTACATATATTGTTATCACCTGTTATATTTGTATTGCTTGGAGTTTGATTAACTGTTAATGTAAATGGAATGTTATTTGTTCCTGTACATGCTGTATTTGCAGAGTTTGTAATTACAACAAAATAACTTCCAGATTGTGATGCAGTCAATGTATTAGTGTTAGCACCATTAATTATATTACCTGGAGCTACAGAATTTCTATACCATGCATAAGTATTACTTACATTATTATCAATTGTTGCATTTGCTGTTAATATTGAATTTTGACCAGTACAAACTGAATTGTCTCCTGTAATATCAACATCAGTTGGTGTTTGTGATACTGTAAAAGTAAATGGAGAATTTATAGTATCTCTACATGTATTGTCGGCACTATTAGTAATTACAACATAGTAATTTCCAGATTGGTTAACACTTAATGTATTGGTAGTGTTGTTTGGAATTAAATTAGCTGGTGTTACACTTGTACGATACCAAGCGTATGTATTTGTTACATTATTATCTAAAGTTGCAGTTGCAGTTAATGTAGAAGATTGACCTGTACAAACATTATCTGATCCGTTAATTGCAGTGTTACTAGGTGTTTGATTAACAGTTAAACTAAATGGAGTGTTGTTGGTATCTCTACATGTTGTATTAGTAGAGTTGCTCACTACAACAAAATAAGTTCCTGATTGTGTAGCT
>JACCEC010451546.1_pt1 | contig 13372 bp, 13 predicted proteins | sample 7450121 | NCBI WGS metagenome assembly JACCEC01 (sample SAMN15323455, study PRJNA562643) | freshwater metagenome | isolation source: river surface water | place: USA:Blue River Watershed | collected 2017-08-18 | reverse complement strand
GAATCGCTTGGTGCTGGCTGATGGGCTTACCGAAGGCCTTTCGTTGCTTGGCATAGGCCAATGCCAGTTCATAGGCTCCAGAAGCAATACCTAGTGCTTGGGCGGCAATTCCGATTCGGCCTCCATTGAGTGTTTCCATGGCGAAGGTGAATCCAAAGCCTTCAGCACCAATTCGGTTTTGGACGGGTACCTTGACATCTGTGAACATTAGGGAGTGAGTATCCGAACCGCGAATCCCTAGTTTGTCTTCCTTTTTACCAACCACAAAGCCCTCCCATCCTTTTTCCACTATAAATGCGGAAATGCCTTTGTGGCCTTTGCTGGCATCTGTTTGTGCAATGACTAGGTAAACCGAAGCCGAGGAGCCGTTGGTAATCCAGTTTTTGGTGCCATTTAAGAGGTAGTAATCGCCTTCAAGAGTGGCTGAAGTTTGCTGGGAAGTGGCATCAGATCCTGCCTCTGGTTCAGACAAGCAGAAGGCACCAAGCAGCTCGCCTGTGGCCAGTTTGGTCAAGTAGGTTTGCTTTTGCTCTTCCGTCCCGTATTTTTCTAATCCCCAGCATACCAAGGAATTGTTAACAGACATACAGACCGATGCGGAGGCATCAATTTTAGAAATTTCCTCCATGGCGATGACATAAGAGAGGGTGTCCATCCCTCCACCGCCGTAGGCTGGGTCGACCATCATCCCCATAAACCCAAGAGCTCCCATTTTTTGGATTTGTTCTTTGGGAAAACGAGCTTCTGTGTCTCGTTCGATTACACCAGGGAGTAATTCACTTTGGGCAAAATCTCGAGCAGCTTCCTGTACGGCGAGCTGTTCTTCATTCAATTGAAAATTCATCTTATACTATTGGGTTTACATCTGTGTCACTAAAATAAAAAAGAAAAGGGACGCATGTCCCTTTTCAACCAAGTTTGCTCTGGATTAATCTCTATTTCCAAAGAAAACAAAGATGTAATAAGCTAGGGTAACCAAAGAAGCCATCGCCGCCACCAAGTAGGTGCGAGCAGCCCAGTTGAGTGCATCCTTGGACATGGCGTACTCTGAAGGAGTCACCACATTGCGGTTTTGTACCCAAGCCAAGGCACGATTGGATGCATCAAATTCCACAGGTAGGGTCACCAAGGTGAACAGTGTCATGATGGAATAGGAGCCTACTACCAAATACCCAATGAATTCGTAAGGTAGTCCCAACGCAAATCCACCGAACAAAGAAGCAATCAACACGAAATTCAACACTTTGCTAGAGATATTTTGGATAGGAACCATGGCAGAGCGCATGCTCAACCAAGAATAGGCAGTGGCATGCTGTACTGCGTGACCACATTCGTGCGCAGCTACCGCAGTAGCCGCTGCATTTCTACCATAGAATACGTCTGGAGAAAGGTTGACCGTTTTGTCTGCTGGATTGTAGTGGTCTGTCAATTGGCCTTCTACGCAGGTGACACGTACGTTATGAATGTTGTGATCGGCAAGCATCAGCTTGGCAATCTCTTCTCCGGAAAGGTTGGCCTGCAACGGAGTCTGGGAATACAATTTGAATTTGCTTTTCAGCTTGTTGCTAACCACAAAACCGAGGATAGCGAATACAATTACAATTAGGATAATCATAGCTAGTTTATTTTTAACTGGGTGTACTTACGAAATTAAGAAGATAAAGGTTTTTTCCAAGCGGGAGTTTTCAGCATAAGAATCCAGCTGATTAGTCCCACTCCGATTACCAATAGCATTTGGGTGCCATGAATGATCGCTGCAAATATTTTGCCATCGGATTCAGGAACTCCAAAAACAACTAAAATATAGGCCACCAAGGCGTGGAAGGTGCCAATTCCCCCTTGAACAGGTGCAATCATGCCAATAGTTCCCATTACCATCACCAAAAGTACTTGGCTTCCCGACAAATTGGCAGCCGATCCGATGCCTTGAGAGACCGTATACATGGTCAGGAAGTAGATGATCCAAATCGCTACCGAGCTCAACCAGAACCCGAGGGGATTTTTGAGGTTGCCAATGGCAAGGACCCCAGAAAGCAGCTGTCTGAAAAAGAGTTGCATCTTGTTGACAAAGCCATGGTTGCGGTATTTTTTTCCCAACACGTACAGAAAAAGGAGGAATACAGCAGCCCCGCCAAGCAGTAGGGGTACCTTATCTAGCAGGGAGGCAGTGAGTGAATTGAGATTGACGAGCTGCCCTCCTAAGGAAAGAAACAAGTCATTTTCGAGGAGAAAGGCGATAAAGATCGTTCCTGCCATAAAAAGTAGATCCACGCTTCTTTCAACGAGTACAGTGCCGATGGCTTGTCCGATAGGAATCCCGTTGTTACGTGTCAGAACCGTACAGCGGGCCACTTCTCCGGCTCTAGGGATGAGGAGGTTGACCACGTAGCCCACCATCACTGCGTGATAGGCTCGGTTGGCAGTGACGGGCAGCTGTTCTTCTTCCTGACTGAAAAGTAAGGCCCAGCGCCAACCCCGAAGCCAGTATCCGGCCCAGGCTACTGCGAGGGAGGTGCCAATCCACCCCCAATTGCTGGAAGCCAGCTGCGTTTGTAGGCTATCAAATTCAATATCCCGGTACAAAAACCAAAAAATCCACAGGGCTATTCCCAGTGAGAGGGCCACTTGTAGGAGTTGTTTGATTTTGGGATGCATCGTCAAATGACTTGGTTTTTATCGTCAGGAAATACCAGGATAGGCTGGTGAGTTTTGGCTTCTTCTGGGCTCATGCCAGCATAAGCAATGATGATCACCACGTCGCCAACTGCCGCTTTTCTCGCTGCAGGCCCGTTGAGGCAGACGGTCCCAGATCCCCGCTGTCCTTTAATGACATAGGTTTCGAGACGTTCCCCATTGTTCACATTGACTACCTGCACTTTTTCATTCTCAAAAAGCTGGGCGGCATCCATCAAGTTTTCATCGAGGGTGATGGATCCCACATAATGCAATTCAGCCTGGGTGATTTTTACCCGGTGGATTTTTGATTTTAAGAGTTGGAGTTGCATGGTTTAGTTTTCGCAAAGCAAAATTAAGGAATAATGGGCAAGTTATCGATCAATCTTACTGGGCCTACATAGGCAGCGATGCAAAGCGATCTTGCGTCTTCTTGCGTAAACGTGTCAAAAATTTCAAATGTTTCGGGATGCAGCAGGGCAAAGTATTCCAGTTCAGTGTTTGCCGCATTGGAAAAGGCCGCTTGGGTATCGGCTAGCACCTTAGTCCAAGGTACTCCCGCTAGCAATCGTTCCTTTGCTTGAGTCAGGCAGGAGTACAAAAGCAGCGCCTGCTTGCGCTCCTCCGGGTTGAGGCGCATATTTCGTGAAGACATGGCTAGTCCATCTTTTTCCCGGCGGGTAGGCACCACTTCGATAGTCAGGTCAAAGGAGAGGTCCTGAACTAGGCGCTTGATAACGGCTACTTGCTGTAGGTCTTTTTGACCGAAAAATGCTCGATGTGGCTGGATGAGGTGAAAGAGTTTGGATACGACGAGCCCCACCCCATTGAAGTGTCCTGGGCGAAATACCCCTTCAAGCACCTGCTCGAGGTCTCCAAAATCGAAGCGCAACTGAGTGGGCTGGGGATATAGGGTCGCTACCGAAGGCACAAAAACAAAATCTGCTCCAGCTCCCTCGAGTTGGGCAAGATCTGCCTCCAGGGTTTGGGGGTAATTTTGAAAATCTTCGCTGGAGTTGAATTGGGTGGGATTCACAAATATGGAAACCACCGTGAAGTCCATCGAGGAGGTACTTTTCGCAACCAGATCCAAATGACCTTGGTGAAGCGCACCCATAGTAGGAACGAAGCCCAGCTGTTTGCCTTCCTTAAATATGGATGACCAAATGGGCTTCCATTCGGCTTCTGTACGGATTACCTTCATGACAAGGGAATTTTTCGGCTAAATAGGGGCAAAACTAGATTAATATCCATATATCCAATGCTTTTAGGCTTTTTTTATTTACCTTTGTGGCCGTTGTTTATCACGATACTAAAATCCCCATAGCATGTCCAAACTACGTATTCTCTACGTTGCTAGTGAAATCAACCCTTTCTTACAAACATCCAAGGTAGCTACATTCTTACGATCCCTTCCTCAAGCCATGCAAGAGCGAGGGATGGAGATTCGTATTTTGGTGCCTCGGTTTGGGTTGATCAACGAGCGAAAAAACAGGCTCCATGAGGTGGTGAGGCTATCTGGAATCAACATTGCGGTAGGAGAAGAAGAAAAGCCTTTGATTATTAAAGTAGCTTCCATTCCCAATGCCAAACTGCAGGTATACTTCATTGACAATGAAGATTATTTCCAGCGGAAATATGTTTTTCACGACAAGCAGCAGCGTTTTTATGAGGACAATGACGAGCGCGCCATCTTCTTTTGCAAAGGGGTGATTGAAACCGTGAAGAAATTGGGCTGGGCACCAGACATCGTGCATTGCAACGATTGGATGACTTCCCTCATTCCGATGTACTTGAAGACTACTTACAAAAATGAGCCCTTGTTTAAAGAGACCAAATCTGTATTTGGCATCTACACCGAAGGGTTTTCCCATACGTTTGGAGATGATTTGTTAAACAAGGTTAAGATGGTAGATATCGATGATACTATTTTAGCACCTTTGACTAGCAAAGATTTTTCAGGCTTTATCAAGATGGGCATTGCGTATGCTGACCGTGTGGTGCAAGGCTCTGAAGTCTCTGCCGACTTGAGTCAACTTATTGGAGATTTTTCAAAAAATCAGAAATTTGAAATCAGTTTTGAAGAAGAGCAGCAAGCTCATGAAGAGTTATATGGAATGTACACCAGCCTTGCGGGCTAAGTTTTCCGTTTTCGCGTTTTTTTTACTCTTGGTCTTCGGAGGTTGCAGCGATCCTGCTACTCTAGGTCTTGAACTTGCTCCAGAGAACAATCAGATTGGGGTTTTCTACAAAGAAATTCCCTTGGATGCTCAGGTAGTATTGCTTGATTCTTTCAATACCACCAATGCCGGAATTCTGATTGTAGGCGACGAGCAAGATCCGTATTTTGGGAAAACCAGAAGTACTGCTTACACCCGATTGCACATTGAACAAGGAACTGAACGTCCGAAAGCAGAAGCAATTCTGGATTCTGTGTTTTTTACCTTGGCTACAGTGAGTGTAAATGGTAGCGACTTGGACAAAAAGAAAAAGTATTCGGTTCACTTGCTCTCCCAGCCCTTGCTTGACACCCTCTATTACAATTTCAGCAAGTTGCCCTACAAGGCCAGCCCGATTGCAGAAATAGAAGTGGTTTTCAAAGACACGAAAGATACCTTAATCCAGGCTCCCTTGAATTCCGCATTAGCCAATGAAATGTTTGGTAAAATGAAAAGAGGCTTCGAGTTTGACAACCTCTTTAAGTTCAGAGATTATATTCCTGGTGTGGCGATTGTGCCAAGAGAAGGGGACAATACTACTGCAGGATTTTCTTTGGGAGGCAATACGGGGATTACCTTTTATTACCACAATACGGGGGATACAACCAAGTTGAAGTACAGCATTACTACTTTTTCCTCTCGCAGCTTCAATGGAGTCGAATCCGATCGTAGCGGTACGCCCACAGCAGTGGTTAAGGACTACCAAAAATCCTATTCCACAGGCAATATCGTAGGGATGAAGTCGGGCATGGGCCTAGCACTTCGACTGAATACGAGTCCCTTGGATAAGTTTCTAGATACCTTGTCTGGAGTAGTGTTCAATCAAGTAACCCTAGAATTGGGCCCTATAGAAGAGCAAAACGAGGGGCAAACACCGATATCGGGGATGGTGATGAAATTTATTGACTCCCAAAATCGAGTACTATTAAGCTCGATCAACAAAGCTGAGCTTCACCTTCAGGGCGATGGACAGCTTCAGGTGATTTCAGAAGTTGAAGGAACGAAGGTTCCCAATAATTTCTTTCCTTCATCGGCAGTCATTACCTACGATGCCACCTCCAAAGTGCAGCGTGTGGGTATCAGTTCCTACATGAATGCACTTTACAAAAAAGAGCTTCAGCGCAAGGACTTGCTGCTCTATGCGATCACCCCAAATACGGGTGATGATTTCAAGCGCTCGCTTCGACAATTTAAAGTCAACAAAGACAAGGTGAAAGTCAAGGTGATTTTCTCCAAGACCAAATAGCCAATCAGTTCATTAAAGCGGCCTCTAATCCCCTTTTGATTTTTTAAAAGGGGATTATTTTTTTTGGCACAATTCCTGTTTCTTTGTTTCACCAAAACCAACTTTTATAAATTTTTAGTTATGTGCGGAATAGTCGCTTACGTAGGGCATCAGGACGCCCTTCCCATCATTCTTAAGGGATTAAAAAGACTTGAATACAGAGGCTATGACTCTGCAGGAGTAGCCTTGATTGATCAAAAAGGGCTCAGTATCTATAAGAAAAAAGGCAAGGTAGCAGAGCTGGAAAATCATCTAGCTGAAAGTGGTGACTTGCATGCCAAGGTAGGCATCGGGCATACCCGTTGGGCTACCCATGGGGAACCCAATGACATCAATGCCCACCCACATTATTCTTCTTCCGAGCGATTTGCAATGATTCACAATGGAATCATTGAAAACTATGAAGTGCTCAAGACCGATTTGTTGAAGAAGGGATACCGCTTCCAAAGCGATACCGACACGGAAGTTTTCGTAAAGTTTATTGAAGACATCTACCAGCACAATAGCTGCTCCTTGGAAGAAGCTTTGCGTCTGGCTTTGCATAAGGTGGTTGGTGCCTATGCCATCGTCTTGATTAATTTGGAAGAGCCCAATACGCTGATTGCTGCGCGAAAAGGATCTCCTTTGGTGGTAGGTGTAGGGGAAGGCGAATTCTTTTTAGCCTCAGATGCCACCCCGTTTATTGAATACACCAACAAGGTGGTGTACTTGGATGATTACGAGATTGCTGTGGTCCGTGGAGGAGAGCTTGAGATCAAAACAATCGAAAACGTCGCGACGAACCCCTACATCAACCAGTTGGAGATGGAGCTCGAAGCAATCGAGAAGGGTGGCTTTCCTCATTTTATGCTCAAGGAAATCTATGAGCAGCCCAAGTCAATTGCTGATTGTCTTCGTGGCCGTCTGGATGCCAAAGGAGGCAGATTGATTCTTGGAGGACTTCGTGAGTACATGAACAAGTTTCAGAATGCCGAGCGGATTATCATCACCGCTTGTGGTACTTCTTGGCATGCGGGCTTGGTCGCGGAGTATTTATTTGAAGAATTTGCGCGCATTCCTGTGGAAGTAGAATATGCGTCTGAATTCCGTTACCGTAATCCAGTCGTCAACGAAAAAGATTTTGTAATTGCCATTTCCCAATCTGGAGAAACGGCCGATACGCTTGCTGCTATTGAATTGGCCAAGTCCCGAGGAGCAACCATTTTTGGGGTATGTAATGTGGTGGGTTCTTCCATTCCACGAACTACCCATGCAGGATCCTACACCCATGCGGGTCCAGAGATCGGCGTGGCTTCTACGAAGGCTTTTACCGCTCAAATCTCTGTTTTGGCCATGATGGCCATCAAGCTTGGCTACCAGCGCGGAACCCTATCTGAAAGTACGTACATACAGCTGCTGCATGAATTGGAATCCATTCCATCTAAGGCAGAAAAGGCGCTTCAATCCAATGCGCTAATTGAGCAGATCGCAGCGGAGTACAAGGATGCGCGCAACATGCTGTACTTGGGTAGAGGGTACAATTTCCCAGTGGCCTTGGAAGGAGCCTTGAAGTTAAAGGAGATTTCCTACATCCACGCAGAAGGCTACCCAGCTGCAGAAATGAAGCACGGCCCGATTGCATTGATTGATGAGGAGATGCCGGTGATTTTTATCGCCACGCAAGACAGTTCCTACGAAAAAGTAGTCAGCAACATCCAGGAAGTAAAAGCGCGTAAGGGTAAGATTGTGGCAGTAGTCACTGAAGGAGATACACAGGTGAAGGCTTTGGCCGATCATGTGATCGAAATTCCTGCTACCCACGAAGCTTTTGCGCCTTTGGTAGCTGTGGTGCCTTTGCAGCTCTTTTCTTACCATATCGCGGTGATGCGCGGCTGCAATGTGGATCAGCCAAGAAACCTAGCCAAGTCGGTCACGGTGGAATAATCATGTCCGGATTTTGGCTTGTGCCCCAAACTCCTCCAAAAAGACTAATCGTCTGATACAGGGGTTTGGTAGGCAGTTGTTCCGTGCCTCGTCTTCACCATTACAGATTCTTTATCAAGAAATCAATTTACTTGGTAGTCTAGGTTATCGAATCCTAGAACCTATTCCAGGGTGAATCTGGATGCGCTTTGTTGTAATCAGCGCGCTCAGTTTCGGACAGAAATTTTCCGAACAAAATCAAATGAGTAAACATTTCCAATAATTGAGCTTCGTCTTTAGTGATCTTTCCATCGGCATTGGCAACCTCCGTTAGGAAATCTAGAATGAGTGAACGCTCAGTTTTTTTTGCTCCAGGGAAAAAGGATCTTTGCCATAGTCTGGCACAACATGCATTGGAAATAAAACATTTTTCCTTGAGGTTAGCCCCGCTTGAGGGATACATGGCCCATGTTTTTTTGAATTCTACTGCAATTTCATCTTCCGAATACTCTTCAAATATTCCATTTTCACCTCCTAGGCTTGAGCAAACTTTATCAATTAAAAAGTCTTTCTCAGCGGCACTAAATTCTCCATCTGCCAAGAGAATTGTGAATGTTGGAAATAGTACACATGAAATTTCCGAAAATTCTTCTACAAAGGATTTGTAATCTCCATTAATAAGTGCGGCCATGGCTTTAAAATTTAAACAGGTAAGGGTGCTTATTCTTTAGTAAAGTTTTAAAGTACACCTATTTTTGATTTGCCGCAATAAACAATTGGGTAGTGGTTCGATTCGTTTATGAACTTGTAATTCTTGCACTCGCCCGTTTTAAATCGGTTTATTGGTATCCCTCAACAAGAGGTTTTGGGAGTAGTAGTGAACCCACTTTAATGGGCGCTAAATGCAGCACATCTTTAGTTGGTGTCAAGTTTATTTGCCAAAACAGGCCAAATTCTACTGGCAATTCTTTCCATCCCGAGGTCTCCTGGATGCCTTCCTACACTTACGTTTTCAAATCTTTCCAGGGCCATATTTTCATTCGCCAATCCTAAATCATGTAATTGAATGAGTGGCCATTTATTTTTTTCTGAGAGCGCTAAGAAATTTTGGTTGACGCCAAGGTTCGTCCAAAATGGAGTCGTAAGGATTACCTTTACTGGTCTTCCATCTGCTAAATAATCTACAAAAGCTTTAACAGCAACTTGCAATTGGGGATTTTCTGCACGCTCTTTTTCAATGATATTTTCTCCAAATCGAATAATAATAATGTCGGCTTTAAAGGTTTTTAAATCTTCAAACTCAGTTAAGTTGATCGTTTCATAAGTCCGTTCAAAGGGGTAGACATTTCTGCCCAGCACTTCATTATCCTCATTATTTTCCTTGATTTTTTTAGTGAGAATGGATAAAAAATCCTTTTCAGCCGCAGTTGCTGCCATTCCCCAGTTTCCAAACCACTTGATCTCAGGGCCGGGCGGATGCCAGGTAATGCTATTTCCTAAAATCAATACTTTTTTAGGGGTTTTAACAGGGATTGTTTCCTCTTTAGGATTACAAAAAACTAGTAAAGAGGCAATCGTCAAGATAAACAACCCATTACCGTAAACTCTAAGGTAATTCATCTTGAAATACTTCATCAGGTATGCTTTAAGTGGCGTGTGTTTTCAAAATTACACTTCTACCACTTAATAAAAAATAGCACCTTAGGAATGCAATAAGAGAGAGGGTGAGTCGCCCAATGAGAAGTGAATTTTAGCTTGGGCGCTTAGTTGATTGGTTCAATTCATTTCACTATTCACCAACTTTTTTACTCCTTTTCGAGTTTAAACGAGAAGCAACTCTCAGTATGCTCATTCAGTTGATCTGAATCACCGCTACTCTGCATTCCGTAGGGTCGGAACGGGTAATTTTTATTCGATTGATCATTGACTTGTGGATTTAAATACGGTAGGAGCTAATTTTTTGTAATTTTGTCAGCGCTTATGAATGAGGATAAAAAAGAAGTGTTTCGATCATTATGCCCTGTAGCAACCGGCCTGGATGTTTTGGGGGATAAATGGACCCTATTGGTCCTGAGAGACATGTTATTTGGTCATAAATCTACGTTCAATGAATTTAAGGCTTCTCCTGAGCAGATGCCAAGTAAAATGCTTTCAAATCGGCTTAAAAAATTAGAAGTACTGGGATTTTTGAGCAGAAAGAAGGGGAAAATAAACAAGAAGAATGTTCATTATCTATTGGAAGATAAAGGAGTAGAGACTTTCCCAATTATGGTCGAAATTGCCATTTTTACTACAGATTTTTATTACCATCACTTGGGTGATACCTATACAGGAATAGTAAAAACCCGAATGAAAAATGACAAAGAGAATTATATAAAAGAGATGATGGATGGGTATCGAAAATTTAAAGAAACCCTAGTACTATAAATCAACTCCAAAATTTAAATCCTTGAGCCTCCGGTAATTAACCGGAGGCTTTTTTTGTCAAAATTTTTTGAAAAAAATTAGTGTTTTATTTTAAGTTTCATTTTGATACCTATATTTGACAAAATATCTCAGTCTAATTTCAATTTACAACCTCAAAAAAATTAATGGTATGAAAAAACTAGGACTATTCTTGTTTGTCATTGTTACGATGTTTGCTTGCGCAGCACCAGAAACAAAAACAGCTGACGAAACGACTTCTTCTGATCCACAGTCAGGAACATTTACTTCACTGGATGATAAGTCACAAAAAGTAAAGGAGCTTTTAGAAGCCTACATGAACAATGATTCAACAAAAATTTATGAATACTATGTGGATTCAGTTGAGATATTTGATCAAATGGCTGCCAACCAAGAAGGCGGAAAGACAAAGGCCAACCCTGGGGGACGAGCAGGTTTTGCAGCGAATGAGCGGATGAACCATGATTATTTTTCCGACATCAAGGTGACGACTGACAAAATCATGACTTTTGTGTATGCAGATGGAACAACTCATTCTGGAGTTTGGTGTATGTGGACTGGTAAAGGAAAGTTTACAAACGCGGCTATTTCGGCGCCATTGCACCTTGTATTTGTATGGGAAGGGGATAAAATAGTTACCGAATACCGGTATTTTGATCCAGCAGCTTTATATGTAGAGGTAGCAGCATCTCAAACTAACTAATTCAAAAAATTAAATTCTTCTATTATGAAAAACATCTTAATCCTTTCCGCTTTTCTTTTATTCAGCGCATCCGCATTTGGTCAAATGATACCAAAAGGAGCCTTGCTTGGTGTACACAATATTTCCTTGAAGCTTAATGGCTCCACAACAGAGGCAGAATATTTAGCAGCGCTAGAATCTAAATTGATTCCAGTTTTTTCTAAAGTTTTTGAATGTGAAGTTCATGTATTAAACTATGCAAGAGGAACGTCTGAAAATAAAATTGGACTTCTGTTTGTATTTAAAAATGCCGCCACAAGAGATAAGTATTATAACTCAGAGGGGGTTTTAAATGATACAGGTAAAGCAGCTCTTGCAAAAGTGGAACCTGCTGAGGCAGAATTAAGCAAACTAGGCACTAGAACTGGCACGTATATCGATTGGATAGTTCGATAAATTTTATTTTGTTAATGGTTTAAAACAAAATAGGGGGCCTGCAAGGCCCCCATTTTTTTAGTATACCAGTAGCTGTCCAAAATTCAAACCACAGCTCACTTGCTTAGTTCAATCCATCGAGTAATCCATTTAAGGCTTGGGTATCAGCTACTGTCGTGTTGAATCGATTAAAAATTCCAAAGCCGTTACTTCCAATATTCCCTTCATCCCAATAAAAAGGGACCATCCCGTTGGCTTTGGCTTGTTGGACAACAGACTTTAGGTAATAGGCTCTTGATGCCAAATGCAAGGTCAGGTTGCTGCCAGTTAGGTTGGATCTCCTTATAGCTCCAAATTCGCCCAAAATCACCGGTATCCCCTTATCGACAAATTGGGTTTTCATGGATTTGAAAAGTTTAGCTAAGTCAGCTTCTTCTCCCCAGGTAGGATTGCGTTCGGTATCTGTTGTGGAACGATTGGTAGCTCCCCAGTAGTAAAACATTTTTCCCCAATCCGCATCCTTATCCATCAGCGTAAATTGATAGGGCGTGTAGTAATGCACTTCCATCATCATGCGGTTGGCCACTTTATCGGTTGGCAAAGTCAACATCAATTTGTTGGTTTTTTCAATGTCGGTATCAGGGCCTTGGACAACCACCGTACGGTAGGCATTTTTGCCGCCTGTAGATCGGACCGCATCTATAAAAGTTTGATGATATGTAGTCAAAACTGCCATTTCAGTTGCATTGGCCACTTTCGGTTCATTGGCACTGGCAAAAATCAGGTGTTCATCAAAGTCCCTTAAATGTGTTGCAATTTGCTCCCAATAGGCTTTTTGTTTCGCATTCGTAGCGGACTTTGCTGCTTCGGTACAATTATTTTCCAACCAGCCACCATCCCAATGGATGTTGACAATGACATACATGTCGTTAGCAACCCCATAGTTTACCACTTCTTTTACTCGTGCCAGCCACTCTTCTTTAATTTTTGCCGTGGTAGAGTTTGCCAGGTATTGATCAAAAGAACAAGGAATTCGAATGGCATTGAAGCCATTGGCTTTAACCAAATCAATCAATGCTTTTGTCGCCTTTGGGTTTGCCCAAGCAGTTTCTCCACCGATGGATTCAAGTGAATTACCCATGTTCCATCCCAGCTTTATTTTTGCAGCAAGTTGAACTGCCGAACTACTCATTCCAGTGGCATCGGCAGCTATTGGATTGGTGTTGTAACTTGGATATAAATTACTCCCAGCAGCCGGATTTCCTTGACCACCAGCAGGGGATAAGTCAGAGTCCGATTTGCAAGCAAAAACTCCAAAAAAAGTAAAGCAAAGGATGGCAAAAAGTGTTTTTTTCATTTTTTCAGGGGCCTGAACCTCATCTATGCTCTTCCATTAGTAATGCTACTCGTTGCTTTTGGGCTGTTGTTTATTGGTATCGAAATTCTGCCACAAAAACAACTTAGTGTTTCCTTTCTTTTTTGAGGACTTGTCCACCTAGTTGACCACTGGAAAAGCCACCACCCTCAACCGGGTAAAGCCAAAGGGAATCAAAGTAAGGGTTTCTGCTTTCTTGTCGACGGTTCCTTGATAAACACCCGTTCTAGTGGTAATGGGCTGGTGCGCAACACCATCCTGGGTTTTCCAACCGGGGATTTTTTTGCCTAAGGTTGTAATCTCAAAAGGGCTACTCACTGAGTTCCACTTGAATTCTTTTGGAAAGGGCAAGGCGT
>JACCEC012751751.1_pt1 | contig 13374 bp, 10 predicted proteins | sample 7450121 | NCBI WGS metagenome assembly JACCEC01 (sample SAMN15323455, study PRJNA562643) | freshwater metagenome | isolation source: river surface water | place: USA:Blue River Watershed | collected 2017-08-18 | reverse complement strand
GTGTAAAATTTCCGCGCCGCGCCGAAATTTTTTAAAAGTTGGGCTTGATGTGGAAATTTGCGTAAAATGCCCTTAATTTGCCCCAGATTCGATTTTTACGATGTTGATAACTATTGAGTTATCCACATCGTAAAAAATCAAAAATTAGGGCATTTTTGGCGTTTTTTTTTATAGCACTTCAAAATGCTCTTTTAGAGTAGAAAAAAATATTATATCTTAGGTTGAAAATTCAGTTTAAAAATGAAAGAATTTTGCTATTTGAATGGGGATATTTTGCCCCTCGAAAAAGCCCATTTACACATTACGGATTTGTCTATACTGAGGGGGTATGGCGTATTCGATTTTTTCCGCGCCATTGACGGCAAACCGCTTTACTTGGAGGATCATCTTACGCGATTTGAAAACTCGGCAACGATGTTGCATTTGCCAACTCCTTCGCGTGAACATTTGCGCGAACATATTTTAAAAATCATTGAATTGAATGAACAACCTCTCTTGGGTGTAAAGTTGGTGTTGACAGGAGGCTACTCGCCTGATGGCTATGAAATCGCTCTACCCAATTTGTTTATGTTAGCAAAGCCCTTTACTTTTAAACCAGCCAATTGTAAGGTCAAACTGATGACGGTCAATCATCAGCGCGAAATGCCCGAAGCTAAAACCATCAATTACCTTGTGCCAATTTCGACCCTCCCTAAACAACGTGCTACGGGTGCAGATGATGTATTATATCATCAAAATGGGTACATTTCTGAATCGTCAAGAAGTAATGTTTTTATTGTTAAAAATGAAAAAATCATTACACCGAAGGATAATATTTTGCATGGTATCACTAGAAAACACATTTTAGAAGTAGCAAAAACAGTCTTTGAAGTAGAAGAACGCCCTGTAAGTTTAACCGAACTTTGGGACGCTGATGAGGTTTTTATTTCTGCCAGCACAAGGCGAATACATAATGTTCAAAAAATTGATAATCAAACTTTTGAAAAAAATAAAATTTCATTATATTTAGAAAATTTATTAATGAAAAATGAACAAAATGGATAGCTACTGAGGGGGGTGGCTAAAAGGGTTTATTACGTAATTAAGTAATTATTTCATTAAGTAATTAAGTAACTACGTATTTACGTAATTACTTAACGAAGTAATTACGTAAATAAATGCTTTTCTTATTTATTCACAAAAAAGTGATAAAATTAAAAACCCTTTGTAAAAGCAAGCTACTTTTACAAAGGGTTTTTAGACAGCTCAAAACCATTAGATTGTATTTAATATTTAAAAAATAAATACCAAATCAATGGGAACTACAACTTTAAATGGCAAATTGATGGAATAAATCGCGGTATTTAAAAGCAAAAAATGTGGACACACCTGCTAAGTTCATGATTACATCGTGTAATTCAAAACCGCGATTGGCGCAAAGAAAAGGCTGAATGCCCTCTGCAAACACCGCTAAAAGTAGTGCGAGCGCGAAACGCCCCGAAAATAACCAAGCTACAAACAAACCACCAAATAAATGCAAAAAATAATCGGAACCTTTGGGGAATAACATACCATAGCGAGTATAAGCCAAAACACAAAGGGGAATAATAAGGAAAAATTTAAAAAAAGTTAAACGCTTCATTTTAAGAGACTCTAAGATTTGCTAATCTCGTAATAAAATATCAATTTGTTTGCAAAGATAACAATTTTTTTTAAACAAAACAAATATTTTCATTTTTATATATGTTGTATATATGTTTTACAATAATTTTTTTTTTACACTTTTTAAGGTAAAAAAATACTTTTTCAATGCTAAAAACAAAAAAAACATTATATAAACATACATTTATACATTTTTTAGGGGCTATTTTAGCGGTTAAATTTTTTTTAAAATTTCAATTTTTACTTAAAAAATTTACTTGATGATTTTATTTGTGCTTGTGCTTCGCCTTTGATAGAATATTGAAATATTTTTATAAACGTTATATTTCTTGCATATTTCGATAATTTTATATATTTTTTATCTAATATCAATAATTTTACAAAAAAAATCCCCCCTCAGTAAGCAGGTACTGAGGGGGGGGAATTTTGGTATAAATCTCAATGTGTATTTTTCAAATAATCAATGTTTTATTCCTTTCTTTCGTAAAAAGAAAATCAAGCCGATAACCCCAAATACTGCCACTATCCAATACCAATATTGGATAAAAATATTAGACGATTCGATATTGAGCGGACTAATATCGCCCACTAAAATAGATGCCCCCCAAAAATTAGGCACTGAATAAGCAGGGTTAATTTCATCTAAATATTTAATTTTTGCTTGCTGTAAGGCTTGGTCTTTTTGCATACCTTTTTTAAGATTGTCGTAAAAATGATTCATCAAAATCGAAGTAGAGCTATCTGGAATACTCCACAGACTCACCACCACCGAAGGACAACCCGCATACGAAAAAGCACGCGCCAATGACATCACCCCTTCGCCACGCCGAAGTTCGCCCGTCCCCGAATTGCACGCCGAGAGAATGGAAAGCCCTGCCCGAAGTTGCATCGCGTAAATGTCATAGCCTGTCAAACGGTTGTCTTTTGTGCTATCCATGCTAAAAATAAGTGATGAGTTGAGGGGTGTTTTTTCGTCTAAATAGCCGTGCATCGCCAAATGTAAAATGCCTTGATGCGGCGCATTTTTCAAAAAAGCGGCTTTACTTGCATGGGCATTGAGCCAAAGTTGACCCCCACCAACTTTCTTTTGTGCGCTGATTACTTCGTCCGCAGCGCGAGGCAATCGCGCCAAAGCCCCATTTCCACGCACCGTCATACGGCGCATTTCGGGGTCAAGCGTTGTATCATTTTTGAGTGTTTCTAAGGTGTTATCATCGTATTCGATACCGAAACCCCCAAACGGACTACGCTTTGAAAAACTTAATATTTCAGATTTGCTAATATTTTGTCTTGATTTATCTTCTAATAGTAATTGATTCGACCATACATAACTAATTGAATATTTGTAAAGTAAGTAAGGTACTTTTACTTCTTTCCATTCGGTAGCAGGTTCGTAAAGGAACAAATCGAAAGGAATATAGCCCAATGCCCCATCTGAAACAATGCGCAAACGGCTAATAGGTTTGGGCGATTGCAACTCCGTAAGTGGTTTTTGCAAAACTTTTTGGTAGAGGCTATGCCCATACATCAAAAAATCTTTTTTGGCATTGGCATAATTAACAATAACAAAATCTTCATTGGCAAATGCTTTTCTAAATGTACGTAATTGTGCTGTTAAAGAGTCTTTTCCGACAATTAACGGCATTTTATAAAACTTGAAATCGGATTTTGAGACCGCAAAAGTAAACAAAGTAGAGTCGCCCCAAAAATATTCTAACAAAGCCGTTTCATCATTGGGCAAAGCCTGCTGAATATCGGTGATACTGAGGGGGGGCGTTTCGCGGTAACGAAGCGCGAAATATTTTGGATAATTTTTTTCTAATTGCTTTTTATGTTCTTCTAATTTTTCTTTCGTGGATAAGAGATTTTTTTGGGTTTCTTTTTTGTCTTCTTCATCTAAGTCGTTTTTCAAGGAACGCTTTTCCCAATAGGCTAATTCGGTGCGGAGGTCGCGGTCATATTTAAGTTTTTCGGGAGGTATGTCGCCATATTGTTTAGCGCGGTTGTCGCGTAGAGCATCTAATAAGACCAAAGATTTATTTTGCGATGAAAATGCTAAGGCATAATTGATAAATTTTTGGTCGTTGGTTTTTCTGTACTGTTCGAGGCTCAAATCAATGGCACGTTCATAAATGCTGACGGCATTGCCTTGCAACAAATATTTGGCTTCGTCTTCGATTAAGGCACGCCGAATTTGACCGATAAGCGTATCGCAAGTTAAATAGGTGGTAAACTCGGCATTTTTATATTGTATATCATTTGTTTTTTTATATAAATTTCTGAAAGTCAATGATTTTTGATTTAATACTTCTAATATTTCATTTTTTCTATCCAAACGTTTTGTACCCACAAAAAAAGTAAGGCTATCTTGGGAATTAGCTAACAAGTTAATTGCTTTTTGATAGTCGCGCAATGCTTCTGAATATTGTTGTTTTGCATCGCGCACTTTGCCGAGCGTCAGCCAAGATTCGGGCATTTTTTCTTTTGCGACTTGACTACGCCAAAGTAAGGATTGTTGGGTCATTTTTTCGGCTTCGTCATTTTTTCCGACTTCGAGATAAGATTTTGCCATTTCTACAGCAATATTTGCCATATTGACGGTATCTTTTTGCGTGGTAAAAATACGCATTGCCTCGCGCAAGTGTGGGAGTTGTGCGTTGAGGTCTTTGGGGTTCATACCTCGTAAAGCTATGGCTATATTTAAATGTGCATTCGGAATGAGACCACTTAAAAAAGTAGGTGTTTGAGGAAGTTTTATGATTTCATTAGATATTTCTAAACCTTCTTGAAATTTTTTCATAGAAAAAAAACAATCAACCATGTGTTCCCTTGATATAATAGTGCGGAGTGTATCTTTTTGCATAGCATAAGAATTTTCTGCCATTTTAAAATAAGCCAATGCTATGTTATAATCATTTGTATTTTGTGCTAAATCACCTATTTCTAAATACAAACTTGATAATATGGATAGCGGTATGCTATCTTTTGCTTGAGCATGATATATCTCGTCAACGATACTATATGCTTCTGCTGTTTTATATAAATATTTATAACAAACTAAAATATTTCGTTTAGTTTTTAATATATCTTGATGATTTTTAGGAAAAATAGTATTTCTAATACTTAACGCATTGTTATATGCCTCAATAGCTTGCGTATATTTTTTGTTATAGTAATGATAAATCCCTAATTTGTGCCAAAGTAAAGCGGTCAGACTGTCCTTTCTACCTAAGATAGGTTCAGCCTTCTGAATAAATGTATTCAAAAGTTGAGAGGCTGCTTTGGGTTGATTACTACCTTTCAAGTCCTCTGCTTGCTGCATAATGAGTATAGCCTCTTTTTGTATCGCTTCTTTGGAAGGATTATTTTGAGCGATGAACAGAATAACGAAAAGAAGCAAAATAAACCGTAGTTTCATGTTTATATGTTTTGTTTTCATATTTTTATTTTATAGGTTATGAATTTTTAGCACAATATATTTTATTAATCTCCAATTCTAATGCCGTTTTGAACTTTTACCTCTCCTAAATCTCCCCAAAGGAGAGGACTTTGATACCCTAAACAGGTGCAAATTAACAAAAAAATAAGTTAAATATATTTCATTTTGATAGGTAATTTATTGATAAATAGAAAAAAATACATATATTGTTAAAAATTTGTTTTAATGCACTTGTTTTTATTTGCAATAATAGGAAAATTCCAAAAATAACACCTATCTTTGCCATTGCAAACCATTCAGTATAAATATTGTTATAAGTATAATGATAGGGTACTGAGGGGTATTGTTTTCTCTTTTTAAAACTTATTAAACCTTATTTCTAAATCTTTCAAATATTATTAAAAATGAAACAACACACTAAAACAACATTGTCCACTATTAAAGACCTTACCCCATTGAATAATTGCCAAGCTATTAAGGGTGGCGATGAAGTTGGAAAAACCCAAACAAATGTGGATCGCACTGACCCATCCAATGGCACAGGCGGTTAAGGTTATCACGCAAACGACCCTCGACGATGTAAATATGCAGCGCCGAGGGTCATTTGATTGTGATATATTATTGTATTTATCTTTTCACTACTTTTTTGACAAAATTATCGCCTTCTTGTGTTCGGATAGAAATAATATAAACCCCTGATTGTAAATTATTAGTATCTTCCCACGCTACGACATTTGCGCCTTGATAACATTGCATTGTATTTGTCTTAACAATTTGCCCTACTGCGTTTGTAATACTAAGTTGCACCTCTGTTGCAGTCGTTGCATTAAATTCAATCATCATTGTTTGTTCAAAAGGATTCGGGTAGGTTCTTAACGTTTCTTGTGTGGTAGTTGTTGTTGCCGTAGCATTTGGATTTATCATTAAATTAGATTCTTCGCCGGGGCAAGTGCTTAAACGCCCTCTCCAATTTATTTTATTGATGCGAGGCGATGTATTGGTGTTATCGTATAAATTATCCACAATATTCGAGTAATTGAAATTATTATTGTTACGGCGAGTCGCGCTCAATGCTGCTGCTGCTGTTACGAAAGCTGCTGACATAGAAGTACCACTTCTAAAATTCCATTTTCCGTTCAAACTTGTGCTAAATACATCAACGCCTGGAGCTGCAATATCAACGTTATTTCTACCAAAGTTTGCAAAATCCGCTAAACCATTGCCTTGACAAGTTTCGGTAGTAGCTACAATTAAATTATCCATATCAAAGTTTGCGGGCAAAATGCGTGCGCGGCGATTAATGCGCTCAATGTTTAACCCGTCATTTCCTGCTGTCGAAACAAATAACATTCTATTTCCCGTTCTGACTCCTGCTTGTTTGATAATTTGCTCAATCGCATCTCTACCCAAAAATGAAGTTTCATGCCCATTATAATTCAGACTCATATTTACGATATTTGCATTATTGGCTATTGCAAAATCTAAGGCTTTACACAAATTCCAGACGGTTCCGCGTCCTGTGCTATCCATAACTCTCAGTATCATCAATTTTACACTATTTGCGTTGAAGCGTTGCATTTGTCTTGCAATGATACCTGAAACATGTGTGCCATGTCCATTGTTGTCAATCGGGAAAGGGTCATTATCTACAAAATCGTATCCGATGTGACCTGCTGCATTTTGCCATAAGCGATTTTGGAAAATAGCATGATTAGGCACGAAATTACCATTTACGATACGACCGTCTAAACCTGCATCAATAACCGCTACCGTTACATTGCGATTGCCAGCAGGAATGTTACAAGTGCCATAAGCTAAATGCGTATTAGTGCAGTTAGGTAACAAATCATACAAACTATCCATAGGGCTACCTTCTGTATCGCTGCTTTCAAAAATTTGGTCGGGAGCCATATCTACTTGTGATTGCGTTTTTCCTGTTTCTGTTGTGGTGATTATATCAGTAATCACTTGTCCTAAATTATCTATTATCGGAAAAGTTATTTGCCATAAATAAGTGTTCATGCCCGGAGTGGTCAACGAGTCAACTACCGTAGCATTGTAGCGCGTACGCATAGCGTTGATTTGCGTGCGCGAAGCGTTAGACGGAAATTTTACAATTACACGATTGCCATTCAAACGAAATATATGGTTATTATTTCCGTTTTGCGCGGTAGCTATCGAAAAGCCGAAAGCCAAGAAAAGCATAACGCTGAAAAGTTTGCGAGTAAGTAAGTTTGGATTTGTCATTTGTAACGTTTTTTTGAATTTAATATAGAAGTTTTTATTGTAAATATTCTTAATCAGTATTAGATATATTGTATATTTGTGACTTATTTTGAGCAATTATTAAATAGTATTTGGTTGACAAAAAAAATGCCATTTATAAAGTACCTATTTTATAATATTATTGTTATAATAAATTTAAAAAACGATAGGCGCGAATCCTCGTTTAGAGGGACTTCTCGCGCCTATTGTCGTCAATGCATTAGGAGTACACTAAAACAACACAAAACCAACTCTTTAAACATATTTTGTAAGGTTAAATCATATAATGATATTTTTAGTTTTTTTAAGGTAAAGTAATTTTTATTGAATTTGTTAATAGAGTTTAAAACTATTTTGTGTTTAAATGATAATCCTTAATTATTAGCATTTTCTGCTTGGTAGGAGAAATATGTTATAGAACTATATTAAAGTCTTATTTTATAAATACTTTTCGCTGAATAACGGCATTTTTATACCAAAAAGGGCAAAAAACAAACTGAAATCAGAAATATATTTCAAATTTTTATGCCTCATGTGTATAAGATTTTATGCTTTCCAACGTGACATTTTTAATGCAAAAAAAATAAAAAAAATAAATTTTAATTTTTTTACCCCACTTACCCCATGCTTCAAGGCTAAAATTGCACCCAATCCGAAGGATATAACGTTTATTTTTAGTATCCAACATTTTAGAAAGACCCCCTCAGTAATAGCACATAAAATGTAGAATAAGGCAATAAAGCCAATCGTTTTTCGTACAAAATGAATGTTTTAAAAATTGTAATTTTCTTGGCTTGAATGTTGTATATTCTGAATATTAAAATATAAGCAATGTTTAGTTAAAAATATAGTATCAATACATTAAGCATAACATACCACGTTTAAAATAGAAAAAGTACTTTGAAAAATATTTTTTAATCGAAGTGTCACATCTTTTCATTTAGTCTCTTATAGGTTCATACGCTCATAAAAGAAGCGTAAATAAGCGACTAAAATTTAAGGTATGAGATGTGCGTAAAAACTCTAAAAAATTCTTAAAATGGACAAAAATTTAGACCTTAACCTCAACCTTAAAAGTAACTTATTAAAAAATAGTACAAACACCCCCAATAATTATCACGAAATTTTACACGAAAACGAAGGAAAAAATGAAGAACGAGGAAAAAAACAAAATTTTGGCTTACTCGAATCCGAGTTTGAACAATTGACTCTTCAACTCAAACAAGGAAATGAACAACTTTTTGGACAAATTTTTCGCGTTCATTTTGAAGAATGTCGCCGCTACCTAATCAAAGAATGTAACGCATCGCCCGAAGATGCCTACGATTTTACGGTCGAAACCATTATTCAATTTAGGCAACTCTTACTCCTTGATAAGTTGCATTATGGCAATCTTCGGTTTCTCTTTACCAAAATGGCAAAAGATGCTTATCTCAAATATTTAGATAAAGCCAAAAGATTGCCCACCGAAGACTTAGATGACCCCAACTACGGGCGACAAGTGGCAGATAACACTACCTTCGATGAATTGCTTGATGAAGATGCTTATGTATTATTAGGCAAGGCGATGGCGCAAATTTCTGATGAATGTCATCAATTGCTTAAAAATCACTTTTTTGACGGCTTGCAGTTCAAACTCATTGCCAGCTATATCGGAGATACTGATGTTAACGTCCGCAAAAGAAAAGAACGTTGTATGGAAAAATTGCGCAGCATTTTTTTCAAACTGTTAAAACGATAACTATTAGCATAAAACAAACTCGGTTCATTATAAAATTCTAATCAATAAAAAACTTTTTGGAGATGAAACCTTTATTAAAAAAGTATCACAATAACGAGACTTCTGACGAAGAAACAAAACAAATTGAGCAACAACTGATGTCCGAATTTTTCGCCAAACAAGAGCGCGAACGTTGGGCAACAATGTTGGCAGCAGAGGGCATCAGACGCGACAGCGTAACCCCTGAACAAGCAACCACTGCCTTAACAGGCACGGTCAGCCCAAAACTTAATAAAGCTCGCCTTTGGTGGGCGGCGGCGGCAAGTGTTGTACTTTTACTCGGCATCGCAATCTTGATGCCCTCTGCACCTACCCACAAAGCAACTGCCAACTTGCACCAAAAAGTAGATAACCTACTCTTGCAAGGGCGAGCTGGTGCGCAAACTCGCATGGACGTTCGCATGAGCGGATTACCCGCCGACCAAGTTTGGGAAACGGCTAAAAATGCTTATGTAGAAGGCAATTTTGACAAAGTTATCGCCGAAATCGAAAAAATAGGCGAAGACATCAACGCAGAGCAACGCTATTATTTGGCGCAAGCCTACCTTGCTAAACAAAATTATCCAAAAGCTATTTTGAATTTAGATAAAGTTTCTAAACAAGAAGGATTATGGTCGTCCGAAGCGCGTTGGTATCTTGCCCTCTCTTATATCAAAAATAGTCAACCCGAATTGGCAAAACCTATTTTAAATACTTTCCTAAATCACAAATGGCGCAACAAAGAAGCGCAAGAATTATTAGATGAAATAAAATAATTTTTTATAATTTATTCATTTGCAAAAAATTATCAATACAAAATCTAATAAATTTCTAAACCTTTCTCTACTATTAGCCTAAAATAATGGGCTTCCTCAAAAACGCCAATACGCCACTCAGTAGCGTATTGGCGTTTTTAATACCCCTCTCAGTAACTGCTTAAAAAAATATCATTTTTACAAAAAAACTTGTTTTATTTTATAATTTCGCAACAAAGTATTATTTTTGATAAAATTTAGTCCATGTATTTTTAGTTTGCTTTCAAACTATTGAAAATCAATTTTTTATATAAAAAAAAATATAAAAAAACTTTTTAGTCAACCCTATCAAAAAATAAATATGATGAAATAAGACATTCGCTACCAAATATTTTTGCTTGCTTTTCTAAATCATTTTTTAATTCAGCATTAAAATTCTTTTCATAAAGGTTACGGACGAGTGAATTTCGTTTTGTGATGATTCAATTTTAAACTTTTTTAAATATTTTTTATAAAACATGAAAAAGTTAGCAGGCAAGGTGGCGATTGTCACAGGCGGAGCAAGCGGCATCGGTAAAGCCACAGCCCTAAAATTTGCACAAGAAGGCGCAAATATCGCTATTTGGGACGTGAACGCCGAAAAAGGAGCAACTGTCACCGCAGAATTGGAGGCTTTGGGCGTAAAAGCCAAATTTTATTCGGTCAATACCACTTCTCTTGTAGCTGTTGAAGCAGCAGCAGCACAAGTAAATACGGATTTCGGCAAACTCGACATCATCATCAACAACGCAGGTATTACCCGCGATGCAACTTTGGCGAAAATGACTGAAGACCAATGGGACGCAGTTATCAACGTCAATTTGAAAGGCGTTTTCAACTGCACAAAAGCCGTTGCGCCTTACATGACCGCTCAAAATTATGGGCGTATCGTCAATGCTGCTTCAGTGGTCGCGCTTTATGGCAATTTCGGACAAACCAATTATGTAGCTACCAAATCGGGCGTTATCGGTATGACCAAAGTATGGGCGCGTGAGTTGGGTCGCAAAGGCGTTACGGTCAATGCCGTTGCACCGGGATTCATCGCTACCGAAATGATGTTGACTATCCCCGAAAAAGTATTAGATGAATTGAGAAAAAAAACACCTGTCGGCAGACTCGGCACACCCGAAGAAGTGGCTAATGTTTATTTGTTCCTTGCTTCTGATGATGCCGCTTTTGTCAACGGCACTACTTTGAGCGTGGACGGTGGTATTACTTTATAAAACATTCAAATAATGTTATCAACGTGTTGGATACCTTCAAGGTATCCAACACGTTACCCAAAAAATGCCATGAAGTACTTGTTCTAAAATAAACGCTGCTTTAAAATGGCATAATCAATTGATTTTCAATACTTTAAAAGTCCTCTCCTTTGGGGAGGATTTAGGTGGGGCTTAAAAGTCCTCTCCTTTGGGGAGGATTTAGGTGGGGCTTAAAGTCCTCTCCTTTGGGAGGGATTTAGGTGGAGCTACTTACTGAGGGGGGGTATAAATTCTAAATTATTTTGAACTATGCGCGAAAAATTAAAAAAATTTTCAGATTTTGCAGCCAAACTTTTACCGCACGAAACCGAATATTTGCGCACGATACAGCGATTTGAAGACGCTGAACGTGCCGAAATTTTGCGTATCACCGACTTAAACGCCAAAAGCCTACAAACGCCTCAACCCTTTCCCGAAGAAATTGACAAACGCAAATATTCTCATCTCAAAAATTGGATTGAAGAACGCCTTAGCGCGATTGACGTGGACGAACAATTTAACCGAATGAGTGCATGGGAAAATGGATTAGCAAAAGATAGTATTTCGCCCACCGAAGAAAAAGAGTTGTTAAAAGCCATTCACGAAGCAATCCCGACTGATTTTTATTTTGTCAAATTTTACGAATTGGTGCGCCAATATCGGCAGTTTTTGCTCATTCGCATTCGATATAAAGATTATCAGTTTGCCAATGATTTTATTGCAAAATATGAAAAACCTTATAATTTCGCAAAGTCCATAGATGAAAAACTCCACAGCGCAACGGTGGACATCATCAAGCAGTATGCACAAAACGATGTAGAGTCTATTTCGTGGGAAAGTTGGCTTTCCTCCGTCTTTTATGACGAAAATTTAGATGGTCTAAATCGTTATTTGGCATTAGTGCGCCTCATTTTCATTAGCTTCAATTACAAACATTTTCAAACATTAAAAGAAAAATTTGATGCCTTAGATGCCCTTTTCAAACAAGGACGCTACTATTCTAAACGCATACTGCTAAATTATTATGCCAATCGTCTTTTATTACATACTAATTTTCGTGAATATGAAAAAGCCGAATATTTCGGCTACTTATCTATTAGAGAAAAAAACCATGACTATTTGCACTACGTCAACAATCTAAGCGCGTTACTCTTGCGACAGCGCAAATTTGAGCAAGCGTTAACACTTTTGAAACCTGCCCTTGCTGACATGAAAACCACGCAAAACCTGCATAGTAAGGTGGGTTATGTAGCGCACTATGTGCGCACGCTGAACGGCAAAGGCTTGTACCGAAATGCACAAAATTTTGCCGAATCCTTCTTGATTGCTTACCGAAAAGAAGTGTTAGAACATCGTTGGCATTTGTTTTTTACATCATATATAGAAAATCTTTTACATCAAAGAAAATATGACCGCATTTTAAAAATTATCAGAAAAGATAAATTATTAGAACGCGATAAAAAATATCAAAATCGCCCCAATTATTTGCCAACTTTGGTGTGGTATCATGCGATTGCTGAATACCACGAGTTAGGCGCAGAGCCGCAGCGTTTGATGCGTCAATTTACAGCTTTCGCCAAATCCGCTTCCCAAGATACCGAACATGAATTTTTATTAAATGATTTGCTTGCGCTCATCAAAGAGCATTTACCCGAAATTTTCCAAAAAATTCAGACTGCCTTAAAAAATAAATAAATTTTATTATTAAAATATTTATACCCCAAAAACTACCCCCCTCAGTAAGCAGGTACTGAGGGGGGGTAAAACAAAACTTTTAATAAAGAAAATTGATGTTTAAATATTTTCAATGTGAAACAATAATTTTGTTTCTGTAAATGATTTGTGCATTTCGTATTTTTCCTTAAAAAGGTTATAGAATGTAGTCTTTATACCCTAAAATAGCATTTTAATAGAATGTATTTTCTTAAAATGAACCTATTTAAAATGCGAAATAATAAGAAATATTATAAAAATAAGCATAGTAATAACAAATTTTGCATGGAATATTTTTTATGATAATCAACCACGCCTAAATGCACAAATCGTTTACAGCAAGTATTTTTCTTGATATACTGGGGGGGGTGTATTTTTTCATTTTAAAAAAATTAATAGTTTAAGTAATATGGTTTATTAATAATGTGTATCGAAACGCCCTTGCGTGAAATACAGCGTGTCTTTACAAACTGGGCTTATTGCTCGAAACTCAAATGTGCCAGCGATAATTTGTTTTACCGT
>JACCEC011579904.1_pt1 | contig 13374 bp, 13 predicted proteins | sample 7450121 | NCBI WGS metagenome assembly JACCEC01 (sample SAMN15323455, study PRJNA562643) | freshwater metagenome | isolation source: river surface water | place: USA:Blue River Watershed | collected 2017-08-18 | reverse complement strand
TGGAAGTCGAGCAGGGCATCGAAGGTCTGGTGCACGTCTCCGAGATGGACTGGACCAACAAGAACGTCGCGCCGTCGAAGGTTGTCCAGCTGGGCGACGAAGTCGAAGTCATGGTTCTGGAAATCGACGAAGAACGTCGCCGTATCTCGCTCGGCATGAAGCAGTGCAAGGCGAATCCGTGGGACGACTTCGCGATGTCGCACAAGAAGGGCGACAAAGTCTCCGGCGCGATCAAGTCGATCACCGACTTCGGCGTTTTCATCGGCCTGCCGGGCAACATCGACGGTCTGGTGCACCTGTCCGACCTGTCCTGGACCGAAGCGGGCGAAGAAGCCGTGCGCAAGTTCAAGAAGGGCGACGAGCTGGAAGCTGTCGTGCTGGCCATCGATGTCGAGCGCGAGCGTGTCTCGCTGGGCGTCAAGCAGCTCGAAGGCGATCCGTTCAACAACTACTGCGCAATGAACGACAAAGGCGCGCTGGTGCACGGTACCGTGAAATCGGTCGAGCCCAAGGGCGCAGTGATCCAGCTGTCCGACGAAGTCGAAGGCTATCTGCGTGCTTCCGAAATCTCGCGCGATCGCGTCGAGGATGCCGGTACGCACCTGAAAGAAGGCGACAAGGTCGAGGCGATGATCATCAACATCGATCGCAAGGCTCGCAGCATCCAGCTGTCGATCAAGGCGAAAGACAATGCCGAGACTCAGGAAGCGATGCAGAAGATGTCCAGCGATTCCGCCGCATCTTCAGGCACGACCAGCCTTGGGGCTCTGCTGAAAGCCAAGCTCGACAACAAGGGCTGATCGGGGTCACTCTGATGACGAAATCGGAGCTGATTGCCCGTCTGGCCGAGCGTTATCCGCAGCTGGTAGCCAAGGATGCGGATTTCGCGGTCAAGACCCTGCTCGATGCGATGACCGATGCGCTGGCTGCCGGTCAGCGCATCGAGATCCGTGGCTTCGGCAGCTTCGCGCTGAACAGCCGGCCGCCACGGATAGGTCGCAATCCCAAGTCGGGCGACACGGTGATGGTCCCGGAAAAGCGGGTCCCGCACTTCAAGCCGGGCAAGGAATTGCGCGAGCGGGTCGACGCTATGGTCGGACAGCCCATTTTGGATGACTGAGCTTTGCATCACGTTGGCATCATCGCAGTACGCTGCAGCGAACGGCACCTTCGGGTGCCGTTTTCTCATCGAATGCCCGGCTGCCGAACTGGCGGGATCATGAGGCTTTTCGCGTACAATCCACGCAATTCCGCTATGTAACGTCACGGAGGCATTCTTCCAATGAAGCTGATCTTCCGTCTGCTCGCGCTGATGCTGTTTGTCGTGTTCTTCGACTTCGCGCTGAAGAACACGGATGAGGTCGTGCTGCACTTCTTCTGGGGCAGTCAGGCGCGCTCGCCGATGATCCTGCTGCTGCTGGCCTTCTTTGTCGTGGGCGTCGTGCTGGGTGTGCTGGCGATGACCGGCACCGTGCTGCGCTACCGCGGCGAGCTGGCGCGAATGAAAAAAGAGGCGGAACAAAAGAAAGCCGATGCCGATACGGCCGCCCGTTTGCGCGAACAGCCGCCACCGCCGGAAGCTATCATCGAACAAGTCGGGCTGTAAGCCCGCGAACAGCGTGAACCAAGCGAACCGAGCATAATTTTTATGGAATTCGAAACCTGGTGGCTGCTGGGCATACCGTTTTTTTTCGGTCTCGGCTGGATCGCGGCGCGGATCGATATTCGCCATGTGATCGCCGAATCACGCAGCCTGCCGCGCAGCTACTACAAAGGTTTGAATGCCCTGCTGGATGAAGATCCGGACAAGGCCATCGAAATCTTCGTCGACATTGCCCGTCTCGACCCCGAGACGGCCGAGCTGCATTTCGCACTGGGTAATCTGTTTCGCCGGCGCGGCGACATCGAGCGTGCCGTGCGCGTGCACCAGAACCTGCTTGCCCGTCCCGATCTGTCGCCTGAAATCGCCAGCAAGGCGCGTTATGAGTTGGGTCAGGACTATCTGAAGGCCGGACTGCTCGATCGCGCCGAAGAGACTTTCCATCAGCTCGCGTCCACGCAATATGCTGCTCAGGCAAGCCGGGCGCTGCTCGAGATCTATCAGCGAGAGAAAGAATGGAAGCGCGCGATCGATGCCGCGCTCGCGCTGCAGGCGTCGGGTGCGGGCGCCTACCAGAAAGAGATCGCCCAGTTCCATTGTGAGCTTGCGCAGGACGAGCTGGTGCATGTCAATCCGGACGCCGCCTTGGCGACACTGGAAAAAGCCTTGTCCTTCGACAGAAACAATGTGCGCGTGATGATGCTGATGGGCGATGCGCTGATGGCCAAAGGCGATGCCGAAAGCGCATTGCGGGCGTGGCGGCGTGTCGAGCAACAGAGCGCGCCCCATGTGGCACTGGTCGCTCAGCGACTGATGGAGGGCTACCGCGCTGTCGGCCGCGCGCGCGAGGGCGTCAATCTGCTCAAAACTTATCTGGCGGAAGCACCATCGATCGATTTGCTGGAAGTCGCTTTCAAGGCCGTGCTTGAGCTGGATGGACCGGACAGCGCAAACCAGCTGGTCGCCGATGAGCTCAGGAGAACGCCGACCTTGTTGGGACTGGACAAACTCATCGAGGCAAGGCTGATGTACGCTCCTCCGGAAGGTCGTGCCGAGCTGTCGCTGGTCAAGGGACTCGTCGGTGGCTATGCGCAAAAGCTCGCGCGCTATCGCTGCAGCCACTGTGGTTTCAAGGCCAAGCAGTTCTACTGGCAATGTCCCGGCTGCAGCCAGTGGGAAAGCTATGCGCCGCGGCGCACTGAAGAGCTTTCCATCATCAACCAGGGCTGATCGTCACTACGTGCGGCCCGCATTGTGTGGGCTGCGATGTCAGCATCCGACCGGATATCTGTCCTGCACCGGCGCGCCATTCAGCTGCGCGATCGCCTCCCCGACATCGCCTCGGCCGTTCGCATCCTCGTCGTTGGCGATGTGATGCTGGATCGCTACTGGTTTGGCGAGGTGAGCCGAATATCTCCCGAAGCGCCGGTGCCTGTCGTGCATGTCAGAGACTGCGACGATCGTCTGGGCGGTGCCGCCAATGTCGCTCACAATGTCAGGGCACTCGGCGCGCAAGTCACACTGGTCGGCACGATAGGGCAGGACGAAGCCGGGGAGTCGCTGCGAGAGCTGCTCGCCAGGCACCGTATTGCGTCGTGCCTGCAGGTTCATTCAGGCAGGGCGACCACGGTCAAGCTGCGGGTCATGTCACGACGTCAGCATATGCTTCGCATCGATTTCGATGCGTCGGCTGACTCCGCCGAAGAATTGCAGCCCGATCATCTGCTGTCGCTGCTGACAGCGCATGATGCGCTGGCGATCTCGGATTACGACAAAGGCGGTATCGCGAATCCCCGGCCGTGGATCGCTGCTGCGCGAAAACTTGGCCTGTGCGTGCTCATTGATCCTAAGGCCAGCGACTTTCGCCGCTATGCCGGCGCTACCGTGCTCAAGCCCAATTTGTCCGAATTCATTCGTGCCGCAGGCATCTCGTCAGAGGATGACGATCTTGCCCTCAATGCACAGTCGATGCGCGAGTCTTTGAATATTAAGGCGCTGCTTCTGACACGTTCCGAACAAGGTATGAGTCTTTTTGACACCGCAGGGGTTTGTCATTTTCCTGCGCAAGTCAGAGAAGTCTTCGATGTGTGCGGCGCGGGCGATACCGTTAGCGCGGTGATGATCACCCTTCTGGCCGGTGGTGTCGAAGACAGTCTCGCAGCATGGCTGGCTAATCGGGCGGCTGGTATCGCAGTATCGAAAGTGGGTACTGCCGCTGTGACAATGAGCGAGCTGGTCAATTCTTTGCAATGACATTGTCGGTGATCAGTCGCTATGACCGTTAATCAGCGATTTAGGGTGTTATGCAAATTAATCATAATTTCTTGCGATGAAAAGTAGTGCTTGTTGCAGTTTAATCTGATCTGGCATCTTTTGACCGATGCTCTCAGAGAAGTTGGCTGCACAAGTTCGTATCACGTTCGCCCTGTTTTCGGTTGTCGTGATGCTTTCCAATATCGACAGGAGAAACTACATGCTGAGAAGATTTGTAAGTGTGATCGCAGTTCTGGTATCGCAGATCCTGCCTTCGTGGGCATTCGCTGCGGTAGAAATCAATACGGCCGACCAGGCTCAGCTCGACAGTATTGCAGGCATAGGTCCTGCCACTTCCCGGGCTATTCTTGAAGAGCGCAAGAAAAACGGCAATTTCAAGGACTGGGCTGATCTGGAGCAGCGAGTGCGGGGCATCGGTGAACGTAACTCGGTGAAGCTGTCAGCGGCCGGACTGGTGGTGAACGGCCAGCAGCGCAACGCTCAGGCCGCTGCGGAAAAGACAGCTCATCCTGTCAGGATGAGCAAAGGCATGAAAGAGCACAAGGCTGACACCAAAGCCGACCACAAGGCTGACCACAAGGCGGACAAAGACGGACAGAACACCGATGGTGATGCGAAAGGAGGAGATGCCAGACGCTGACGCGGTTGATGTTCACGCTCCGTTCTGCCACGGATCCATGCCGGGCGGTCCGGGGCGCTCGGTTGCGGTTCTCCGCAGTCGTGCTCTGCCAGCCTTCGCCACACCGATTAAAATGCGGTTTTCTGTGACGAAGGACAAGTCTACCCATGCACTTCCCATCGATCGAGGACCTGGTCGGCAACACGCCTCTGGTGCAGCTCAAGCGCATACCCGGCGACGATGCTGCGCGCCGTAATAACATTATTCTCGGCAAGATGGAGGGCAACAATCCGGCAGGCTCCGTGAAGGACAGGCCGGCGCTGTCAATGATTCGCCACGCCGAGGAGCGCGGCGAGATCAAGCCCGGCGACACGCTGATCGAGGCCACCAGTGGCAATACGGGCATCGCGCTCGCGATGGCCGCGGCCATGCGCGGCTACAAGATGATTCTGGTGATGCCGGAGAACCTGAGCCTTGAACGCCGCCAGAGCATGGCGGCCTACGGCGCTCAGATCATCCTGACGCCCAAGACGGGCGGTATGGAGTATGCGCGCGATCTGGCCGAGCAGATGCAGAAAGAAGGCAAAGGGCTGATCCTCGACCAGTTTGCCAATCCCGACAATCCTCGCGCGCATTATGAGTCCACTGGTCCGGAGATCTGGCGCGACACTGAAGGCAAGATCACGCATTTTGTCAGTGCGATGGGCACGACAGGCACCATCATGGGCGTGTCTCAGTACCTGAAAGAGAAAAATTCTGCGATACAGATCATCGGCGCACAGCCGGAAGAAGGATCGCAGATTCCGGGCATACGCAAATGGCCCGAGGCGTACCTGCCAAAAATTTTCGATCGCAGCCGCGTCGATCAGGTAGAAAACGTCAGTCAGGCTGCTGCAGAGCAGATGGCGCGCCGCATGGCGATGGAAGAAGGCATCTTTGCAGGAATCTCCGCCGCAGGTGCTTGCGAGGTGGCGCTGCGCATTTCCCAGACCACCGAGAATGCAGTGATCGTTTTCATCGTCTGCGATCGTGGCGATCGCTACTTATCGACAGGGGTATTCCCGGCATAAAAAGCGCCGGGAATTTTTCTCTCGATACGTCGTTTTTCACGATACATCACCGGATTCAATTTCAGGCAGACCGCCTCAATGAAGCCGGCCTGCCTGAATCCGCCTCCATCGTTCACTGCCCGGATTGTTTGGGCTTGAACTGTTTGTCGCTGATGCGAAACTTGTCGCGGCGATCTCCCATCAGTATCCGCAATTCGCGAATGCTCAGATCGCTGACCTCGTGCATGCGTATCAGCAACGAGGCGCCGACCGGCAAACGCCGGTGACGTATTTTGCTGATGACCGGTGGCGCCACTTCAAGTGCCCGCGACAGGGCAGCGTCATTTTTCAAGTGCAGCTTTTCTATCAGCGAGTCGAGGAGGTTGTTGGGGTCGTACGCCAACTGATCCGCAAGTCGGTTGCTGTCCTGATTATCAAACTGAGTCGTCATTTGATTGAACATTCCCTATAGCTGAGGTTGATTGAATAGCGCCCGCTGGTTTCCTCTGGCGGCGGGTGTCGCTCCCCGTCTTGCCGTCCAGGCTATGCGCGTTCCTATTTGGCAATGGCCTCATGCTGATCGCTACCGGCGTTTCGTCTGAAACCTTCCCGCTGATCGGCACTTCTTGCCGGTGATCTCATACCCGCCCGGATGGGCAGACCTGAGCTTCTTATTCCTAACTTACTAACAAATTTTATTGGGTGTTAGTAACAAAGTAAAATTATTTTTTGCAAAAAATCTAATTCCGGCTTGTCCCGCTGATCCCGTCAGGGATTTATAAATCCATGATTTATAATGATTAATCTCATTTGCGTGCGAATCAGCCCGGTCCGACAGTGCGATCGGACCGTTAAATTCAGGATTTACTGACAAATTGCCATTTTTAAAACTTGATTTTAGTTAATTCCCTTTTCCGACCTATTGAGCATTCGCAAGCCGGTGGGAAATTAGTGCGTATGGCAACAATGTCCTGGATCGGAGTGCCGTTTTCGAGGAAGGTTTCGCCGGATCGGACGTCCGGACGAGGGCGGATATTTCTTTAGAGAAATTATTTTTTCGGGGTGTCCGAGGGATTGCCCTCAGAAAGAGATGCTGCTTCGATAATGTGCTGCTGCAGCGATTCCCATCCTGAGTGGCCAATACGGGTCAGTGTGGCCAGGTTGCGATCAACGATGTCCGAGGCGTCGGGCAGGGCGTCGGTTGCTTTGTCCAGGCTGGACTCGCGCAACAGGTGCAAGGTGGGGAAGGGCGAGCGATTGGTGCTGTTGGTTACGTCGTTCGCATCGGTGCCTGCGAAACGATATTCAGGATGAAAGCTCGCGATCTGCAAAACGCCAGTCAGCCCGGCATCATCAAGCAGCGCATCGCCAATATCAAGAAAATCGTTATAAGCGATGAAGTCCTGCAAGACCCATGGATGAATAAGAAGACAGGTATCCGTCGTCGCTGCAGGCGTGGTGACCAGACTTTGCATCGCCTCCAGTAAATCCTGCGACAACGCTGCTTCATCCGTGGCGATACTCACCCGGTAGTCGATCTGCTGGCGCACATGCACTGGCCTGGCGAACGGACACAGGTTAAGTCCGATGACCGCGTGTTCGACCCACGCACGGGTCAGCGCAATCGCCAGAGTGGCAGCGCGAGGATCGGAGGACGAGGGCAAGATGATCACGGCCAGCTCCGTAGCGGATCAGAGACGGCGCTGCTGTCTGATGGCATTACCCAGCTCAATGACCGCCATCGCATAGAAATAGCTGCGGTTGTATTTGGTGAGCGCGAAGAAATTGTCACTGCCCACCCAGTAGCGGGTGGGTCGTTCGCCATCCTGCAGATCGACCAGTCCTACCATCAGCGTGCGGGGAATGTCGTCTGGCACCGCAACGCCTGACTGGCTGATTTCATCCACGGAGTGGGTGGATGCCAGGGCAATGCCGATCAGTGGCTTCCAGACCGTTTCGCTGGCGGGATCCGGACGCACTGGGTAGACCAGCGGCAGATTCGCCGTCCAGCCATGCATGGATAAGAAGCTGGCAACACTGCCAATGGCATCCGCCGGCGAGTTGCGCAGGTCGATCGTGCCGTCACCATCAAAATCCACTGCAAAGCGCCGTATGCTGCCCGGCATGAATTGCGGCAGACCGATCGCACCGGCAAACGACCCGGACAGGCTGAACGGATCAATGTTGCTCTCGCGCGCGTACAGCAGAGCCTGCTTCAGTTCGCCGCGGAAGTATTCCATCCGGGTTTGCCGGTTTGGCGTCTCAGGGTAGGCGAACGCAAGGGTGGTGAGCGCATCCATCACGCGGATATTGCCCGGCTGGCGGCCATAGATCGTTTCCACGCCGAGTATGCCAACAATGATCTCTGGCGGCACGCCAAATTCCGCCTGAGCGCGGTTCAGTTCGGTTTCATGCCGGCGCCAGAAATCCAGACCGGCCTGAATGCGCTTGGGTTCCACAAAACGCTCGCGGTAGGCAGTCCAGTTCTTGGTCTTGCCGGCGGGCGGCGGATTGATCAGCTTGACCACCTTGTCCAGGTAGTGAATTTTGGTGAATTGTGCATTCAGCTCGGTGCGGTCAAACCCGTGCTCTTCGCTCATTTGTGTGATGAATTCGCTGACCGCTTTCCATTGGCCGAAGTTGGTAAATTCAGGCTCCTGTTCGGCCGATGAATGCGACGACGTTTTGTGTTTTGCGTGCAAAGTGGCTTTGGTGGGCGAGGCCTTCGGTGTCTTTTGCGCTTTCGGTGTTTTCTGTGAAGCGTGTGACTTCGAAGCGGCCTGCTTGGGTGCGCGCTCCGGTGCCGGTGCTGCGGCGGACGCAGCCAGCGCCGGCCGGGCTGCGATCAGCGCGAGCAGGCAGGTGCCTGCGACTCGCCGGATGAGTTTGTTCATGGCTTGCATCAGAGGTGAATACGAAAATCAGCATCAAAAACCAGCTGCCAGTATAGAGCATCGCCACTTTGCTTTGATCACTGTCAGGTGCTGTACGCCGACCGGCAGGGTGCTTCCATCATGCATAATGACCCCATGACCACCGCCTTTTTTTCACATCCGGATTGCCTGTTGCATGAAATGGGTGAATGGCATCCCGAATCGCCGGCGCGCCTGCAGGCGATCGAGGATCAGCTGATCGCCAGCCGGGTGCTACCCTTTCTCGATTGCCGCGAAGCGCCGCTCGCCAGCGAGGAAGATCTGCAAAGAGTGCATACCGCGCAAGCTATCGCCCACGTCAAAGACTGCCTGCCCGTCGCCGACGAGAACAGCGATCCGCGCGGCGGCCCCTATCATGCGATCGATGCAGATACTTTGCTCAATCCCCACAGCTGGCAGGCGGCCATGCGTGCTGCCGGAGCCGCGGTGGCAGCGACCGATGCCGTGCTAGCGGGGCAGATTGACAACGCCTTTTGCGCGGTGCGTCCTCCCGGACATCATGCGACGCCGACCACCCCGATGGGCTTCTGCCTGTTCAACAATGTCGCCATCGCCGCGCGCCATGCCATGGACGTGCACGGGCTGGAACGCATTGCGATTGTCGATTTCGATGTTCATCATGGCAACGGCACCGAAGATGCATTTGCCGGTGATATGCGTGTCCTGATGGTGAGTTTTTTTCAGCATCCGCTCTATCCGTACACCGGCACCCATCCCGAAGGCAGGGCGCCGAAAAATCTGGTGAATATTCCGGTGCCCGCCTATACCCGCGGCGATGTCGTGCGCGCGCTGGTGCAGCAGCACTGGCTGCCTGCCCTGAACGAGCATCGCCCGCAGATGATCTTCATATCGGCCGGTTTCGATGCGCATCGCGAGGATGAGATTGCCTCGATGGGGCTGGTCGAGGCTGACTATGCATGGATCACCCGCCAGCTGATGGCCGTGGCGCATCAGTGGTCCCGGGGGCGTATCGTCAGTTGTCTTGAAGGCGGCTACAGTCTGTCCGCGCTTGGTCGCAGCGTGGCCGCCCATCTGAGAGTGCTGGCCGGTCTGGATTAGAACCTGTCTCGTTAGGCCGCTGGCTGCGTTAGCACTGCCTTGCCGTGCGTCGGTACTGTCTGCGGCAGTGCCGCCTTGCCACCGACCTAACGAGACAGGTTCTAAGTGGTGCTGGCGGTTAAAATAGCGGCTCTCGGGCAGTGGCTCATGAGGGCTTTTCCGGGTCCTGCTGCTCTGTCTTTTTCTGATTCTGCTGAAGTCTCCTATGTCCATCCAATGGTTCCCCGGTCACATGAACGCTGCGCGCAAGAAAGCTGCAGAGTCCATGGAAAAAACCGACCTCGTGATCGAGGTAGTGGATGCCCGTCTGCCGGAGGCCAGCAGCAATCCGATGATCGGCGAACTACGTCGCGCCAGACAGCGCCCCTGCCTGAAGATCCTCAACAAAAGCGATCTTGCCGATCCCACCGCCACCAGTGCGTGGCTCAGGCATTACAGCGCCCAGCCGCAAGTGCAGGCGGTCGCGCTGTCCTGCAAAAAGGCCGCCGAGGTCGCGAAGATTCCCGACCTGTGCCTGAATCTCGCGCCACATCGCGGCACCGCGCTGAAGCCATTGCGCGTGATGATCATGGGCATACCCAACGTCGGTAAGTCCACCCTGATGAATGCACTGCTGAAGAAAAAAGTCGCCAGGGTCGGCGATGAGCCGGCAGTCACCAAGACCCAGCAGCGGCTTTTTCTGGGCAATAACATCGTGCTGGTCGACACGCCCGGCATGATGTGGCCGAAGATTCAGCATCCTACCGACGGGCTGATGCTGGCTGCCAGCCATGCGATCGGTGTCAATGCGATCATCGAAGAGGAAGTCGCCGCTTTTTTGAGCGACTTGCTGCTGCAGCGCTATCCTTCATTGCTGGCGGCGCGCTATGGCCTGAAGCCGGAAGGGATGGACGGCATCGGTGTGCTTGAGCATATCGCCGCCCGCCGCGGCTTTCGTGCGCGCGGCGGCGATGCTGATGTCGAGAAGGCCGCGCATACCCTGCTGCAGGATTACCGAAGCGGTACACTGGGGCGCATCAGTCTGGAGACCCCGGACAATCGCCCGCTGTTGCTGGCCAGTTACCAGCCCCCGCCTTCACTGGCTTTGGGCAGAGAGCAGGAAGAATACGAGCCTGAGTAATACAAGCCTGAGTAATACGAGCCCGGGTAAACGCCACCAGCCGGCTCAGGCTGACACTGCAATAACAAAAACGAGGAGGCATCATGGCCTTGCAGGACACTCCCCCGTTGGACATCCCTTATGTGCTGCACCAGCGTGACGACGGCGTGGTCACACTGACGCTCAATCGCGGCGACAAATTCAATCCGCTCTCTGAAGAAATGCTCTCTGCGCTGCAGGCCGAGATCGACAAGACGGCGGCCGATTCCACGGTGCGAGTAGTGATTCTCGCGGCCAGCGGCAAGGCTTTCTGTGCCGGGCATGACTTGAAGCAGATGCGTGCCAGCCCGTCGGCGGCTTATTACAAAAAACTGTTTGATCAGTGCAGCAAGCTGATGCTGTCTGTCCAGCAGATGCCTCAGCCAGTGATTGCGCGGGTGCAGGGCATTGCCACCGCAGCAGGTTGTCAGCTGGTGTCGATGTGCGATCTGGCGGTCGCCGCTGAAGAGGCGAGATTCGCAGTCTCCGGCGTGAACTACGGGCTGTTCTGCTCCACGCCCTCGGTGGGACTGACGCGCAATGTGCCGCGCAAGCAGGCGATGGAAATGCTGCTGACTGGTGAATTCATCGATGCGCAGACGGCCTGCGAGCGTGGACTAGTCAACCGTGTGGTGTCGTCAGACCAGCTCGATCAGGAAATTTCAACGCTGGTTGCCAGCATTCTCGCGAAACCGGCGGTGGCGATTGCGATGGGCAAGCAGTTGTTTTATCGCCAGCTAGAAATGGGCATTGCTGCCGCTTACCAGCTGGCGGGCGAAACCATGGCCTGCAACATGATGGACGAAGCGGCGCTGGAAGGTGTGCAGGCCTTCATCGAGAAGCGCGCACCGGCATGGAAGCGCTGATCAGACGCGAATCGCAAAAGGCTCTGTCGGTCTGGCGTTGGCTCCGGACGGAACAGGCTGCATCGTGCAGTAGATCGTATGACGCTGTCGATCGGGATTCAGCAGGGCAGGATTGACCTGTGACTCCTTGATGAAGTGCAGGGGGTAGGGCGGCATGATCACCTCGCCCTGATCGATCGATGTCTTGTCATTGAACATATGGGCGCGAACGCCCTGTGCATTAAGAATGGTCAGTTGCAGCTGACGGTCGGGTTTGATGGCGGCGTAGTTTTTTGTCTCGAACTGCGAAGCCGATGTCCAGTGCGGGCTCTGGTACATCATGCCGGGTTGCATTCTCGATAGCCTGAACGTTCCGGCGCCATTGTGAATAATGACACCCTTGTAAAGCGGTCCCCGGTAAAAAAAAGCATCGTGTTGCGCCAGAATACCGAGCGCCTCGTTGAACGGTGCGTACAGACACGACGTGATCAACGCCAGCCGGTCGACTCCGCAGAGCTGCCAGAGTCGCATGCTCTCATTGATCGGATTGAACATCCCGCTCTGCGAGCTGCAATAATCGACCAGTGCCAACAGATGATCTTCGGTGAGCTGCGGTTTGCCTGCGCTCTGGTTGGCGATTGATAATTTCATCCCGCCGCGAGAGACCGGCAAGCCTAATTTGATCAGCACATCCGGCCGAATCGCGCTGGCCATGGCGTTCTGATCGGACACCAGCAGCTTGGGGAAACTTTCATTGAGTGAGTCGACCAGATTGATTTTGTGTACAGGCGTAATGGCCGCCTCCAGCGTCATGCCGGGAGTGGTCACTGGGTAACTCAATAGAAATCTTGGGGTTTCTGACAGCCCGCACGCCAGCTGATGGCCTATCGCCCGGTCAACTGCGGCAGGTGAGTCATCGGGCGAGAATAAAAGATCGTCAGGTATGCGCTGATATTCAGACTCCACCTCCAGATGAATATCTGTCCGAAATTTATCTTCTATTGCGCACATTTTGTCCCAAAGCGTATCGTTGATTTCAACTTTGTTCAAAGCGGCGATGCATTCTTTATTGAGCACCGCCAGTCGGGTGCTGCGGGTATTCATCAAACGCTGCGCCTGATGAATTTTTCCATGGTCAACCGGAGTGTGCGAATAACGACCAACTCTTGAACAAATTTTGCTAAACACGATGTCACCCCCCTTTTGTTCAGACATTGTTTTCTGGTTATCGGCCGTCATGTCCGATAATTATTTCGTGATATCTGAGTGCCGAATGTCTGGGGGCGCTCATTGAAAACCTGTGACAAAAATATGAGGTGGCGCAGAAGTTCGATCAGAACCTCAGGTTTACGTTGAACATTTTTTTTGAAGACAATAAAAAACCCCGACGTCCGAAGACGCCGGGGTTTTTCGATCCGAGCCCGCATTGCTGCGGGCAAGCAGACGGGCAGGGCTGCCCGGACAGATTTACATCATGCCGTCCATGCCCATGCCACCCATACCGCCCATGCCACCCATGCCGCCACCACCAGCAGCAGGCTTGTCTTCCACCAGCTCGGACACCATGCAATCGGTGGTCAGCATCAGACCAGCGATCGATGCGGCGTTTTGCAGCGCGGAGCGGGTGACCTTGGCCGGATCCAGCACGCCCATTTCGACCATGTCGCCGTAGGTGCCGTTGGCGGCGTTGTAACCGAAGTTGCCTTTGCCTTCGAGCACCTTGTTGACGACGACGGAAGCTTCCTCGCCGGCGTTGGTGACGATCATGCGCAGCGGCTCTTCGATCGCGCGCAGCACGATCTTGATGCCGGCGTCCTGATCCGGATTGTCGCCCTTGATCTTCAGGCTGGCACGTGC
>JACCEC011828809.1_pt1 | contig 13377 bp, 8 predicted proteins | sample 7450121 | NCBI WGS metagenome assembly JACCEC01 (sample SAMN15323455, study PRJNA562643) | freshwater metagenome | isolation source: river surface water | place: USA:Blue River Watershed | collected 2017-08-18 | reverse complement strand
TGGAGTAGCGCGTCTTTGGGTTCGTTGAGTGCGAGGAGGAACGCTGCGAGGTGTCGGTGCGCGTCCGCATTTTTTGGGTGGATGCGGACGGCGTGAGTGAGGAGCGTTTTTGCGAGGGTGTGGTCACCGAGGATTCCGGCAATCCAGCCGAGGTGGTGGAGAACCGCAGCGTTGCTCGGGTCGTTTTTGAGGAGGGTTGCGAACAGGCCCGATGCTTCCGCGTAGTGACCGTGGTGAAGGGCAGCGATGGCGTCGGCGATAGCGGGCGGGTTTGGCATGGTAGGATTGAGCGTATTAAGCGAATGCTGTCTCGGTTGCGAGGAGGAGGGATTTCCAGGCGGTGCCGGCGGCGTATCCGCCTTGGGTGGTTGCGGCGACGACGCGGTGGCAGGGGATGGCGATGAGCAGGGGGTTGGATGCGCAGATGGCGCCGACCGCTCGCGGGGAGGTGAAGCAATCGCGAGCGATGGCGCCGTAGGTGAGGGTTTGTCCCATCGGGATTTGCTGGATGCGTTGGAGCACTTTTCCGCGTGTATTGGATGGGATTGGAGGAAGGTGTGTGGCGGTGCTCAGGAAGGTTTCTGCGTTGAGAAGATCGATCCGGCTGAGGGCGGATGGCGGGGTGTCGGCAAGTTGGACGTGCCGAAGGAGTCCCTCATTGTCCCAAATGGCTTCGAGGGTGAAGGATCCGAATGTGAGCGATTGGGTTGTTCTGCTGCTTGGGGAGTTCACAACCGTTTTGGGTTGTTGGCTTTGTCGGACGATGGCTGGCTGCCAAGAATGAGCGCGGTGACCACAATCACGGTGGCGAGGTGGTACGGTTCAAAGCCGAACCAGTTGGTGGTCAGGGGGTACGGGTAGGCCGCGAGGCGGAGAAGAAGGATGGTGCAGACGGCGTAGGCAGCGGTGATGCGGATGTTTGCGAGTGAGGGAGATGTCGGGGCGAGGGTGTTTAACACGCGTAACGCGGATGTTTGGAGGCCCGCCTTGAGGTCTTTCCACGCGTCGGGTGACTCGGTTGAGAGAAGGTTTCGAGTGAGACTGAGCCATCCGACAGCTGTCTCGTTGATCGCAGTTTTAGGCGTTTTGGGGAAGCGTGGGAGGTGTTCAAGAATCCAAGGCTTGAGGCGCTTTTGGGCGGGACCTTCGATGAGTCGCTGGGTGATGACGGCGAGGGCGAAGACGGCGGGCGCTGTTGCGGCAAAGATGGTGAGGGGGTTGGTGGAATCGAGTTTGGCTGCCATGAGGAGGCCGACCGGCCAGCCGAAGAGGTAGACGCCGAAGGAGATGTCGCCGAGTTTCGCCAGACCCGCCGAGAGAGGCGGCGTGAATCGTCCGAGGAAGATGATGATGGGAGGGCCGAGCAGTGGGAATGCGAGGTGCGCGACGCCGGCAGAAGCTGCGGCGGCGAGCAGGATACAGCTGGTGACGAAACCTGCGGGGCCGACTGGCCAGCGTTGGTTGAATCCGAAGAAGAATGCGCCGGCGCAAAAGTAGGGCGCGGTTTTATCGAGCAGCGCGTACGGGAGCAGTAGCGGAACATCCGCCGCTCCTTTCCAATCGGTGGAGGCGAATCCGCAAATCGGACCGAGGAGCGAAATGGCGCCGAGCACAAAAAAAACGGCGGAGATTCGGCTGCTTTTTTTGAACACAAGTGCGACGGCGAGGAGCAGGACGTAGTAGATCACCTCGTAGGGGATGGACCACAGGGAGCCATTCAGGAAATGCCCCATTTCAGGGTGCTTCGAGAAGGAGAGCGTGCTGCCGGTGACATCGCGTAATCCGTTGATGGACCAAATGATGGCTCCCCACACATCTTTCGCGAAGAGCACCTCACCAAAGGCTCTTCCAGTGAGGAGCGGGACGATGAACAGCATGGAGATGACGGTGGCGAAGATGAAGCCAGGGACGATTCGGATGAAGCGATTCACCAGATAGCGGATGGGGTCGGTGCTGTGGCTCAGGCTTTGGCTGAGGAGAAATCCGCTGAGAATGAAGAGCGAGTAAAGTGAGTAGTTACCAATGCTGTTCCCTCTTCCGAGAACTTCCTGAAATGGGTCGAGCGCGGCGTCTCCTCCCGGGATGGGGTAAATGTGCGAGAAGGCTCCGCCCCAGGCGGCGATGAGGCGGAAGGCGTCGAAGCCGGGATAGGTTTCAGGAGCGGGTACCGACACGGTGGCTTCAGGAGCGGAGGAGGGGGCGGACATGCGCTTGGTGGTTGCGGGTTCACAGAAGGGTTGAAGGGGGGGGCGCGCGGTGTCCAACGAAAACGAAACACCGCCCGGATGCGCGTGGCATCGGGCGGTGAAATGAGCGGTCGACGTGAAGTGTCCGACGCTGACTACTTCTTGATCGGATGCTCTTTGAGGATTTCGTCCACCATGTAGAAGATGGCGCGATCCTTCACTTCTTCGCGCACCTTCTTCACCTGCTCCGCTTTCACGACCGGCAAGTCGTTGCCGAACGATTGGTTCACGTAGGTGATGACCGCGGCTAGTTCGTCGTCATTGAGGAGTGGGCCGAAGCCCATCATCGGGGGCGTTCCACGGTCGGGTCCGTACTTTTTCCCCTGGAAGTCGAGTGGTCCGTAAAGACCTTTCAACACGATTTTAATGACGCGATCTTGGTCGCCCTTCAGCCATTCGCTGTTGGCGAGTCCGGGGTAGACGTTGTCAACGCCGCGTCCGTCCGCTTGGTGGCAGGTGACGCAGTGCGCTTCGCGGTTGAACACTTCTTTTCCGAGGTCGTAGGCCTTGCGATCAGCTCCCGCGAGCTTCTTGTTGGTTGGGCCGTAGGATTGGTCGGGGGTGGAGCGGAGCCGGGCGGCGAGGAGAGCGTCACCGGCGACGGCATCTTTTCCTTCAGGGAGCGAGATGAGTTGTTTCATCGTCTCGCGGAAGCAGTAGTCGATGTAGTAGTCCTTCTCGGGCATGACCGTTTTTGCGAGTTCGATGGCCTTCTTGACGTTCGCTCCCTTGATGAAGCTGAGGGCGCGCACGGCTTCGAGGCGCACGCGAGGTGCGGCGTCTTTGATGGCGGCTTCGAAGATGCCAATCGCGTTTGGTAACCGGTCCATCCAGTAGCAGGCGACGCGAACGGCTTGCGCGCGGGCGCGCGGTTCGGGCGACTTCAGGACGGCATCGAGCAACTCGGCGTTGACGGCGTTGTGCCATTGATGGACCCAGAGGGCTTCGAGGCGATGGTGCTCGAAGGCCTTATCCGAGCGATCGAGGGCTTTTTCCCATTTTTGAACCGCGGCGATGACCGCTTTTGAGTCGTGGGTATCCAGTTCGATTTTCGCGAGTTGGCGCGTGGAGTCTTCGTGTTCTTTGAGGAGATCGAGAAGCTTCTCGACCGGCTCGCCGTGGATTTTCTTCGGCTGGAGTAGGGGCCGCGAGGGATAGGTCAGGCGGTAGATTCGTCCGTGTTGGTGATCGCGATTTGGGTCACGCAAGTGGTGTTGCAGGTGGCCAATCAGCATCTGAGACCAATCCATCACGTACAGCGAACCGTCTGGGGCTACGGCGACGCCGCTGGGTCGGAAGTTCGGGTTTTCTTTGACGTCAGTTTGGAGAAGCGCGGGCTCGAGCGTTTCACCTTTGAGGCCGGAGCCTTCCTCGGAAACCTTTGCCCGGAAGATTCCTTGAAAGCTGATGACGTTGGTGTTGAGGAAGAGTCCCTGCCAGTCGTCGGGGAAATGGCGACTGCTGAGAATCGCGGTGCCGGGGCATGGGCGGGACGGGCGGTTCCAGAACTGGCGCATGCCGGGATGCGCTCCGGAATCGAGGTGTCCGCTGAAGGCTGGGCCGAAGTAGTTCGCGTTGCCGGTTGCGTCCGTGATGATGTCGTTGCCCCAGTAGTCAAAAACGCGGCCGTGCGGGTTGGCGAAGCCGTAGGGAACGTAGCGGTCGAAGCGACTGGTGCGCGGTTCGAACCGATAGATTGCGCCGTTGACGTTGCGAACAGGGCCTCGGAGCGTTTCAACGTTGGTGCGGTGGAACACGCCGTCGCTGAAATAGACGGCGCCACCGGGTTCGTAGCAGATGGAGTTGGTTTCGTGATGGGAATCGGCGGCGTCGAGTCCGTGAACGATGCGCTCTTTCCAATCGGCTTTTCCGTCACCGTCGGTGTCGCGGACGAACCACATGTCGGGCGACTGCATGACGAGGACTCCGTCCTTGTAGAATTGGAATCCGGTCGGGCAGTTGAGTCCGTCGAGGAATGTGGTGCATTTGGTGAAGTTCCCCGTTTTTGGATCGATATCGAACACGAGGAGTTTGTCGAACACCTTGGTGGTCGGGGTGAGTTCGGGGTAGCTGGGCCATGCGGCGACCCAGAGGCGTCCTTTGGTATCGAAGGCCATCTGGACGGGGTTGACCAGTTCGGGGAACTCTTTCTCGGAGGCGATGTAATCGACTTTAACGCCTTCCGGAGTGGTGAGGTGTTTCAATGATTCGGGCCCGTCAAGGTAGGGAACGGGTTCCGGACGGTTGGGGGCGACGTTGACGGCGGGCGGGAGGTTGTCGTCTTTGACGGCGAGGGACTGGCCTTTTGCGGCGGCCCAGACGGCCTTGTCGCGGTTGGCGGTTTTGACGTCGCGCTGGGCCATTTCGGCGCCGAGAACGGTGGCGTTGTCGATGCCGTCTTTTTTCGTGACGGCGTCGGCGTATTTGATGCGCGAGCGTTGTCCGTAGATGTTGTATTGATCGACCGTGCGGTAGCGGTGGTGCCACTCCGTGTTTTTGTCGACCACTGCGTCGTGGAGTTTGGCCAGTGTTGGGTCGGTCACTGCGGGCGCGTCTTTTCCGAGGAGCGCTTTGAACTGGATGGGTGCTAGGGCTTTGTCGCCTTCCTCCTTGAGGTGGATTCCGTTGATGGTCAACGGCTTTCCTGCTTTGCTGAAGAGTTCCTTGGATGCGCTGAACAGGTCGACGAAATGGACGTTGTTTGCTTTGGCCACTTCCGCCATTGCGGCGGTGTAGAGTTGGAGGTTTTTGTTGTTCTCGGCGCCGTTGGGGAAGTTGGTGGGGTCTTTGAGATCTTCGTGGGCGATGGGGGAGAGGAGAACGACGCGGGGTTTGCCTTTGCCGTAGTCGGCGGCGAGATGCTTTTTGAGGTACTCGTCGAGGGCGGTTTTGAAGTCGGCGAGACCGCTTTCGCCTTTGAACGATTCATTGAAGCCCCAGTAAGCGAGGATGACGTTCGCGTGGAAATCGGATCCAGCGTGGTAGGTGACCTCGGTTTTTCCGACGGTGGTCGTCAGGCTACCGGGTTTCATGTTGAGGAAGTACTCGGTCGTGGGGACTTCGTCGCTTCGGGGGTGGAGGTTGACCTCATCGGCGGCGAAGCCGAGGTTGCGAACGGTGAGTTCGTGTTCTGGGAAGGCCTTATGGAGAAGGGTTTCTAGCCAGCCGTGGTGTTGTTGTCGGTCGGCGAGGCCGCTACCGACGATGGCGATGTGATCGCCTTTTTGGAGTTGGATTTGAGCTTGGGCCGAGAGGCCGAGGAGGGAGGCCGCGAAAATCGCGGAAGCGGCGTATTTCATAAGGGGAATGCTGTTTGGACTGCGAAAGGGAATCGAAGCACGCGAGCGGTCGGGGACAATCCGGATTTTCGCTGCAGGCGGGCTGTGATGAAAGAGGGGGTCTCTTCGGTTAGGGACCGACGAGCCCGCGCGAGGGAGCGTGGGCGGTGGTTTGAGGTGCGGCGAACCGTTGTGGGGCAGCAACGGTTAGACGTTGAATCGGAACTCCATGACGTCGCCGTCTTTGACCACGTACTCTTTACCTTCGATTCGGAGTTTGCCGGCTTCGCGTGCTTTGGCGTAGCTGCCGAGCGTGACGAGATCGTCAAACGCGATGGTTTCAGCGGCGATGAAGCCGCGTTCAAAGTCTGAGTGGATGACGCCCGCAGCTTGCGGTGCTTTGTCGCCGGCACGGATGGTCCACGCGCGCGTCTCTTGTTCACCGGTTGTGAGGTAGGTTCTGAGTCCGAGGAGGTGGTAAACGGCTCGGATGAGGCTGCCGACGCCGCTTTCTTTGACTCCGAGGCCTTGAAGAAACTCGAGTGATTCGGCTTCGGACAGATCCATGAGTTCGCTTTCGATTTGCGCGCTGATGACCACGGCGGAGGTGCCGAGATGTTCGCGGGCGTAGACTTGCACGGCGCGCACGTGGTGGAGTGCGGGTGTGGCGTCAGCGGGGAGAGGGGCGTCGGGAGTGCCGGCGAGAGCGGATGCAGCGGCGAGGTCGGCTTCGCTCACGTTGCACGCAAAGATGGTCGGCTTGTTGGTGAGAAGGAAAAACTCTTTGGCGATGCGTTGTTCTTCGTCGGATAGGGTGACGGTATTGGCGGGTTTACCGTCGTTGAGCGGAGGGAGGAGACGGTCGATGACGGCGGATTCGGCTTTGGCTTCTTTATCGCCGGAGCGGACGAGTTTTTGGAGGCGTTCCTGGCGTTTGGTGAGGGAGGCCATGTCCGCGAGGATGAGTTCGGTGTTGATGACTTCGATGTCGCGAACGGGGTCGACGGATCCGCTGACGTGATGGATGTCATCATCTTCGAAGCAGCGCACGACCTGGACGATGGCGTTGACTTCTCGGATGTGGGAGAGGAACTGGTTACCGAGTCCTTCGCCGGAGCTGGCGCCGCGGACGAGGCCGGCGATGTCAACGAACTCGATGGCGGCGGGGATGATGCGTTTTGATCCGGAAAACTTGGAGAGAACCTCGAGTCGGTGGTCGGGCACGGTGACGACGCCGACGTTGGGATCGATGGTGCAGAAAGGGTAGTTGGCGGCCTGCGCCTTTCGGGTGCGTGTGACGGCGTTGAAAAGGGTGGATTTACCGACGTTGGGGAGACCGACAATACCAGCGGAGAGCATGAGATAAGAGGATTGAGGGGGAGACGGTACGCGGCGCGCGGTGGGTGAGAAAGCGAAATGGGGCGGGGTTGAGATGGGCGGGGGCGATGTTTTTTCGTCTCCAGCGATTGGGTGTTTCGATGCAGGGGTATGTGGCGGGAGGTTTTTGAATGGGTTTCGGGATTGTTGATGCCTCCGCACTGTTTGTTTTGCGGGGGAGTGGCCTTGGGGGAGGACTGGGTCTGTGAGGGGTGTCGGGGCGGGTTGCCGTTTGTGGGGGAGGGATGTTGCGGGTGTTGTTCACGGCCGGCCTTTGGGCGTTTTGTGGGCGGGGCGGTTTGTTCGGTTTGTGCGGAGACGCGGTACGCGTTTGAGCGGAATGTTTCGGTGTTTCGGCTGGAGGGAGGAGTTCGCGAGCAGGTGCATCGGATGAAGTATCGCGGGGCGGCGGCGATTGCGGGACGGATGGGGTACTGGCTTGGGCGGCGGTTGGTGGAGGATGGGTATTTTCGGGAGGTGCCGGTGGATTTTCTGGTTCCGGTGCCGTTGTCGCGGTGGCGTTGGTTATGGCGGGGGTACAATCAGGCGGAGGTGTTGGCGCGTTCGGCTGGGAGGGTGGCTGGGATTCCGGTTTGGAACGCGCTGAGTCGGAGGGGGAAGCTTGGGGCGCAGGTGGGATTGGGGCGGTCGGAGCGTTTGGTGCGATTGCGCGGGGCGTTTGAGGTTCGGGAGGGAGCGGTTCTGCGCGGGGCTCGGGTGGTGTTGGTGGATGACGTGTTTACGACGGGTGGGACGTTGGACGCGTGCGCTCGGGCGATTCGGGATGCTGGGGCGTGTTCCGTGCGTGCGTTGACTCTGTGTCGTGGGTAATGTGAGGGGATGTCGATTTTCAACAGGCCGTCCTTTTATTCCGACAAGAAGCGCGAGTTGCCGCAGGGGCTATGGCAGGCGTGTCCGGCGTGTTCGGAACTGATTCACAACTTGGAGTTGCAGCAGAACCAGCGGGTGTGCCCGAAGTGTGATCATCATTTTACGTTGGGTGCGGCGGACCGGGTGGCGACGTTGGTGGATCAGGATAGTTTTGTGGAGATGGACGCGGCGATGACGTCGGTGGACGTGTTGCAGTTTACGGGGCAGGCGAGTTACACGGAGCGGTTGCGGACGTACCAGAAGAAGACGGGGATGTGTGATGCGGTGGTTTCGGGTTTTGGGACCATCAAGGGTTTGCGGTTGGGGTTGGCGGTGATGGATTTCAACTTTATTGCGGCGACGATGGGAGCGGTGGTTGGGGAGAAGTTGACTCGGGTGGTGGAGGCGTCGACGGCGGCTGGGGTGCCGGTGGTGATTATTTCGGCGTCGGGCGGGGCGCGGATGTACGAGGGAGCGGTTTCGTTGATGCAGATGGCGAAAACGTGTGGAGCGTTGGCTCGGCACGCTCAGGCGCGGTTGCCGTACATTTCGGTGATGACGCATCCGACGACGGGCGGGGTGAGTGCCAGTTTTGCGACGTTGGGTGATGTTAACTTGGCGGAGCCTCGGGCGATGGTGGGATTTGCGGGGCCGCGGGTGATTCGGGAGACGACGCATCAGGATTTGCCGGCGGGCTTTCAGACGTCGGAGTTTTTGCAGGAGCACGGGTTGATTGACCGGATTGTGCATCGGAAAGAGATGCGCGATACGCTTCACAGCCTGCTGTCACATTTGACCAAGGCGGTGGCTTAGCCCGTCGGTTCTGCCGTTCAGTGTGGCCGTTTAGTATGGATTACGCGGAGGCGGTTCGGTGGCTTTACGGCACGCAGTTGCACGGAATCCATTTGGGGTTGGATAACGTTCGCCGCTTGATGGCGGCGAGCGGGCTGGATGTGGAGCGTCCGACGGGGAGCGCCCGTATCATTCATGTTGCGGGCACGAACGGAAAAGGTTCGGTGTGTGCGTTGTTGGACGCGGGTTTTCGAGCGTTGGGTTGGCGTACAGGGCTTTATACTTCGCCGCACTTGGTTCGGTTTCGTGAGCGGATTCGGGTGAATGGGGAGGAGATTGGGGAGGAGGCGGTGGCGAGGGGATTGACGGAGTTGCGACGGATTTCGGAGGGGTTTGAGGTGCCGCCGACGTTTTTTGAATTGGTCACGGTGCTGGCTCTGAAGCACTTCGCGGAGGCTGGACTGGATGCGGTGGTTTTGGAGACGGGGATGGGGGGGCGGTTGGATGCAACGAATGTGGTGCGTCCGGATGCGGCAGTGGTGACGCGGATTGGGTTAGATCACATGGCCTATTTGGGGGGGACGTTGGGTGCGATTGCCTCGGAGAAAGCGGGGATTTTCAAGCGGGGGGTACCGGGTTTTACGGTGGTTCAGGACGAGGAGGCGGCTGTGGTGTTGGAGTCAGTGGCGGCTGGGTTGGGGGGAGGGTTGGAGACGGTTGAATCGCGTTGGTTCCCGGAGGGTTGGCGATTGGGGTTGGTTGGTCGGCATCAGCGCGAAAATGCGGCGTTGGCGTTGCGGGTGTTGAGGTCTGTGGTGGGTGGATTAGGGGATGAGGGAGCGTTGGAGCGGGCATTTGCGGATGCGCGTTGGCCGGGGCGTTTCGACGAGGTGGTATCTGGGGTCGTTTTGGATGGAGCGCATAATCCGCCGGCTGGGCGCGTTTTGGCGGAGGCGTGGATTGAGCGATTCGGTCCGCGATCGGCGGTCGCATATGTGGGGGTGATGGCTGATAAGGATTGCGAGGGGTTTCTCGAGGCCCTTGCGCCGGCGTTATCGGAGGTTGTTGCGGTGACGGCGCCGGGTGGGCGTGCGATGGATGGGAGGGAGTTGGCGCGGCGAGCTTCGATGATTTTGAGGCGGCGCGGGGTGCCGGTTAGTTTTGCCGAGAGGAATGGGGTGTCTTTGTGGGAGAGGATGATGCATCGGGGCGCGTCGGGCGAGGGGGTGTTGGTGACGGGATCACTGTACTGGGTGGGTGAGGTGTTGGGGTGGAGTTGTGGTCAGGTGCTGGAAACCAGTCTGCAGTGAGGTTTTGTACCTCGCGGTTGATGATGGCGTTTGAGTTGCTTTCGACGGGGCGTGAGATTTTTGCGGAGAACATGATGATGCGATTGCTCAGAGCTAGGATGATGGGATTGTTCGCGGGTCTCGCTGTGGCGGGATTTGCGGGGGGGGCTGAGCGAAGTTCTGAGGGCGAATGGCTATTTCTCGGTGGGAAGAGTGGGTTTGAGATTCGGGAGGCGCGCTGGATGGAGGCTTTTTTGAGGGAGGCTCGACCGGAGTTGGCGGATCGGGTGCGTTGGGGGGTTCAGCCTTACGTGACGGCGGCTGAGATCGCGGAATGGGAGCGGAAGCTGTTTCGCAGCCCTGGAGTGGCTGGGGCGGCGCGTGCGGTGTGGTTTTTGGGCGGGGAGGAAGTGGGGGACGACTCATTTGATCGGGAGAAAGCGGTGAAGCGCTGGAGCGGATTGTTTGAAAAATGGAAGGCGATTCGCGGTGAACGTGTTGCGGAGGATGTGGTGATGGGTCCGGGTCGCACGCTTGCGATGGGTGCCGATTTGGAGGGGCGGCGAGGGGAGGTGTCGGCGGTGCTTAGGGGAGTGACTGAGGGTTCTGGGATGAAGTATTTGGATATGGGGGAGTTGGTGGGGGATTTGGCGGGAAATGTTGGGGTGGCGACCGTTCTCGTGCCTCGGGGGGAGGTCACGGAGGGAGGGAACGCTTACTGGACGGGGCGTGGATTTCTCACGGAGGAGGGGCAACGCTTGGTGGGGAAACGTTTGGTGACGGCATTGACGGGGCGACCATTTTTCAACACGGCCAAGGCTCAGGTCACTCGTGAGGGGATGGGACGTGGAGAGTATGATGCGGGGGGATGGGTGCGTTTTATTGAGATGCGTCCGGCGTTTACCGGGTTGATTGGGGTGGGATTGTTTGACGGACGAGGGTTGCCGGACTTGGGCGATGGCCCGAAGAGTGGGCGTGAGCAGGTTACCTTTGGGGCGGTGCAGACGAAGACGGTGCCGGACGGCTCGTTTTTGCGGCGTTACGATGCGGCATCGGGGGTACGGGTGTCCATTTTGGCCAACTCGGTACGGTTCCCCGCGTTGGATGGGGCGTATCGCTGTGTGCGGGACAGGATGGGGCGCTGGGTATTTTTGGTGCGGTCGAGTGATGATGAGGTTCGGTTGGTGGCGTTGACGGATCGCGGCGATGGTGGGGCGCTGGATGGGGGAAGAGTTTTGTCGAAGCGGGTGCTGGAGCCTTCGGGGATGTGGGCGGATGGCGGGGCGGTGGTGTTGGCTGAGCGTGGGGGATTTTTCCGCTACACGCCGAGGCAGGGAGACATGGAGGAGGCGCGGCGCGAGCCGTTGGCGATGGGGGAGGGATGGGCTTGGCGCGGGGACGATGCGGGGGGGCGTCCGGTGATGCAGCGGGGTGGCGACGGGTTTGCGGGTTGGATTTACGGATGGCGCGGGGGGCGGGTGAGCGGGCTGTTTTCTCGCTTTGGGTTGGGGAGTTTTGGGTTTGTCTCGATGGTTCCTCGGGCGTTGGAGCATGACCGACAGGCTCGGGTGGTGTCGGATTCATTGGGGAATCTGGCCGTTTTTGGAAACGGTGATGAGTCGGTTCGGTTGGGGAGTCGGGGGTTGGGAATGGGGCATGGGACGTCGGGGGAGAAGGCTTCAAGACCGTTTGGTTTGATGCGTCGATTGCCGCCGGAGGTTGCGGTGGCTCGATGGGCGGCGGGTGGAGGGGCTGCGCCGGTGGCGCCGGGGCGATTATTGGTGGCGGGGTGGGGCGAGATGAACGGCGTTTGGGCGATGGAGTTGAAGGATTCGGACGGGGTTGCGGGGGTGGCGTCGGTGGAGCGGGTGATTAACTGGGGTGACCGTGGGTATCGGCCGGTGGATATGACGGTGGAGCCTGATGGTGCGGTGGTTTTGTTGTTATCGCGCAAGGGGACGTTGGAGGAGATTCCTCCGGCTGAGGTGGATGCGCATACGCTATTGGTTCGGTTGACGGGAAGCGGGAAGGGGGGGAAGGTGCGGTCGGAGGTGGTGGATGTTTGGGGTCAGACGGGGGACGCGGTTGCGGTGAACTGGGAATCGGGGGACGAGGGCGAGGTGCTGGAAGGATTGTGGGCGAGCGGGGGGGCGTTGGCTGCGCGGAAGGGGGAGATCAATCGTGTCGCGGAATCGAAGGATTTTCGGGTTCGGAGCGGCTTGGCGCGATGGGTGGCTGAGCGGGTTTTGGGAGGCGAGTGGGATGCATCGTTGCTGGGGCGGTTGGCGGCGGACGGCTCTGAGTTTGTGCGGCAGGAGTTGTTTGAGATGGCATTGCGGTTGCCATCGAGCCGCGTTCGGGAGTCGGTGGGTATTTTGGAGGGGTTGATGGGGGGCGGCACGCATGACGGGTTTCGCGGTGAGGTTTACCCCGAGTGGAGGAAACGGCAGTCCGGGAAGGATCGGTGGAAGGTGCCTGCGGATTTGGAGCTGCGCAGGTACGTGTTTGGTTTGACGTCAGATGCGGATTTGGAGCGGATGGAGGCGGGGTTGGCGGTTTACGAGGAAGCGGTGGGGCGCGCGGGGGTGAGCGACGGGTTTCGGAGGAAGGCCTTTGTTGAGGTGGCGCGGGCGCGGGGGACTTTGTTTGCGGAGGAGGTGATGCGGGTGGTGGGCGATCGGGTGGGAAAAGGGGAGGGCGCGATGCGGTTTCAAGCGCGTCTGTTGGGGATGATTGCGGAGCGGGATGCCAAGGAGTTGGAGGCAGTTCGCGGGGGGGTGGTGAAGTTTACGGAGGCGACTTTGCCGGAGTTGAGGCGAGCGGCGCTGGGGATTTTGGTTTCGGCGGAGGGGGTGGATGCGGTGTGGAGGCGTGTGGAGGGAAGTTTATCCAAGGAAGAGGAGATTTTGTCGTTGTTGGTGGCGCGTGAGGCTGGTGATTGGGCGGAGCGCGGGCGGGATTGGGTGGTTGGGCAGCTTGGGCTTGGGACGCTGACACGGGAGCGTGCGCGGAAACTCTTTGTGGTGCTTGCGCGAACGAACGGGAGGTTTGCGCGGGCGAATGCGCCGATTTTTTTGCGTGAGGCGATGGGTAAGCGGCCTCTTGAGGCAGCGGTCGAGGGGTTGAAATCGATTTCGGCGGAGGGACGGCGCGGTTCGTTGGAGTTGGGCGATTTGGTGAAGTACGCGAGGGCGTGGCGTCGGGACGGGGAGAGTGAGGATGTTCGCCGTGCGCGTGCGGTGCTGGTGTTAATGGCGCGAGAGATGGGTTTGGCGGAGGCGGACGCGATTGCGGAGTATTTGAATCGGTGAGGTTGTGTCAGGGGGTGGGGTTGGGTGCGGGGGAGCAAGTTTTTTTGTCGGTTGCGTGAGGTTTTTTGATTTTTTGGGGGTGAAGCAGGTTGCGGGAGTGCGCGCGTTTGACTCCGGTGGGGGTGGGTCTACATTTTCGTTCCGGTTTCACGGCCCCTGAAGTCTTAGGGGAAAACCGGATGGGTGCGGTGAACAAGCGTACCCAGTTGGTGTG
>JACCEC011331258.1_pt1 | contig 13379 bp, 14 predicted proteins | sample 7450121 | NCBI WGS metagenome assembly JACCEC01 (sample SAMN15323455, study PRJNA562643) | freshwater metagenome | isolation source: river surface water | place: USA:Blue River Watershed | collected 2017-08-18 | reverse complement strand
GGTTTGATTTTTACACAAACGCTTCGGTAATGAATTCAGAAGTAGAAGTGAATGGTGTGAAAAGACAATTGCAGGGACAATCAAACTATGTGTTAAATAGTGGAGTAAACATTCATAAAAAGAAAAATACTATTAACATAACTTACAATAGAGTTGGCGATAGAATTTCAGCAGTAGGGTTTCAGGGTTACCCAAACATCTTTGAAAATAGTAGAGATGTATTAGATTTAACCTTTTTACATAAACTTCCAAAAGGAGAAATAAAACTGGCAATAGGTGATGTATTTGCGCAACCATCGATTTATTACCAAAAGTTACAAAACCGAAATCTAATAAAAACAAACAACGAACAAACAATTTCTTTAACATTAAATTTGAATTTATGAAAAAACTATTAGTAGCTATTTTAGCATTTGGATTATTAAGTTGCGAAAAAGAATTAGGTGGAGAAGATGGACCTATTAACATCCCAACTTCAACAACACTTTCAGGCAACATCAACGCAACAACAACTTTAACTGCGGATAAAGTTTGGACATTAAAAGGTTATGTATATGTAACCGATGGAGCAAAACTTATTATTCAACCTGGTACAACAATCATATCTGATATTGCTGAAAAGGGCGCATTGTGTATCGAAAGAGGTGCACAAATAATTGCGGAAGGAACTGTAACAAAACCAATTGTATTTACATCAGGTAGAGCAAATGGTGAAAAGGCACCTGGAGATTGGGGTGGTATTGTAATATTGGGTAGAGCAAAAACCAATAGAACATCAGAACCAACAATAGAAGGTGGTATTGGTAGACCTTATGGGGGAACAAACGATTTAGATAATAGTGGTGTTCTTCGTTTTGTAAGAATAGAATATGCTGGTATTGCAGCAATGCCGAATTCAGAAATCAACGCCCTAACATTGGGTGGAGTTGGTAGTGGAACAATCATTGAGAATGTTCAAACTATTTACGCTAACGATGATGCATTTGAATTCTTTGGTGGAACTGTATCACCCAAAAATCTATACGCATATGCAACCGCAGATGATGACTATGATTTTGATTTTGGATATACTGGCACCGTATTAAATAGTGTAGCAAAGAGAGACCCACAATTTGTAGATAATGGTGATGCTGGAAATGGAGTGGAGTGTGATAATGATGGAACAGGTTCTCCTGCGCAACCTTTTACACACCCTAAATTGAATGGTATGATACTAATCGGACCATTTGATGTGGCATCTTTGGCAAATCATAATTTAGGGTTAAGATGGAGAAGAGCGACACAATTTACAATTACTAATTCAAAGGTATTGGGTTATCAAAAGGGTTCATTCTCTATTGAAAGTAATGAAACGGCAACTGCATACAAAGATGGGATTTCGAAGTTCTTAAACAACGAAATTCAGGCATTTGACCCATTATTAAATTTCAAATCTACATCAACACTTTTCACCGCAGCTCAAATGAAAGAGAAAGCATTGGGTGAGGGAAATGTGGAAAAGAACTACACAAAAGCGGAATTAGAAACACTTTCTAAACCTATATGGAGTAATGGATGGACTAGATTCCCATCGAAAGGTAATTAATAATTTAATAATGGAATAACCCTCACTTAAAAGTGGGGGTTTATTATTTATATCTATGAAAGATTTACTAACTATTGTAATCCCTTGTAAAAACGAAAAAGATAACATTTATGAATGTATTTCATTTATTGCAAAGCAAGTTGGAAGTGCAGGACTTAAAGTTATTATTGCAGATACTTCCGATGAGGGAGATAGTTTAGATTTTATTGAATATACGAAAAGAGACTACCGATATTCATTAGATATTGAACTAATTGAAGGTGGATTTCCTGCAAAAGCCCGTTTAGAGGCTAGTAAATTAGTAACCACTCCTTACATACTATTTTTGGATGCTGATATAATGTTAAGAGATAAATCTGTTTTGAAAAAATGTTTAGAGTATAATACGGATTTAGTTACTGTTCCATTTCAAACTGAAACGGGATTTAATTGGATATTTAGGTTATTCGATATTCAACAAAGATTGAGTAATTGGTTGGGCACTCCATTTGCAGTTGGTGGATTTCAATTGTGGAAAACCGAAGCATATTGGAAGACCGGTGGATATGATGAAACACATTTATTCGCAGAAGATTATTGGGTTTCACAAAAAGTAGATGTAATGAAAATACACAAAACAAAAGGTGTATGGACATCTGCAAGAAGATTTAGGAATAAAGGATTTTTTTATATGTTTTGGTTGAGTATTAAATGTTACTTTAATAGAAACAATTCTGAATTTTTTAAACAACATCACAATTATTGGAATTAAAAATGGGCACTATATTTCCTTGGATTTTCTCAATTGCTATCGTTGTATCTTTGTGTATAATTGGATTGATTGTAGATAATATAACTAAAAAAAGATAATATGAATTATCAGGCTATTATAGTATCAGATTTACATTTAGGAACTAAAGATTCTAAAGCAGAAGAATTTATAGAATTTTTGGAAACACATCCAACTGATTTACTAATTCTTAATGGAGATATAGTCGATGGGTGGGCTTTGAATAGAGGAACTAAATGGAAAAAACAACATACTAAAGTTATATCTAAATTATTACAATTATCAAATACAACCAGAATTATCTGGATAAGGGGGAATCATGACGAATTTATACAAGAATTTATCGGAACACATTTGGGTTCGATTGAAATTAGAGAAGATTATAAGTTGGACATCAATAATACTATGGAGAGTTACTATATTTTCCACGGAGATGTTATTGATGTTTTTATAACCAAATACAAATGGTTATCAAAGATAGGTGCGGTAGGATATGATTTTGCACTTTGGTTAAATAGAGTATATAATTCATATCGTAAATGGAGAAAGTTACCCTATATATCCATATCCCAAAAAATTAAAGAAAGTGTTAAGGTGGCAACAAATTATGTAAACGATTTTGAAGTTACCGCATTGAGCATGGCCACTAAAAAAGGGTGTAATGGAGTTATTTGTGGGCATATCCATCAACCAGCTGATAGAATGATTGCTGGAAAACGATATTTTAATAGTGGGGATTGGATTGAAAATATGAGTGCTATTTGTATAAATAATGCCGGAAAGGTATATTTATATCAAAGATAACACTATGAAAAATTTAATTATATTATTGTGTTTAGTTCCAAGTTTAACTTTTTCACAAGTTAGTAATTGGAGAAGTAATCCACCACAACCACAAAGAAGTACACCATCAGTACAACAATCAATTCCACAAAGAAACGATGTTAGTAGTTGGAGAAACGAATCACCTAGAGAGTATAATAGACCGAACAGAACAAGACCTGGTTCTAATATTATTATTAGAGACCCATATTGGGGTATGAACAATTGGGGTTGGGGTTGGAATAGATGGGATATGTGGGGTGCACCTGCATTTGGTTGGAACTTTTGGCAACCATCTTGGTATTGGAACGATTGGGGATACCGTCAACCACAAAGAATTTATGTTTATGATGATGGTAAAAGAGATACCATTAGAGGTAAAAAACCTGTAATTAGTTTTGGTATTCAGAAAACAACTGATAAACAAATTGGAGGATTTTTTACAATAGGAAATAAGGGATACTTTATAATGGAATACAATTCAAGTGTTGAAAGAGATAATTCAACATTCTTCCCATATGGTAATATAACACAAATTGATTTTCCATTGGTAAATGATTTAGTTCAACGAAATAGTTTTTACATCGGTGCAGGTAAAAGAATAAAGAGAACGGGTATTCACTTTATGGTTGGAACTGTTTCTGAAGATGTGAAATGGAGAGGTAGAGATGATTTGGGATACATTACTTTTCCAAAATATTTAGATAGATTTACTACATTCAAAATAGGTGGGTTACATGATTATAAAAATTTCACAATAAAGGGTGATTATGACCCTATAATTAATGCCGGAACTTTTGGTTTTGGTGTGAATTTCTAAATGAAAAAATGGATACTACCTTTACTGATAATTGTTATATGTCTATTCGCTGAAAATGCGATTGGGCAGACTTATACACAAACTTATATCGATAAATGTACCGGCGAGGTTAAGGTTGCAACTACAACTTTTATTAATGGTAATGCAGTAGTTTCTTTTTATAATGAAGTAAGAAGTTTTTCACCATTTGAAGTTCAGAGTGGAGCTACACAAGTTTGGATTAAAGCCATACAATTAAAATACCAACAAATGGGATGCCCAACTGCTGTTGTAGTTCAACAAACAGTTCAGCAAGCCGTTTCACAAGCAGCATCACAGGCTGCAAGTGCCGCAGCTTCACAGGCGGCAAGTTCAGCGGCCTCATCAGCGGCGAGTAGTGCTGCTAGTGGTGCAGCAAGTTCTGCGGCATCATCATCAGCGAGTTCTGCTGCAAGTTCTTCGGCTTCAACCGCCGCGAGTTCATCTGCATCAACTCCACCACCCACATCATCTTCAACATCATCTACACCGCCTGCAAGTTCATCTTCGAGCAGTAATAGTTCATCATCTTCATCATCGAGTAGTAGTTCATCTTCATCATCAGAAACCAAAACTGAAACGAAGGCAGAAACTAAATCAGAAACAAAGAGTGAATCTAAAACCGAAGAGAAGAAAACTGAAACTAAAAGTGAGGAAAAGAAAGAGGAGAGCAAATCTGAAAGCAAAGAAGAAAAAAAGGAAGAATCTAAATCCGAAGAAAAGAAAGAAGAGAAAAAGGAAACAAAAAAGCAACAAAATCTAAACCCACTATTAGTAGCTTCTGATTTAACGGTGGCAGATGATCAGGAAGGTAAATTTACAACCATTGCATCAGTAGGTGTTTCTAAATCATCTCTAATGGGTGATAAATCTTATAGTGCTAACCTAATGGTGTGGAGCACTCTTAATCAATTTGCACTTACTACCGGAACTACAAAGATGGATTTTAAAGATGGTAAGTTAAATTCAATCAGTTCGTATTCTTCTACCGGTGCGTATCTTAAAGGTAATTGGATGGGTTTATTGGGATACACTTGGATTAAACCACACCCTAAATGGGGAACATATGGATATAATGTTGGTGCGATAGTATTGTTGTTAAAAAATGCTGAAAACAAATTCACAACATCTCTATCAACATCAGCAGTTGTATTTTGGACAAAACCTTATTCATTCAGCAAAAAACTTACACTATCTCCACAAGTATTTATTATGAATTCCCCTATAAATTATGATACTTATAATGGAACTACTTTAGTAAATAGACATTTTGGTGGATTAGTTGGAACATCTTTTGATTATAGAATAAGTAAAAGATTTGGATTTAGTGCAAACTACAAATTAAATGTGAATACTATGGAGGGTATTAAGGCTACCCATATGTTTATGATAGGAAGCCGAATGATACTTTAGATTTCCTTATCTAATTGTAAAGGTTGTGTGTGTTGCCTTTGTTTCTTTACACCAGATTCGGTTTGATTTTTAGAAATAAAGATACCAAATGAGCTACAAATTGCTAGAATACCAAAAATTAAGTTTATCATATATTATATTATTTTAATATATATATTTGTAAAAAAATTGAAAATATAACAAAAATTGTATTTTCCTAAGAAGTTGATAAAAGTTCATAAAATTATACAATTACATATTTATACACAAAAATAGAATTATGAAAAAGTACTTGAACATTAAAAATATCGCTATTGCGGTTTTAGTAATTATCATCTTATTACAATTTATCAACCCAAATGGAATTATACCGGGTAGAACAATTAAAATAGATGGAAAGAAATACGAAGTTGTGAAACATGAAATTGATACTGTGGAAGTTGAGAAAGTAAAAGTTGTAACTAAACAAGGTAAAGACATTGTGCATGAAGTTGTGGATGTTGATACATTAGTTTTAAAAGAACTACAATCAGTTGATAGTTTGGCAATCCTTAAAGACTATTTAGCAAAAGTAACTTACAAAGATGTATTAGTATTGCCTGATTCATTAGGAACTGTGGCGGTAACTGATATAATCCATAAAAACCGAATCGAAAGTAGAACCTTTGATGCGAAAGTAAAGGAAAGAACAATAAAAGAAACTACAATTGTTAAGGAATTACCAAAGAACCAATTATATTTTGGATTTGATGGCGGATTTAACAAAGCAGATGTTGTATCACATATTGGAACAGGATTGGTTCTTAAAACTAAAAAAGATAAATTGTATCAGTTAGGAGTAGGTGTGGCAAATAGAACAATCGATGGAACAAATGGTTCTTTATCACCATATATTGGAGCCGGAGTTTATTGGAAGATTAAATTAAAAAAATAACAAAGAACAAAATAATTTAAATGGCTATTAACAAATAGCCATTTTTTTTTATTTTTATAATATATAGATATAAAATTGAATTATTATGTTAGATAAACTAAACAAAATTTTAATAGCATTAGAAGATGCCGTAGATTCCGAAGATTGGTCTTTGGTTCAACATGCAATTGGTAAGTTGGAAGAATTGTATGAAAAATTAGAAAAGGAAGATCAATTTGGTGATTACGAAGATTAAACAAATGAAAAACATCTTAATCCACTGTGAAAAGAAGTTCGTTGATGCCCTTCTAAATAATTCTCCATTTTTAGAAAAAGATTATTACTCTTATTCAACTGATGAAATAACAAATTTATTAGAAGGGTATAACATTAAAATCGCAAGTGGGAAAAAGATAGAGAACGAAAGTGAGTATAGTGTTATAATAATTGATGAGTTATCCGATTATAATATACACAATACAACATCGGTTTATTATTTTATACCTCCCATAGATTTTAACATTTCCGACCCATTCATAATGAGTAGGTGGCCAGAATCAACATTAGATTCAAAAAGTGAAAATAAAGTTAAATGGGCAGAATCATTATATCCTAATCTAAAGTTTTTGGGTTCTAATTTATATCAAAGCGAAAATCAGATATTTGATTTATCATTGGTTTTAAATTTGAATAATCATAGCGGTAATTGGGGTAAGTATCATTTTGCAGCAGATAGATTATTTAAAGCAATTAATCAAAAAGCGTATAGATTGGATTATACCTTTAGAGAAGTTAAAAAAGAAAATAGAGTAAAATTTTTATTTGATTTAATAAATACATTAGATGAAAAGGAGATAGAGGAAATAAAAGTTTCTATGCATGGTGGATTTTTAAATAACGAAACTTATTATAAAGATGTTGAAGAGTTTTTTAAATCACAACAAAATTACTCTCTTTTTTTAGAATTGATAAAGTTAGATAGAAGATTTTTTAGTTTTGATGAATTATTAAATCCAAAAGCTGGATACGAAGCATGGCCGGTAAACAAATTAATTTATAACACCCTTTCATCCGACATAGCAATCTATTTTGAAACTGCTAGGGAAAAGCCTGGCATTCTTAATACTATGAATCATTTGATTACCGAAAAAACTATCGATTTATTAAATGTTAGAAAACCATTCATTCATATGACAAAAAATGTTGATGAATTTTTAGAACGATTTGGATTTTATAATTACAATAAGGAAATTTTTGATAGTATTGAGGTGGATAAGCCTAAATTGATTAAAAAGATACTCAATATGGAAATTCAGTATTTTGAGGTTTTAATCGAAAAATTGAAGAATCTGGCCGATAAAAATAAGGATATATTGGATTCATATTACAAAAAAAATACATTTTTATACAATTTAGTTCATAACTAATTGATTTTCAATATAAAAGTTTTTTAGAAAAAGCTTGTTTTTTTCGATTATTTTTCATAATTTAGACGTATAAAGTTTGAGAGTTATGAAAAAATACAACAACTACCACTCCTCCTTCTGGTTAGAGGAACATGATTTTGATGAGGATATCGTTTTCTCATCCCTTTCCGAACAAAGTGTAGATACTATTAAAAAGTATCGTTTATCTTCTGCTCGTAAGGCCATCTCCAATTTCGTTTCAATTGCTACTGGAAAAAACATTCCGGTCACATTTGCTACTAACAACTCCTATACCGATGGTAAATCGGTTGTTATTAGTGGTGACATTGATAAGGCAGAGAAATTTGACATTGGTGTTGGTTTGGCATTGCATGAGGGTTCTCACATTCTTCTTTCGGATTTTGAATTACTTCGAAATTTGGATTCTAAAATTCCAACTTCGTTGTTTGAATTGGCGGCTACTAAAAATTTAGGTAGATACCAAGTGATTGATATGGTGAAGAATTTAGGTAACATTGTAGAAGATAGAAGAATTGACAACTATATCTACAAAAATGCACCTGGATATAGAGAGTATTACCTTAAACTTTACGAACATTACTTTGGTGATAAGGCCATCGAAAAGGGTTTGGAAAGTGATGATTTCAAAAAAGAGAATTGTGAATCATATATGTTTAGGTTGATTAACCTAATGAATAAAAAATCAGATTTGACTTCTCTTAAAGGTTTAAAAGAGATTTGGAAACTATTGGATTTGAAAAACATAGATAGATTAAAAAACTCTATCGATACACATAATGTGGCCTTAGAAATCGCTAGCGTAATCTTTACAAACATCGATGTGGTTGAGAATCAAAATAACAATCAATCTGCCGGACAGGGTGAGCCTGATGAGCAGGGTGAGGGTAATCAACAAGATGGTGATGCTGGGGATATGAAAGGTGATGAAAATGAAACACCTTCTTCAAATGGGCCTTCAATGAGTTCTGACGCTGATGGTGGTAATAGTATGAGTGAATCTTCCGAAGGTGAATCTTCCGAAGGTGAATCCGATTCTAATGAAGGAAAATCATCTAATTCACTTTCAGATAGTGCTTTGAAGAAACTTAATAGAATCATCAAACAACAAAAAGAGTTTTTAGATGGTGATGTTAAGAAAAAGAAAATCACTAAAACATTAGAGAATGAGATTACTTCGGTTGAATCGCAGGGTGCTGAGATTGTGCATGTTGGTGAGGGACTTCATAACTCCAAAGGTTGTGATGTAATCGTTCTTAAAAACCTTACCAAAAAAATGCTTGAAGATGATTCTTTCGGTATGGCATACGCATATCAAGATTGGAAGACAGGTAAAAAGAGTTTAAATCAAGTAATCAAATCTGATGATTTTTCAAAGGCAGAGATGATGGGAACCGTAATGGGTAAAAAATTGCAGGTTCGTAACGAATCCCGTAACACCATCTTTAATCGCCAGAAAAATGGTAAGATTGATGGTAGAATGATTGCTACTTTGGGATTCGATAATGAAAATGTTTTCTCACAAACATTTGTTGATAAGTTTAAGAAAGCTAACATTCACCTTTCTATCGATGCTAGTGGCTCAATGGGAGGTAGAAAATGGAGAGAAACGATGATTAACGCAATTGCACTCGCAAAGGCTACCTCAATGATTTCGAATTTAGAATTACAAATTACATTTAGGTATTCAGATAATGATTTGCCGGTAATTGTATTCGCTTACGATAGTAGAAAAGATTCATTTCAGAAAATCAAAAGTATCTTCCCTTATCTTAAAGAGTGTGGGACTACGCCAGAGGGATTGACATTCGAAGCAATCCAAAAGATGTTAGTTCCGGCATCAAACGATGTGGATTCATTCTTTGTAAATATATCAGATGGTGAACCTACCTTTGGTAATAGAAACATTCAGTATGGTGGAATGGCAGCCTGTGAGCACACTAAGAAGCAGGTTAATAAGATTAAAGCAAATGGTATTGGAGTTCTTTCTTACTTCGTTTCAGATAACGATTACTACTCCGAAGGTTCTAAAACTAAGTTTAAAACGATGTATGGGGCTGATGCGAGGTTTATTAACATCAACTCAATCGGTGAAGTAACCACCACACTAAATAAAATGTTCCTTTCTAAATAATTGATTATCAACGGCTATAAACCGTTGATTCTCAATAAGAAAATTTTCAAAATAATTGATAAATTGCTTGGAAAATTCAGAATTATTTCGTAGTTTTACTATGTAATCAGTTTGAGAGTTAAAAACAAAAATAGAGTTATGAAAAAATCACAAAAAGTTTATGAGGCAGGTTTCACTAATGAAATCTACAAAATCGAAAAAGTTGGAAATCGATACCTTTTGGTAAATACCGAAGGTGAATACTCCAATACATTTGTTGGCTCGGTAATGAGACGTGAAGCAGGTGAAAATGGTAAAGCAATTAGAGGCTATGTAAATTCAAAGGGTAGTAATTCTTTTAGAATGGTTGAGATGGCCGAATACAATATGCTTGTTAAACCATTAAAAGAAAATGGTGAGGTGAACATTGAGGCCACAAGTGAGCACTCTGAATTACTTCGTATTATCCACGAGGATTCAATCAAATTAAAACCTGATAATCTAATTATCAAGGATATAAAATGGAAATACCTTATTCGTTCTGCCGTTAGAGGTAAGAACATTATGATGACAGGGCCGGCGGGTTGTGGTAAAACTATGGCGGCTAAATTCTTAGTTACCCAATTACAACGACCTGATTTTTACTTCAACTTAGGTTCAACGCAAGACCCGCGAGCAACTTTGGTTGGTAATACCCAATTCAATAAAGAGACAGGAACTTACTTCTCTGAATCGGCTTTCGTTAAGGCAATTAAAACTCCTAACGCAATTATCCTTTTGGATGAGTTAAGTAGAGCTCACCCTGATGCTTGGAACATTTTGATGACAGTATTAGACCAAAACCAACGATACCTTCGTTTGGATGAGGCAGAGGGTTCACCGATTGTAAAGGTGGCAGAAGGTGTTACTTTCATCGCTACCGCAAACATCGGTAATGAATACACCGCGACTAGGGTATTGGATAGAGCTATCTTAGACCGTTTTGTTACAATTGAAATGGATGTGTTGAATAGCGAAGAAGAATTCACACTACTTAAAAAGATGTATCCTGAGGTGAATGATGATGACCTTAAAGCAGTTGGTGAGATTGCTCACAACACAAGAGAGGTGAGCCGTTCTGAGGTTGCTAAGTTGAGTAATATGGTTTCAACCAGAGCATCGGTAGAAATGGCAGGATTGCTTTACGATGGATTCTCCCTAATGGAGGCCGCTGAGGTTGCTATCTTACCTTTCTTCTCTAATGATGGAGGTTTGGAAAGTGAGAGAACTTATGTGAAGCAGTTGGTTCAGAAATACATCAAAACAACTGACCAAAATCTTTTCAATGAAATGAAAGATGAGAAGGTAGAAAATGAAGAAACTATTGTGTGGTAATTTTTCATAACTCGGGAATTGGGGGGAGTAATCCCCTCTTTTCTTATAAACCCAACCTATGATTAAAACTAAAAAGGAATTACAATTTATTCAGTTTGTAAAAGATGAGTGTAAAAAACATAATGTAAAATGTTCGCTCCGACCTTCAAAGTATGTTATAATGGATGGAAATGTAAAATGTAGTGGTTGGTTTGATGAAGAAGTACCGGAATTAGTTGTTGCTACAAATAGACCCGATTGGATTGAAATACTTGCACATGAATATGGGCATCTAACACAATGGGTAGAACAAGTTCCGATATGGAAAAAGGCAGAAGTTTCATTAGGGAAAGTGTGGGAGTGGTTAGATGGTAAAAATTGCAGAAGTATCCAAAAGCATATTGGGGTTGCGAGAGATTTGGAATTGGATAATGAAAAAAGGGCAGTAAAGATAATTAAGAAATTTGGATTGAAGGTTGATTTAGAACATTATGTAAAAAAGGCAAATGCTTATGTTCAGTTTTACAATTGGATGTTGATAACTAGAAGGTGGAGTAAACCTAAAAATTCTCCATATAAGAATAAAAATTTGGTAAACGCAATGAGTAGTAAGTTTAATATGAAATATGACTCACTAACTCCTAAATTGGAAAAAATATTCCAAACCGAAAACATTTAATATGATACTAATAGATTATAAAATAATAGAAGTAAAACCCAAAATATTCGCAGTAATTGTGCCAGATGATTACCATAGGCCAATGCTATTTTGTAGAGTGCAGGAATACTATGAATCACCTAATCCACAATTTAAGGGAAAGAGTTTCGATATGTGGGATTATATTGAATGGTATAGTAGAAATCACAGCGATGCCTTTACATACGCATTTGATTGGGGTGGGTTCAATATACCATTAGAAATTGCATACACCTGCTATGATACTCTTACCGAACCATACACACCATATGATAATATAATGGAGGAGATAGTTCAAACGGTATGTGAAATGAATGATTATAGTTGTGATGGGTATATTATTGGGGCAGGTGATTTAGATGGGGAAACATTTAGGCATGAAGTTTGTCATGGTTTATATTCAACTAATCCTTTGTATAAAGAAATGGCAGATGAGATTACCCAAATGATACCAACTAAACTATACAATCAGTTAGTGAACAATTTAGTTGAATATGGTTATACTTTGGAAGTAATGGATGATGAGGTGCAGGCCTACTTAATGACAAATTGGGAAACCACTTCAATCAGTAAAAAGGTAAATAGAAAGGAAGTATCTAAATTTAGTAAATTATATAAACAAACATTAAATTCATTTTTAAATTAAAACAAATGGAAAGACTAAAAAAATACAAAGGGGCTATCTTTAATTTAATTACGGTGTTCTTAATTGTAGAATTCGTAATTTATCCCGGCCTTACAACCGCAAATACATTTTTAAACATATTGGCGGGAATAAGTGCTTTATTGTTAATCATTTGGGGAGGTATTTCTCTATATGAATACGCAAAAAATTCCGAAGGATTGGTTGATACAAATGAATTGAGACAAGCTGAAGAAATTCTAAAAGAAAAACCAAAAACAAAACGTAAACCAAAAACAACAAAATAATATGGCAACTTTTAGTAGATTTGATAATCGGTATGATGAATATGGAAATCGAAGAACCGAAGAATCACTTAACGAATTAGAAAATCAATTTAATCAAAATCAAAAATTAAAAATTAAAAAAATGGTAAGAACAATTACGGCATCAGTTATAGGATTTTTCCTATTAATATTTTTATTTATGTCTTGTGAAAGAATCGATGCGGGGCATGTTGGTGTAAAGGTAAATCTTTATGGTGATAATAAAGGAGTGAGTGATGTGACAGAAGTTACGGGTATGGTATTTTACAATCCAATCACACATAACATTTATGAGTTCCCAACGTTTATTCAACACAAGGAATATGTGGGTGATAATTCATTCGTAGTAAATAGCAAGGATGGTTCAGAATTTCACGTTTCACCTATCATCAACTATTCAGTACAAAGGGAGAAAGTTCCACAAATCTTTGCTAAATATCGTAGAAGTTTAGACCAGATTGAAGAAGGATTTTTAAAAACCGCAGTATTCGATGCATTCAGATT
>JACCEC011602767.1_pt1 | contig 13382 bp, 4 predicted proteins | sample 7450121 | NCBI WGS metagenome assembly JACCEC01 (sample SAMN15323455, study PRJNA562643) | freshwater metagenome | isolation source: river surface water | place: USA:Blue River Watershed | collected 2017-08-18 | reverse complement strand
GAATTATTACTATTATCTTTTAGAATTGAATTATATATCATTGCTAAAATAACATATGTTTTACCTGCTCCAGGTCTGTCCTTCATAACACCATATGGGAAATCCGTATTCTCTTCTATCTGTTGAATTTTATAAAGCATTGCTAACTGATGTTCTTTCAAAATAACTTTTGTATTAATTGGTTGAGGAGCTCTTGGGGAAAGGTCTGTTAATAAGCCGTGATTATCAACATTATTTATCATATCGGTGTTTCCAAAGTTAAGAGCCTGGTTTATTTGCATTGTCAAATCATAATCATCAAATCCAAGAAAAGTATTTTCATTTGGTGTGAATGTGTTTGGAACTTGGGTACTATAATTAGGATGTGAATGATTATTAGAATGATATGAAAAATTATTAAAAAAGTTCATTTTTTTTCGAAAAATATCTATATATTTTTTGAAAAATAGTTTTTAAATATGTTTGAAAATATTTGGTTGGGTTGGGTTATAATATTTATTGTTCTAAATGTCCTCAGAAAGTCCATAAAATATGCATAAAATCATATTTTTGTTTTTGAATATTTGAATATTCTTATAATTAACATCTGTCAAAATATTGGATATATTAAGATTGTAAGGTGCTTTTAGAACAACGTATGGATATTTTAATGAATGAATTAGGTTGATAGTATATTGGATAGGTGTCTTCCCTAATTTCAAACTAAAATAACGAAAATTCTTATAACCTCTACCACCCCATGGTGGGTCGATAAATACAACATCACAAAGTTTTGGAAATTTCATCAATGTATGTACAAAATTGTCTAGTCGCAAATCTACATTTTGACAGCCAATCGCATCAATATTATTTTTAAGTACCTGGAAATGAATTTGATTAATTTCTATACTGATAACTTTTTCAAAAAACTTGGAAAAAGATATAGTGTTTCCACCCATTCCAGCAGTTGCATCCATAATTGTAAAATTTGTTGAAGGTCTTCCTTCTTGGTCATAAATAAATTTTTTTATTATATCTCCAATCCATTTTGCGTCTTCTGGTTTGGAAATACTGTATAAACCTTTGTCTGTCATTTTGAGAGACTTATTATTTTCTCTTACTTTATCAATATCTTCTTTGCAAAAATAATACTGCCAAATAACATTGTCTAATATTTTGGGTTCAACATATTTTTTATATTCATTATTTGGATTCGTTGATGACGATTCTTCTTCAAAATCTTCATTTTGATATTCTTTTTCTGATGATAATTGATTTAATTCTTCGATTAATGGTTCGTTGATACTCTCATTAAATTGCTTGTTTATATCAATTTTTTCTTCTAATTTAGGTTTGTAAGATTGATTTATATTGCTATTCGCATCTTCTTCTTCATTTTCTAAAATCATGTATATATTTTTAGTATGATATATATTCATTTTTAAACATTATGCTATATATTCTTTATTTCTTTTTATGTTGATTTTTTGAAGATTCTTGGAAAATTGAATCGCACACAAGAAAAAAATAACATATAATATTAATGAAAAAGGTTGCATTTTTATTCTTAGTACTTGATAACCCAAATTTTCCTGACCTATGGGATTCATATTTCCGGGGAAATTCTAAAAAATTTTCTTTATACATCCATCCAAAATATCCTGAAAAAGTTGTTTGGAAAAAAAAACATATTATACCTAATTTATTTGAAACTGCTTGGGGATTTATAACTCGTGCTTATCTTTCATTGTTAGAAACAGCCTTTCAAGACAAAGACAATTACAAATTTGTAACAATATCTGAGTCTTGTGTTCCAATTCAAGACTTTAACTCTTTTTATGATGCTGCTACAGAAGACCCACGTTCTTGGGTGAAGTTCCTACCAATCACAAAATACAATAGAGAAGCAAGAATTGGAAAACACAATAGACCCAATAAGCCAAAAAAAATTTTTAAACACTATGCTAGGTTCTGTTTGAACAGAGAACATGTCGAAGGGCTTTTAAGAAAAGCAAAAGAACTTGAATATTTTCATACTATGCATGTAGGAGATGAATTCTTTTTGTCTGTTCTTTATCCATTGAAAAATGTTAGGAACTTTGCTGTAACATTTGATGATTGGGATTATGTGAATTCTGAAAAAATGAAGATAAAGCAAGAAATAAAAAAACAGTATGAATTGATTGAATCTAATAGTCTAAAACCAAATGAAACCGATAAGGCCCGTTTAAAAATACATAACCTTCGCAAAAAGTTTAATAATATTGCTAAAAATCCTAAATTGATAGTTAATGTGAAACCTGATTTGAAACAGATTGAAAACTGTTCATCTTATTTTTATAGAAAATTTGCAAAGGACAGTAATATTCCTGAGTACTGGAAACAGATTATTGAAAGCCATAAAGTTTTAAAAAACAATAAAAACAAAAGAAAAATATAATCAATAATTATTTTATTCCGTTTTCATCAAAAAAATATATCATTAAAATTATATGGGAGACTCCGGAATAACTGGGTATTACGACGACTTGGTAGTCGGTGATACACTCTATGCTGATAAAACAATTATTGGTACTTCAATCAGTGGAACAAATAACAACTTAAACGTTGTCGGAAATCTCAATACACAAGAAATATTTAATTCAGGAGATTTAAACATTGATGGAAACATTATATCTCAAGGCAATATTCATCTTGTAGGTGAAGAAAATTCATTTATTGGTGAAAATGCAGCATTCAATGCTTTAAAAACTGAATTTTTCAAAACAAAATTCATTTACACTTATGGTACATATGATGGAACAGAACCAAACAAGGGTTTATATGTTCAGTATCTTAGAGAAAATGATAATAATACAAAATATTCTGTGTTTTATAACAACTCAACCGGTGAATTAACTTATACAGAAGGAGGAGGAACCGGAGGTATGGGTGCTACTGGTCCAACTGGTCCTCAAGGAACAAATGGAATTATTGGTAGAGATGGAGATACTGGACCAACTGGTCCTCAAGGAATCCCTGGTATTCAAGGTAGTACAGGTGCAACTGGTTATACCGGCTACACCGGTACCACTGGTTACACAGGTTATACTGGTTATACAGGTTATACTGGCTATACAGGTTATACTGGGTATACAGGATACACTGGTTATACTGGTTATACTGGTTATACTGGTTATACTGGTTATACTGGTTATACTGGGTACACTGGTTATACGGGTTATACTGGTTATACTGGATACACCGGTTACACTGGATACACTGGTTATACGGGTTATACAGGTTATACCGGTTATACTGGTTACACTGGTTATACGGGTTATACAGGTTACACAGGTTACACTGGTTTGCCAGGTGACAGATATAATACTCAAAGTACACCAACTGTTTTCCAACCTGTTTTAGGTGGTACTGGTTATTTTTACGTAAACGATAATCTTGCATATATTGCTGGTAATAGTGTTGTTATTACTGAACAAGGTTCAGATGGTCAAATTAAATGTGAAGGTTTTGTTTATACATATACTTTTGGGTTTACAGGATTAGGAGTGACAGGAATAACAAATATTTCAGGAGGATTTACTGGAAGTGCTGTTATTTATAATATAAACTTAGATGGTATTGATGGTCCAACTGGTGCAACTGGACCTACAGGTTATACTGGTTACACTGGTTATACTGGTTTCACTGGTTATACTGGTTACACTGGTTACACTGGTTACACTGGTGAAACTGGTTACACTGGTTACACGGGTTACACTGGTTACACCGGTTACACGGGTTACACTGGTTACACTGGTTATACTGGTTACACTGGTTACACTGGTTACACTGGTTACACTGGTTACACTGGTTATACTGGTTACACCGGTTATACAGGTTATACTGGTTACACCGGTTACACAGGTTATACTGGTTACACGGGTTACACTGGTTACACCGGTTATACAGGATATACCGGTTACACAGGATATACTGGTTACACTGGTGTGACTGGTTACACTGGTTATACCGGTTATACTGGTTTCACTGGTTATACTGGTTACACTGGTTACACTGGTGACACTGGTGCTCCTGGTGATAAATATAATACACTAAGTGCTCCAACTATTTTCCAACCCGTTTTTGGAGGTACCGGTTATTTTAATGTAGCGAGTAATTTAGCATATATTCCTGGAAATAGTGTTGTAATAACAGAACAAGGTTCAGATGGACAAGTAAGATGTGAAGCATATGTTTATTCTTACACTTTTGGACAAACTGGATTAGGAGTTACAGGAACATTAAATATAACTGGAGCATTTTCTTCAGGCTTAACTGCTTATAATATAAATTTAGACGGTATTGATGGGCAAACTGGTCCAACTGGACCTACAGGTTATACTGGATACACTGGTTACACTGGTTACACTGGTTACACTGGATACACCGGTTACACTGGTTACACTGGTTACACTGGTTATACCGGATACACAGGTTATACCGGATACACAGGTTATACCGGTTATACTGGATACACCGGTTACACAGGTGAAACTGGTTACACTGGTTATACTGGTTATACTGGTTACACTGGTTACACAGGTTATACTGGTTACACTGGTTACACTGGTTACACTGGTTATACTGGTTATACTGGTTACACAGGTTACACTGGTTACACTGGTTACACAGGTTACACTGGTTATACTGGTTACACTGGTTATACTGGTTATACTGGGTATACTGGTAGAACTGGATATACAGGATATACAGGTTATACTGGATACACTGGTTATACCGGATATACCGGTTATACTGGTTATACTGGTCCAGTTGGTCCTTTATTGACCGCTAGGGTTAATACTGGTGCAACAATTAATGTAGGTAGTACAGGAAATATTATATTAGAATCAAATGATAATAATAATTATTTTGCGGTTGGAAATTATATTAGTGTGACAGTTCAAGGAAGTACTGCTTCTAGTGGTTATTTCTTAATTACGAATATTACAAATCCAGGTTTAACACCAACTTTGACTATTCAAAATATTGGAAATGTTAATAAAACTATTAATGCAAATGATTATGTAACTTTAGTTGGACCAATAGGTTTCACTGGATTTACAGGATACACCGGTTACACTGGTTATACTGGTTACACTGGTTATACAGGTTATACTGGTTATACCGGTTATACTGGTTATACTGGTTATACTGGTTACACTGGATATACTGGTTACACTGGATATACTGGTAGAACAGGTTATACTGGTTATACAGGTTATACTGGATACACTGGTTATACCGGATATACAGGTTATACTGGTTATACTGGTCCAGTTGGTCCTATATTAACTGCTCGAGTAAGTGTTGGTTCAAGTGGTCCTATTCTTGTAGGTAATACAGGAAACATATATTTGGAAAGTAACACTAATAATGATTATTTTGCTGTTAGTAACTATGTCACTATAACTGTAAATGGTAGTACTGCTTCAAGTGGATACTTCCTTATTAGTAATATTACAAATCCTGGTTTAACACCAACTTTAACCATTCAAAATATTGGAAGTGTTTCAAAATCTATTAATGCAAATGATTATGTAACTTTAGTTGGTCCTATTGGTTTCACTGGATTTACTGGTTACACTGGATACACTGGTTACACAGGTTATACAGGTTACACTGGTTACACTGGTTATACTGGATATACTGGATACACTGGTTACACTGGTTACACAGGATATACTGGTTACACTGGTTACACTGGTAGAACTGGTTATACTGGTTATACTGGTTACACTGGTTATACCGGTTACACTGGTTACACTGGATATACTGGTTATACTGGTCCAGTTGGTCCTTTAGTGGGTGCAACTGTTAGTTCTGGTTCAGCAATTAATGTTGGAGGTACTGGTTCTATAACATTGAGTTCAAGTGATAACAATCAATTTTTCTCGACAAATACATATATTACAATTGCTACTCCTGGGAATACTGCAAATTCTGGTTATTTCTATATAACAAGTATATCAAGTCCTGGTTCAACTCCTACATTAACTATTCAAAACATTGGTAGTGCTTCTAAAACTATTAGTGCTAGTGATTTTGTAACTATTGTAGGTCCGATAGGTTACACTGGATATACTGGATACACTGGTTACACTGGTTACACTGGTTATACTGGTTATACTGGTTATACTGGTAGAACAGGTTATACTGGTTATACCGGTTATACTGGTTATACCGGTTACACTGGTTACACAGGTTATACTGGTTATACCGGTTACACTGGTTACACCGGTTACACAGGTTACACAGGTTACACGGGTTACACCGGTTACACTGGTCCAGCAAGTGGAACAGTTCTTTCACAAGTTGATAGTGGTGCAACAATTAATGAAGGACAGACAGGAACTATTACTTTACAGAGCAGTACTAATAATAATGTTTACGCTATAGGTAACTATATTACAATTGGACAAAGAGGATATTTCTTGATAACTGGTATTGCTAGTCCTGGTGCAACACCAACTTTATCTATTCAAAACATTGGAAATTCCAATCAAACAATTGTGACTGGAGATTATGTGACTACTATTGGTCCTATTGGTTATACTGGTTATACAGGTTACACTGGTTACACTGGTTATACTGGCGTGACAGGTTATACTGGTTACACCGGTTACACTGGTAGAACTGGTGCAACTGGTGCTACTGGTTACACTGGTTACACTGGTCCTACTGGAGCATTAAATATTTCTGGTACAAACTATTCCGATTATATTTATTGGAATACAACTGTTGTTCCTGCTACTTGGGCTGTTGGTAATACAACTGTTCATATTGGCGCTGGTTCTGTAGCATCTGGATCACAAGGTGTTGCTATAGGTAATGGTGCTGGAGCAACTGGAGCAAATTCTATTGCTATTGGTGTTGCTGGAACAACTCAAAACAATACTATAGTTTTAAATGCAACTTCAACATTCCAATCTGGTACAACTGGAAGTTCATTCTATGTAAATCCAATTAGAAGTGTTGCTGGTGCAACCAATACAAATGTATTAACTTATAATACAACCAGTAAAGAAGTTTTTTTAAATACTGGTAAAACCTTTGTTATTCCTCATCCAAATGATGAAGATAGATTATTAGTACATGCTTGTCTAGAAGGTCCTGAAGCAGGTGTTTATTATAGAGGTGAAGGTAAAGTTGAAAATGATTCTCATGTTGAAATACAACTACCAACTTATGTTGATAAACTTGCAACTAATTTAACTGTTCAAGTTACACACATTTATGATGGAAAAGTAAAAGTATATTCTGCATCTAGAGTTGTTGATAATAAATTTACTGTATATGGTGAAAATGGTGAATTCTACTGGACTGTTTATGGAAAACGTTTATCTATTCAAACAGAACCACTTAAATCTGAAGTTGATGTAAAAGGAGAAGGACCTTATAAATGGATTTAGAATTTTGAAATTAAAAAATTGTAAAAAAAAAGCAAACAAAATCTGAAAAAATATAAAAAATAAAAAAACTATAAAAAATATAAAAACTATAAAAAAAACATAAAAAATAATATTTTTTTGAATTTGTTTTTATGACCTCCATAAAAACCAAAATTATTTAGTTAAATTAAAAAACAATGCTATAACTTATTTTTTATATTTTGTAAAAATTTAATCTTAGTTATAAGTATAATGTCGAATTCATCTGGAATTACTGGCTATTATGATGATTTAATAGTTGGTGATACTTTATATGCGAATAACGCAATCATTGGAACATCTTTAAGAGGTTCTTCTGAAGTTATTGATATTGATAGTGATGTTAATGTAAATGGATTTATTCACATTAATGGTGAAAATAATGCTATTATTGCAGCAAATGGCGAGTTTAATGCTTTAAAAACAGAATTTTTCAAAACAAAGTTTATTTATACTTATGGAACTTATGATGACACAGACCCTAATAAAGGTTTATACGTACAATACCTAAGAGAAAAAGAAGACGAGACTCAAAACTCCGTTTATTACAATACTACAACTGGTGAATTATCTTACACCACTTCTGGTGGCGCTGGTTCAACTGGTCCAACTGGTCCTCAAGGAGAAGATGGTCCTCAAGGAGCACAAGGTGCAGACGGTATTGATGGACCTCAAGGTGCACAAGGTGCAGACGGACCACAAGGTGCTCGAGGTGCTCAAGGAGTACAAGGTTCTCAAGGAGTACAAGGTTCTCAAGGACCACAAGGTGCTCAAGGACCACAAGGTACTCAGGGAGTTCAAGGTACTCAAGGAGTTCAAGGTACTCAAGGAAATCCTGGTATCCAAGGAGTTCAAGGTTCAACTGGTTATACTGGTTACACTGGTTACACTGGTTATACTGGTCTTCCTGGAGATAAATATAATACACAGAGTGCTGCAACTATTTTCCAACCAGTTGTTGGAGGAACTGGTTATTTCAATGTTGCTAATAATCTTGCTTATATTCCAGGTAATAGTGTTGTCATTGTTGATTCTGGAAGTGCTGGAGCAATTAGATGTGAGGGTTATATTTATTCATACACATTTGGTTCAACTGGTTTAGGAGTTACTGGTGTTCAAAACATTACTGGTACTTTCTCTGCTGGTGCAACTACTTATAATATTAACTTAGATGCTATTGATGGTCCAACTGGTCCAACTGGTGCTATTACTAGTGGTGGTGTTAATTATTCTGATTACATTTTCTGGAATTCTAACACTGCTACTTGGGCTGTTGGAAATACTGGTGTTCATATTGGTTCATTTGCTGGAAGTTATACTCAAGGCAATAATACTGTTGCCATTGGTACTAGTGCAGGATTTACTGGACAAGGGCAAGAATCAATTGCAATTGGATTAGAAGCAGGATTTACTGGACAAGGTCAAAATTCTGTTGCTATTGGTTCTGGTTCAGGTGAAACGAATCAAAATAATTTTTCAGTTGCTATTGGTAGTTTAGCAGGTCAAACTTTACAAGGTTCTCAAGCAGTTGCAATTGGTTCATCTACTGCTTCTTCGGGTCAAGGTACTGGGGCCGTTGCGTTAGGAACTCTTGCAGGTCAAACTAATCAAGGTACATATGCTGTTTCATTAGGTTATGAAGCAGGTAATACTTCTCAAAATAGTTACGGTGTTGCTATTGGTTATCAAGCAGGTAATACTACTCAAGGTCCTCAAGGTATTGCTATAGGTTATCAAGCAGGTAATAATGGACAACTTGCGAATGCTATTGCTATTGGTACTTCTGCTGGTTATACTGCTCAGGGTGCTCAAGGTGTTGCTATTGGTTTCCAAGCAGGTAAATCTATACAAGGTACTCAAGGTGTTGCAATTGGTTATTTAGCAGGATTAACTTCACAAGGTGTTCATTCAGTTGCTATAGGTTCTTCTGCAGGTGCTACATCACAAGGAAATTATTCTGTTGCTATTGGAGAACGAACTGCTGAAACTGGACAAGGAATTAGTTCTACTGCTGTAGGTGATAGTTCTGGTCAAACAAATCAAGGTAATTATGCTGTTGCTATTGGTAATAGAGCAGGATTTACAGCACAAGGTGTTCAAGGTGTAGCAATTGGTTATTTAGCAGGTTCTACATCACAAGGTGTTGAAAGTGTTGCTATTGGTCGTGAAGCAGGTTCTTCCGCACAAGGTCCTCAAGGTATTGCTATTGGTACATTTGCTGCAAATGCTTCTCAAAGCACGCAAGCAATCGCTATTGGGTACCAATCTGGTAATTCTTCACAAGGTGCTCAAGGTATTGCACTAGGTTACCAAGCAGGACAAAATACACAAGGTGCTCAAGGTATAGCATTAGGATACCAAGCAGGACAAAATACACAAGGTGCTAATTCAATTGCTATTGGTACTTCTGCAGGTAATACTGCACAAGGTGCGAATTCAATTTCGATTGGACAACAAGCAAATCAAACAAGTGGTGCTCCTAACTCAATTGTTTTGAATGCTCAAACTGCAACTGCTTTGAATGCTGCTAACTCAGGTTTATACATTAGTCCTGTTAGAAATGTTAATCCAACAACTGAAGGTATTTTGTATTACAACAGTGCAACTAAAGAAATTACTTATTCAACTGTAGGAAATACTGGATACACAGGTTATACCGGTTATACTGGTGTTACTGGTTATACCGGTTATACCGGCTATACCGGTACCACTGGTACCACTGGTTATACCGGATACACTGGTTACACTGGTGTTACTGGTTATACTGGGTACACAGGTTACACTGGTGAAACCGGTTATACCGGATACACTGGTTACACTGGTGTTACTGGTTATACCGGCTACACTGGCTACACTGGTGAAACTGGTTATACAGGTTATACCGGATACACTGGTTACACTGGTGTTACTGGTTATACAGGTTACACAGGTTACACTGGTGAAACTGGTTATACCGGCTATACCGGTACCACTGGTTATACTGGGTACACAGGTTACACTGGTGAAACCGGTTATACCGGCTACACTGGTTATACTGGTGTTACAGGTTATACCGGTTACACAGGATACACTGGTCCAACAGGATTGGTAAACACTTCTTCAAATTATACTTGGACAGGAATTCAAACTTTTAATAATGCAATTGTTTTAGGTACTGAAACTTTGACTTCATCTGGAGCAGCATCATTGTCTAAAGTTGTAACTTTATTGGATTCAAGTGGTGTAGCTGGTGGTAATGGTTTTACTGGAACTTTAACCACTGGAGTCGATGGACAGCAAAAAATATTTATTGTAACAAGTACTAATGGTAATGATACAATATATGTAAATCCAACTCCATTACTTAATCCCGAAGCAAATGCTTCTTTTCCAGGATCAACAGCATCAATTGGTAAATCAGTTTCATACATTTATGCAAGTAGTGGTTGGGCTGTTGTTGCAAATAATGGTGCTACTTTATTTTAATAATTAAGCAAAATAGTTTTTACACAAAATAATTAAATTTTTTTAGAATAAATCTTATAAAAAATTTTATAAGATGAGCAAAGCATAAAATATCTTTTTTTTATCTTATTTGATTATAGGAAAATGAGTTCCAATGACAAAAACACTTTTTTTCAATTAGATGGAACTAAAACATTTATTGAAAATTTGCAAACAAACAATTTTTCAAGTATTTGCACTGAATCAGAAAATATTTGTGTCAATAAACTATGTGCGAATGAAGGAGAAATTGAATGTTTTGAATCTAAAAACATAAAAACTTGTTTTCTCGAATCTGAAAAAGCCGAAATTTGCGAATTAGAAGTGAATGAAATGGCTGTAAATTGTTTAGAAGTACAAGAACAATCAGTTAATAAACTCTATACAAATATAATACAAGTAGAAGACCATATTGTTGCTGACGATGGATGTATAACAAATTTAAAAACAGATAATGTTAAAGTAAAAACTATTTACACATATTCTGATTGTTCTTGCGAAAACATTGGTCTAAAAGTTGATTCACTTAACAGTGATGATACTAATATAGAAAATGTTGTTTTCTACAATGATTCAACAAAAGAAATAACTTATTCAAAACAAGCCAAAGGAGGAACTGGTCCTACTGGTCCTACTGGTCCAAGTGTCCCTATTACATCAGCGGGTGAAGGAAATGTTCTCACAATAAATCCCAATAATTTGGACGAAGCATTTTATTCAGAAATCCTTATAACTGGTTTTACTGGTTCAACAGGTTATGTTTCAGTTGCAGGTAATATTTTACCTACTGAAGACAATACTTTTAGCATAGGTTCTGATGATAATCGTTGGAAAGATATTTATGTAGGACCTGGAACGATTCATATTGGCGATTCAACTTCTGAAGCATTAATTGGTGCTGATGAAAACGGAGTTGCATATATTGATTCAGGGGTGTCATTACCTTTTTTAAATGTTGGTGGAACAGAGTATTCACCAGAAGCATTAGGAGGTTGGAGAATTGGAACAACTGGTACTCAAGGAACTGCTGGATTTTCTTTAATTGCACAACAAGTTAGCATGTTTGATGGTAATCCTTATGGTCCTATTTATTATTTAGCACCAGGAGGAGCAACAGGTCCAACAGGTGCAACTGGTACAACAGGCTATACAGGCTACACAGGCTACACTGGTTACACTGGTTACACTGGTTACACTGGTTACACTGGTTACACTGGTTACACTGGTTACACTGGTTATACTGGTTACACTGGTTATACTGGTTACACTGGTTACACTGGTTACACTGGTTATACTGGTTATACTGGTTATACCGGCTACACTGGTTACACTGGTTACACAGGTTTACCAGGTGATAAGTATAATACACAATCAGCATCTACTATATTTCAACCAGTACTTGGTGGAACTGGATATTTTAATGTTGCAAGTGATTTAGCATATATTTCTGGTAATAGTGTTGTCATTACATTACAAGGATATACTGGACAAACAAAATGTGAAGCATATGTTTATTCCTATACTTTTGGTCAAACTGGTTTAGGAGTTACTGGAATTCAAAACATTAGTGGTTCATTCCCTGGAACTTCTTCAGTTTATAACATTAACCTTGATGGTATAGACGGTGCGACTGGAGATACTGGACCAACTGGTTATACAGGATATACGGGTTACACTGGTTATACTGGTTATACCGGCTACACTGGTTATACTGGTTATACTGGTTACACCGGTTACACTGGTTATACTGGTGCACCGGGAGACCTTTATGCTACACAATCAGCGGCTACAGTATTTCAACCTATATCAGGAGGAACTGGTTATTTTAATGTTGCTGATAACTTAGCATATATTGCTGGAAACAGTGTTATAATAGTTGATAGTACAGATTATCAAAATAGGTGTCAAGCATTAGTAATAAGTTATACAAAAGGATCAACTGGATTTTCTGTAGCAAATATTAATAATATTTTAGGAACTTTTTCTGCTTCATCATTAATTTATAGTATTAATCTTAATGGTGTTGCAGGTGCAACTGGTCCAACTGGTCCAACTGGTTATACTGGTTACACAGGTTATACTGGTTATACCGGTTATACTGGATATACTGGTTATACTGGTTATACTGGATATACTGGTTATACTGGTTATACCGGTTACACAGGTTATACTGGTTATACAGGTTATACTGGATATACTGGTTATACAGGTTACACTGGTTATACAGGTTATACAGGATATACTGGTTATACTGGTTATACAGGTTATACTGGTTACACAGGTGAAACTGGTTACACAGGTTATACTGGATACACCGGTTATACTGGTTACACCGGTTATACTGGTTATACAGGTGAAACTGGTTACACTGGTTATACAGGTTACACAGGTTATACCGGTTATACCGGTTATACTGGTTACACTGGTTATACTGGTTATACAGGTTAT
>JACCEC010269529.1_pt1 | contig 13385 bp, 11 predicted proteins | sample 7450121 | NCBI WGS metagenome assembly JACCEC01 (sample SAMN15323455, study PRJNA562643) | freshwater metagenome | isolation source: river surface water | place: USA:Blue River Watershed | collected 2017-08-18 | reverse complement strand
GCTTACTTCAACGACGCACAGCGTCAGGCGACCAAGGATGCCGGCCGCATCGCCGGTCTGGATGTGAAGCGCATCATCAACGAGCCGACCGCAGCAGCACTGGCGTTTGGTCTGGACAAGAGCGGCAAGGGTGATCGCAAGATTGCTGTCTATGATCTGGGTGGCGGTACTTTCGATGTATCCATCATCGAAATCGCTGATGTCGATGGCGAAATGCAGTTTGAAGTGCTTTCCACCAACGGCGATACTTTCCTCGGTGGTGAAGACTTCGATCAGCGTCTGATCGATCACATTATCGAAGAGTTCAAGAAGATCAATGGTCTGGATCTGGCCAAGGACCCCATCGCGCTGCAGCGTATCAAGGCCTCGGCCGAGCGCGCGAAGATTGAATTGTCCTCGTCCAAGCAGACTGAAATCAATGAGCCTTACATCGCGATGGCCAACGGTGCTACCATGCACCTGAATCTGAAAATCACCCGCGCCAAGCTGGAGTCACTGGTCGAGGAACTGATCGCAAACACCATAGAACCTTGCCGTATCGCGATTGCGGATGCGGGTGTGAAAGTGTCCGATATCGATGACATCATTCTGGTTGGCGGCATGACGCGTATGCCGAAAGTGCAGGAGAAGGTTAAAGAGTTTTTCGGCAAAGATCCGCGCAAGGACGTCAACCCCGATGAAGCCGTGGCCGTCGGCGCCGCGATTCAGGGCTCGGTACTTTCGGGTGACCGCAAAGACTTGCTGCTGCTGGACGTGACACCGCTGTCACTGGGTATCGAAACCCTGGGTGGTGTGATGACCAAGATGATCAAGAAGAACACGACGATCCCGACCAAGTTCAGTCAGGTGTTTTCTACCGCCGAGGATAATCAGCCGGCCGTCACGATCAAGGTGTTTCAGGGCGAGCGCGAAATGGCCGCGGGCAACAAAGGTCTGGGTGAATTCAACCTCGAAGGCATTCCACCTTCTTCACGTGGCACACCGCAAATCGAAGTCACCTTCGATATCGATGCCAACGGTATTTTGCATGTGGGTGCTAAAGACAAGGCGTCTGGCAAGGAAAACAAGATCACCATCAAAGCCAACTCGGGTCTGACCGAAGAAGAAATCCAGCGCATGGTTCGTGATGCAGAAGCCAATGCTGTTGAGGATCAGCGCTTGAAGGAGCTGGCTGAGGCACACAATCAAGGTGATTCCCTCGTGCATTCCACCCGCAAAGCGCTCACCGAGCATGGCGACAAGCTTGACGCTGCCGAAAAGGAAAAGATCGAGGCCGCTATCAAGGATCTGGAAGCCGCGCTCAAAGGCAGCGACAAGGCTGACATTGATGCCAAATCGGCGGCGCTCTCCACCGCTGCGCAATCGCTCGGCGAAAAAATGTACGCCGATATGCAAGCGCAGCAGGCTTCCGCTGCCCCTGAAGGCGCGCAAGCCAGCGCGAGTGCAGGTGCCGGTGCCAAGCCAGCGGAAGACGATGTGGTTGATGCTGACTTCAAGGAAGTCAAAGACAAATAACCCTCTGTTCCGCGCAGGGTAACTTGCGCGGGTTTTGCCGGGCTGGCGTGGCTTGAAAGCCGCCTGCCCGGTTTTTTGCATGTGAGGTTCTGCAGAAACAGGACAGAACTGCCGTAGTGCTCAGGACAACCGACGATGGCCAAACGCGATTTTTACGAAATACTCGGTGTAGCGAAAAACGCTTCTGATGAAGAAATCAAGAAGGCGTACCGCAAGCTCGCGATGAAATATCATCCGGACCGCAATCCGGACAGCAAAGGCGCCGAGGATAAATTCAAGGAAGCCAAAGAGGCTTATGAAATGCTGTCTGATCCTCAGAAGCGCGAAGCCTATGACCGCTTTGGTCACGCCGGTGTTGATCCCAACATGGGCGGTGGCGGTGGTGGCGGTTTCGCTGGCGCGGGTGGATTCTCGGACGCTTTCGGCGATATCTTCGGTGACATCTTTGGCGGTGGCGCGGGCCGTTCACGCGGTGGCGCTCAAGTCTATCGCGGCGCAGATTTGCGCTACAACCTCGATATCAGCCTCGAGCAAGCTGCCAACGGTTTTGACACCACGATCCGTGTGCCTTCCTGGGATGGATGCGATACCTGTCATGGATCGGGCGCCAAGCCTGGCACTGCCCCGACCACCTGCGGTACCTGCGGCGGTCATGGTCAGGTACGCATGCAGCAGGGATTTTTCAGCATCCAGCAAACCTGCCCCAAGTGCCATGGCACGGGCAGGGTGATTCCCGATCCCTGCAATACGTGCAGTGGTTCAGGTCGCATCAAGCGCAACAAGACACTTGAAGTCAAAATACCTTCCGGTATAGATGACGGCATGCGCATTCGCTCTACCGGCAATGGCGAGCCCGGCATGAATGGTGGGCCACCGGGCGATTTGTACGTCGAAATTCATATCAAGCCGCATGCTGTTTTTCAGCGTGATGGTGATGACCTGCACTGCGAAATGCCCATCTCGTTTGCGAAGGCTGCGATCGGTGGCGAGATCGAAGTACCCACACTGTCCGGCAAAGTCTCATTCACAGTACCCGAGGGCACGCAAACTGGTAAAACTTTCCGCTTGCGCGGCAAGGGCATCAAGGGCGTGCGGTCGGGATTTCCTGGTGACCTGTTCTGTCATGTACTGATTGAAACCCCGGTTAAATTAACTGAGAAACAAAAAGATCTCCTGCGTGAATTTGAGGCGCTGACCGATGCGGGTGGCGCAAAGCATAGCCCGCAAAGCAAATCATGGATGGATAAGGTGAAGGATTTTTTTGAGTAGTCGTTGAGTAACTTCAATACGATAATTTAAAAATCCAAAATACAAAATCCAAATTCACGATGAAAGCCACTGACAAAAAGTCAGTGGCTTTTTTTTGTCCTCGATTTGCACTGATTTCATAACAACTTGTGAATTTTCGTTAAGACAATCCACAAGCTAATCGAAGAAGTAAAATTTTTTCATCCCGCAGCTGTCACCAATCGCCTTGCTGCCAAAAATTGCTGCGCTCGCTGCGAATCAGCCAACCACCACCGGTCGAACCAAAATCCATGCCACAGCCCTTGTATCACTACGCAGAAGGACGTCGCGGGAGCGAACTTGAGCAATCCGTGGTCAGAATAGTTGTCGGCGTAGCCTTACTTTCCTACTTTGCCTATATCGATGGATCGAGTCCGTATTCAAGTAATGAATTTCATCCCGATGTATTGACTGTTACTACACTTTTTCTGGGTGCCGCACTCAGTATCAGTGTCTGCATTGTATTTTGGCGTGGTGATGTTCCCGCGAGACGCATCGCTTCCATTGTGCTGGATGTCGGTGCTCTGTCTTATGTATTCCTGATTGGCGGGATTCATGCTGCGCCACTTTATTTTCTATATCAGTGGATCATCATCGGTTACGGCTTTCGGTTTGGAAAAAAATATCTCTTCATTGCATTGACGCTTTCACTCATAGGATTTGGGTGGGTTATCGTTTCCGTGCCCTACTGGATCAGCGAGCCAGGTCTCTCAGTAGGTCTGTGGGTTGGTACCCTGATGATATCCACCTACTGCAGTACGCTGGTTGGCAGACTGTACAAGGTTCTGGAGCATGCTGAGGTCGCCAATAACGCCAAACGTCAATTTATTTGCGCTGTCAGTCATGAACTAAGAACGCCACTGAATGCCATCATTGGCATGGTGGACTTAATGAAAAGTACCAAGATCGACCGAGAGCAAAAAGAAATGCTGGATTGCATGACCACGACCTCCCAGGTCATGTTGTCCCAGATTGAAGATGTTCTGGATTTTTCGAAAATAGAAGCAGGAAAAATGTCGATAAACCAAACGACATTCGATCTTTACCAACTCGTACAAAGCATTCTCGATATTTTTCGCTATCGAATCGATCCGCTGGCGATCGAGCTAATGAACAGCACCGCTTGCGATGTGCCCTATCTTGTCAAGGGCGATCCCCACCACCTGCGCCAAATTTTGGTGAATTTACTTGGAAACTCAGTCAAGTTTACCGAGCAGGGGCGAATAAGCTTGGGTGTACGACTTTTGTTCAAAACCTCAAACTCAGTCCGCCTGCGCTTCTCTGTAAAAGATACGGGGATAGGTATTCCACTCGAAGCGCAGAGCCGGATATTCGACAGCTTTACGCAGGCCGAAGAAACGATTGCAAGGCGCTACGGCGGAACCGGTCTGGGCACCACCATCAGCAAGCAGCTGGTGGAGCTCATGGGCGGGGAGATAGGCTTTCAAAGCGTTCAAGGTCAAGGCAGCGATTTCTGGTTCGAGCTTGATTTCGGACTGGCCAACGTTGAAGACCCGGAAAAAAATTCGCTCGCTACAATTCAGGCGAGAAGCATCATCATCAGTACGCAAAAAAATACGGATGACTTGCTGCACCATTTAACCAATTGCATCAACAACCCACCCATTCTCGCCCCTGACTTTGATGAGGCAAGGGACATCATTGAGCAATCCGTATTAATTGGCAAGCCGATTCGCCTGATCTTTATCCAAGCGTCGCTTTGTCCAGAATTGGCTTTCGATGAGTACGAAACCATACTCCGGAAAAGAGTGCTTTCTATTCGCGAAGTTACCAACGACCTGCCTGTCACATTGGCGCTGATCTCCAAGTCGGGTTCACAGGAAAGGCTGGTGGAAGAACTGGCTGAGCAGGCTGGATTCTCAGTCGTACTGCATTTACCTTTCAATGCAGATCATTTAAATAATATTTTGCATGCGAATTTAATCATTTCATCGAGCGATACTTCAAAAAAATTTATACCGTTCTCTGCAGAATCCGATGTGTCATTGTCAACGACTAGTATCAATGTCAAATTTGATGACTGCGCATACAGGGTTCTGGTTGCAGAAGATAACCCAACAAATCGTAAAGTTATTCAAAAAATACTCGAGCGGGCCGGTCATCACTGCACTTTGGCTAAGGATGGTGAAGATGCCCTCGACAAAATAGAAAAAAAAGAATTTGACGCGATTATCCTGGATATGAATATGCCCGGCATGACAGGTATGGACGTCGCCCGCGTGTACAGACTTATGCGCGGCAACATGGCACGTGCTCCTATCATCATGTTTTCTGCCAATGTAACCACAGAGGCTCGTGATGAAAGTATTGAGGCGGGTGCTGATGAGTTTCTTCCCAAACCTATTCAAGTCAATTCATTCCTGCAAACTCTTCAGCAGCTTGTGACGGACTTCAAGGTGTCAGGGCCGCCGGAAAATCGTGCTCTCCTGCCCAAGCCAAAAAACAGGTTGAAATTATTGCGACCAACGGAGGCGGTACTTGACCTACAGAATCTGACCGATCTGGAAAGTGTCAGTAAAGATCCGAAATTCCTTGATGACTTGATCCTCGAATTTATTTCTGAAAACAGAAAATTATTGTGTTCCCTCGAGGCCGCTTTAAGCGAAGTCAAAGTTGATGAAGTAAAAGAAATACTTCATACACTGAAGGGCTCGGCGCTCAGCATCGGCGCAGTTTCTCTGAAAATGATGTGCAAGCGTATTGAAAAATTAAATACTTTTGAAATGGAGGAGTATTCGTCTGAAATATCACAGGAAATGAAAACAGTGTTCATTGAGCTTTGCGAAGAGCTCGAAAAATATCGACAACTAAGACGACAAATTATTACTGAGCGTGACTAATCACGGGTTCTATATTTTGGGAGAAAATGTATGTCATTTGCAAATCAACTTATTGAGTTGACTGATATAAACTGCCGTGAGATAGAAAGCACACCCACGATACGAAAATTGCTGTCCGGGGATGTATCGGAAAAGCACTATGTCAGTTTCATGACCGATATTTATCCTATTGTTTTACATTTTTGTCCGATCATGGCCGCTGCTGCCGGGCGCTGTGCGCAAAGATACGATGCGGTTAGACTTTACCTCTACGACCACATTCATGAAGAAAAAGGTCACGAGAAAATCGTACTTCAAGATATTGCCAGTTTCGGCTATGCAGCCGAACAAGTGATTGAAAAAACGCCGCGTTGGTCAATCCAGGCAATGATTTCATTCAATTATTATTCGGCATTGCTGGGTAATCCTTGTAGTGTTCTCGGTATGATCTATGTATTGGAGATCATGTCCTCTGTCTACGCAGGCAAAGCTGCCGATGCTATTTCGAATACTTTCGGTAGAAAGCTGTCGGACGGTTTTGTTTTTCTGCAATCGCATGCCTCGGCAGATATGGAGCACATGACGAAATTGCGGAATCTGTTTCAGTCGATAGATTCGCCCGATGTTTTTTCGGATTTAACGAATAGCGTAAAAATGAATTTTTATCTTTTCTATCAAATATTTACGAGCGAAAAATAGGAAAAGTCAGGATTTCAGTCATCTTATTAGAGGGCGCTGAATAGATTCACGTTTTATGGCGGCCAGCGCAGCTGTGCGACGTGTCGACTGGCAAAATCAAGGGCTTGGTGCCATTGAGCTCGCCACAAAAGTTTTTTGATTTACTTATTCAGTGCTTCCCTGGTTTTCGTTTGTCTTCCTGAATCAGATTGCCATACATATCTGATTCAGGAATTTTTTAGGAAGATGCTGAATAAAGCCGCGTTTTATGATGAGCCAGCGTCGCCCCAGGTCGTTGGTGAGGACTTAGCGGAGAATCCGGACTGTATACAGTCCGCCTGCGTAACAGCACTGACCTACAATCCAGTGCGCACCCTGCAAGGGCTGTCAATCACGCAGGCGACCTGATGCGACAGGTTCTTGGTTCACAGCATTATGAATAGACCTTTACATCACGCTGCCGCGAGATAAAAGCTGCTTGCTTCCGTTTGGGCTCGCTGGTCCTGCTGCCGGCGTTGCGAGTGAACAAGACGATTCATCATATGTAAATCTTTGTCTGTCAGCTTTAGTGCTGAATCAACCCAGATTGAGGTGATGTCCAGAAGTTCTTTATACGAGATTGGGTTGGTATGCCGCCGGCATTCGTAGATGGCGCGTAGCCCGTTGAGTCTTTTACTTTGTTTTTGGATCATTTCGAAAACAGCTTTATTGCCTTCGCCCGGAGGGACGACTAAGTCAACGACGCCTAGTTTTTCTAAATCTTCGGCGAGATAGGTATTTCCGCTGATCATCATCTTTTCCGCTGCCCGCATGCCAATCCGCCGGCTGAGGAGGCTATACGCGCCCATCCCTGGAAAAAGATTGAACATGATTTCCGGGAAGCCCATTCTGACGCCTCGCTCGGCAACGATGATGTTGCTGGACAATGCAAATTCAAATCCGCCACCTAAGGCATCACCTTGTACGAGCGATATCGTCATCGCAGAGGCGTTATAGTTGCAGAGTCGGGTATATATCCCATCAACGCAGAGTTTTGCATAATTCATCAAGGCATGTCGGTCTCTCGCTTTGATCAGCCTGATAAACAGGGCAAGATCGCCACCAAGATTAAAAGTAGAAGTGTGGCGTGATGCGATCACAAAGTAGTCTACGGGAGACCAGGCGTTTTCATGGAAAAACTGACCGTCATGCCGCTGTACGTCAGTAAAAGTATGGTGCAATTCTTCCACCATGCCCAGGTTGAAACAGGGTACGCCCAGAGGTTTCATATAAGTCCATAAAGCATTGCTCGCGCTGTGGTACTCGAGGTCAATTTGGTGATACTGCCTCTTTGGTATGGAGACATTGCCAGTTCCCTGAATAACAGACATATTTTCGCGTTCTAAAGTCATCATGCTGATGCTCCTTTGATGGAATCAATGAATGAATGCTGTTTCTGAATATCGATAGCTCATCGGTATTCGTGCAGCATCACGTTTTTTGATAATTTGATACTTTTTAAAAAACAGTTTTACCTTTATGTTTTTTTCTTGACACATAGGAAAGACCAGTTCTTGTGTAACATGCTGCGGTAAACTTCCATCATTTATAGCTATATCGAAAACCATTTTTATGTCTTGATGCGGCGCTGATTGAACGTCACTGCAACTTGTTTTTGCTCAGTTGTTGTGGCGTGATTCAGTGTAAAAAAAATGCTTTTACAACAAAAATGAATTAGCAGATCCCCTGAAACTGCTAATAGTGTTCGAGATTTTTTGCCAGCTTTGAGTGGCTTTTTGATTGATTGTCGATATGAAATGAAAAGTCAGACTGTATGTTCTTGTGTGGCTAATCAGGCCATGAGATTTTTCAGGGCAAAGTCTGCGGTAAAATCTGGGTAATACATCTACTGTGATCATTCAATGAAAAAAGACGAGTCAGTTTCAGTTCTCGAGCAGCTTTTTGCAAATAATCGGCAATGGGCTGATTCCATGATTGCTCGTGATCCTGAATATTTTCGGAAGCTGCTGTCACAGCAATCACCCGAATTTTTATGGATTGGTTGTTCGGATAGCCGCGTCCCGGCAAACACCATCGTTGGTCTCGAGCCCGGCGAGCTATTCGTTCACCGTAATGTCGCCAACGTGGTGGTTCACTCTGATTTGAATAGTCTGTCTGTTTTGCAATTTGCGATTGATGTTTTGCGGGTCAAACATATCATCGTGTGTGGTCACTACGGTTGCTCTGGCGTGAAGACGGCTCTTGAGCGCCGCCGGGTGGGATTGGCGGATAACTGGCTTCGCCATGTACAAGACGTACACAACAAGCACACGGATGTTCTACCGTTGGGAATGACGCCGCGAGAGCGCAGCGATCGGCTGTGTGAACTGAATGTTATTGAACAGGTTGTCAACGTTTGCCAGACGACTATCTTGCAAGATGCATGGGATCGCGGACAGCAAGTGACTGTCCATAGCTGGGTCTACAGTCTGGAAGACGGGCTGGTTCGTGACTTGGGTCTGGCAGTGAGCGAACTGGATTCGCTCGCACCCCAGCTGGAATCGAGTTTGGCTCGCTACCAAACGGGTGCCAGCAATACATGAGTGCGGGTGCGCGACAGGTGCGAGCTCAGTACTGAAAGTGCGGTCCTGCGCGAGGTGTCAGGCAGGTGTTTGCTTCAGAAGCAGTGCTCCGCACCGGGGAAACTGCCATCTTTGACAGCCCGCACATACGCACTGATGGCCTTTGCGATGTCTGGCTGATCTTCCATGAAGTTTTTGACGAACTTCGGTCGATGCCCTGGGAAGATACCCAGCATGTCCTGCATGACCAATACCTGACCCGAGCAACCCGGACCAGCACCGATACCTATGGTTGGGATCAGCAATGCTGTTGTGACACGTTCGGCCAGAGCAGTCGGTATCGCTTCCAGTACCAGCAATGAGGCGCCAGCCTCCTGCAGCGTGAGAGCGTCGGCTAGCAGCTTCTCGGCAGCCGCGTCTGTTTTTCCCTGGACCTTGAAACCCCCCAGTTGATGAACAGATTGCGGTGTCAGCCCGAGGTGGGCACATACCGGTATCCCGCGTTCCACCAGCATGCTGACAGTAGGCGCCAGCCAGCTGCCGCCCTCCATTTTGACCATCTCCGCTCCGGCCCGCATCAGCATTGCTGCATTGTCCATCGCAGTCTCAGGCATTGCATAAAATCCGAAGGGCATATCGGCGACCAGGAAAGGAGCGCGGTTGCCGCGCGCGACGCACGCAGTGTGGTAGACGATATCGGTCATCGTCACAGGCAAGGTGGTGTCATGACCTTGTATCACCATACCCAGTGAGTCGCCTACCAGAAGGGCATCCACGCCGGAATTGTCCATGGCCGCAGCAAAGCTGGCGTCATAACAAGTGAGCATGGCAATTTTTTCGGCGCGCGTGCGCATCTCTGCGAGCGTGTTGATCGTGACTTTTTTCCGGGCACTGTCGTTGGCTGATTTCGGATAACCGGTCATGCTTATTCTCCGCGGTTAAAGAATTCTCGCTTGCCCCGCATGCCTGCAATTCGCTCCAGCAGCAGATCGAAATCATCGCTGCTTTCGACGGGGTTCAAGTGCTCTGCATTCACCATGAGCAGCGGTGATGTTTCGTAGTTATAAAAAAAGCGGCTATAACTTTCGCAAAGACGCTGAAGATAATTTTCGGAGATGCCCGCTTCGCTGGGGATACCTCGGCGGCGAATGCGTTCCGCGAGCGTTGCCGGTGCCGCCTGAAGGTAGATCACCAAATCTGGTCTGGGTGCGGACTGACTGAAATGATCGAACAATTGCCGATACAGATTGAGCTCATCATCGGCCAGCGTGAGTGTCGCAAAGAGCGGGTCTTTATCGATGAGAAAATCCGAAACTACAGGTGCCGAAAACATATCGGTTTGTGTCAGATCGCGCAGCTGGTTGATTCGCTGGAACAGAAAAAACATCTGCGTCGGTAATGCGTACCGCGCCGCATCCCGATAAAAACGTTCCAGAAATGGATTTTCCTGTGGTTGCTCCAGCACGGGCTGCGCATTGGTTTCGGCTGCGATTCGCCGGGCAAGGCTGGTTTTGCCCACGCCGATCGGACCCTCCACAACGATATAACGATATTTTTCCAGGCTCATGCGAGAGATGATACGCGATTGAGATAAGGGGATGCCTGCTGCGTGGGGCTTGTGCAGTCCAGGCACACGACTAATTCAGGCCCTCTTAGTTACAGGGCAGCACCGGAGCTGCGGCGTGCTTCAGGACTTTTATGCGCTGATCCTGAACGCTTGCCAGAAAATCCTGTGCCTGACCCTTGCCAGGAATATGGATGGCTGCATCCAGCTCAAGCAGAGGCCTGAGTACAAAGGCGCGGTCGGTCATACGCGGATGCGGTACTTCCAAATCGCGGCTCTGTATCCGGGCCTGCCCGTAAAGCAATAAATCCAGATCCAGAGTGCGGGGCGCATTCCGAAATGGCCGCTCGCGTCCAAATGCCAGCTCGATTTTCTGAAGCTCCGACAACAAGGTTTCGGCCGCAAGACTCGTATCGATACGCGCGACTGCGTTAACGAAATCGGATCCGGTGGCGTCAATCGGCGCACTGGCAAACAGGGAGGAGCTGGCCGAGAAGCGCGTATGGGTCAGTTCCTGCAACGCCACTATGGCGCGACGCACCGTCTGCTCTGGGTTGCCAAGATTGGCCCCAATACCGACATAAGCCGAAACCATGGCGGTCACTTGATATCCTCCGGGCTCTTGCTGCGGCCGCGTCCACCGCGGCGTCGGCGCCGCTTGGGCGCAGCGCTATCGGTCTCTGGCGTTTTGCGGTTGAGCAGCGATTCACGATCAGCGCTGTCGGCCTGGATAAACTCGGTCCACCAGTCCCCGAGTTCTGCATCAATCTCGCCCGATGCGCAGCGCAGCAGCAGAAAATCGTAGCCTGCACGCAGGCGCGTGTGCTCCAGGAGTTTGTGGGGTGTTTTACCGGTACGACGTTCAAAGCGAGGTTGCATCGCCCAGATATCACGCATGTCGGTTGCAATCCGTCGTTGCAGTGCGAGTTTTTCGGTCTGGCTATCGAGCACATCATCAGCAGCCAGATGCAGCGCGGGAATCGGATACTCGCCCGCTGCGCGATAGGCTTCCCATTTTTCCAGCACCTGATGCCACAGAAGCGAAGCGAACAGAAAACCGGGCGAGACCGGTTTGCCTTGTCGCACGCGCTCATCCGTATTGGCCAGCGCCAGTGTGACGAATTTTTCGCCCATGGGCTGCTCAAGCACCACATCCAGCAAAGGCAAGAGTCCGTGATGCAAGCCTTCTTGTCGCAGCTGCTGCAGGCAGGCCATGGCATGGCCGCTCATCAGCAGCTTGAGCATTTCATCAAAGACACGCGCTGCAGGCACATTGTTGATCAGTGGCGCCATCACGGAAATCGGCGTGCGTGTGGTCGGCGCAATCTTGAAATTGAGTTTCGCAGCAAAGCGCACCACGCGCAAAAGACGTACCGGATCTTCACGGTAGCGTGCCTCAGGGTCACCGATCATGCGCAGCGAGCGGCTGCGAATATCTTTCATACCACCGTGATAATCGAGCACCTGCTCACGCGCAGGATCGTAGTACATCGCGTTTACGGTGAAGTCACGGCGCTCGGCATCTTCATGCTGCTCACCAAAAGTGTTGTCACGTAGTACGCGGCCATGCGCATCCTTGGGGGCTTCATCAGTCGATGCGCCACGAAAGGTAGTGACCTCAATCAGATCTTGGCCGAACATCACATGCACAATCTGAAAGCGCCGACCAATGATGAAAGCACGCCGGAATAGTCGCTTCACCTCTTCCGGCGTGGCATTCGTCGCTACGTCGAAATCTTTGGGGCGGTACCCGAGCAGCAGATCACGTACTGCGCCGCCAACAATGAAGGCTTTGAAACCGGCTTGTTGCAGGCTCTGCGTGACTCGAATCGCATTTTGTGACACATCTTCCAGCAAGATACCGTGCGCAGATTTTTCATAGATATCTGGCGCGACAGCATTGCCGGCAGCAGATCCGGTACCGAGAATTCGACGAATCAATTTCCTGATCATGCGTCGTTCACCGGGAAAAGTTGCAGTACGGGCCAGCCTTGGTTTTCAGCATGAGTTGCCAACGCAGCGTTAGGATTGGTGGCAACCGGATGTGTCACCACCGACAGCAGCGGAATATCGTTTTGCGAGTCACTATAAAAAGTGCTGCGCTCGAAGTCAGCCAGCGTTTTTCCGAGTGAGCCTAGCCAGTCGTGCAGATTGCTCACCTTGCCGGCGCCGAAGGGTGGGCTGCCGATCAGGCGACCAGTGATCTCGCCACCCGGGCTGAGTTCGGGTTCGGCGGCGATCAGGTGCTCGACACCGAAAGCTTGGGCAATCGGCCCCGTAACAAAGCGATTGGTGGCAGTGATGATGACCAGTAAATCGCCCGCTTGACGATGCGCCTCAACCAGTTGAACTGCTTCATTGCGAATGGCGGGTTGTATCACTTCTTGCATGAACTGCGCGTGCCAATGATCCAGCTGCGCACGCGGAAAGCGTTTCAAGGTGCCGAAAGCGAATTCTAGGTACTCCACTGGGTTAAGCGTGCCGGCGACATACTGCTGGTAGAAGGCATCATTACGGGCAGTAAATGCCTCGCGCTCGACTGCGCCGGCGCGACATAAAAACTGGCCCCACTCATAGTCGGAGTCCAGCGGTAACAGGGTATTGTCCAGATCAAACAGCGTCAGATTCATGGGGGCGTTGTGGTATCACCAGTTTGTAGTAGTTCACGCAGCAGCGGTAGCGTAATGGGTCGCTGAGTCTCTAGCGAGTAACGATCGAGTGCGTCAAGCATCGTCGAGAGTGACTGCATATCGCGCCGAAAATGGGTCAGCAGGTAAGGGAGTACGCCAGCAGATAGTGACAAGCCGCGTGCTTCTGCAGACTTCGACAGCGCATCGATTTTTTCCTCATCAGACAGACCATGCAGTTGGTACACCAAACCCCAGCCTAAGCGAGTCCGCAAATCCTCACGCAAGGTTAATTGCAGCGGTGCTTGCTTCG
>JACCEC011210716.1_pt1 | contig 13386 bp, 10 predicted proteins | sample 7450121 | NCBI WGS metagenome assembly JACCEC01 (sample SAMN15323455, study PRJNA562643) | freshwater metagenome | isolation source: river surface water | place: USA:Blue River Watershed | collected 2017-08-18 | reverse complement strand
TGCCCGATCAAAAAGATTTGGAATAGCTGTGAAGACACCAACATCATCATCTTTATCAGGTATTGGTATTTCTAGCAATGGAAATGTCAGGAATTTAAGCTTAAAAGTTGAATATAAAACTGTAGAAGATTAAAATAAAAAAGGTAGTTTATCATCACCTATAAAATAAATATGTATACCTTGCTTATTGGACAAGATTGAAACTAGAACATTACGAGAGAAAAATCTATGCAGACCATTGAGGAACAAATGCACTTGCTATTGGACGATATTGCTCCAAATGTCCATTCTCATGAAGAACAGGCTAAAATTATAGCATTTGCATCATCTTTATATTACAAAAAATATGCTTCAAAAAGAATCGCTAGAAAAATCGATCCAAGAGAAGCAGAAGCTCATATGACAGATGCCATTTTACAATCAATGGGACAATTAAATAATTGGCATGATGAAGATTATAGCCACAATTATATTGATTCATATGGCTTAACACATAGGCAGGTATTAAGTAAGGCATCAGAACAAGCTCCTAAATGGGGTCTTATGGAAATATTAAATCCTGATGTTTTGGATTATCTTGATTTCAATGAAGATGATGAAGATTTCCATGAGCAAAAATTAGAAAATGCTCAACAAACATCAGAGGCATTACAAACACCTGGACAACCACATCATAGATCAGATTTTCAATCTGGATATGACAGATAAATTATGAGTTTCAGAAAATTAGCCCAAGCAGATCCTATGGCAGCTCCTCCAGGAGGTGCTCCTCCAGCTCCAGATCTTGGTTTAGGAGGCATGGGTGGAGGAATGGATTTAGGATTAGGAGCTGCTCCTATGGGTGGTGCTCCCGCTCCACCTCCTGCTCCAGTTGGTCCTGTCGCTCCTAAAAAAATCCCTTTAGATTCTATCAACTTAATTTTACAAGATGCTGATATCTCTCAAAAGATTATGGGCGGTAATCCTGTCAAAGATGTAGTACAGGAAGTTTGGGAGATGTATGGCGGTTTACCTTATGGTAGAAGTGATCCTAATAAAACTGGAGAAAGAACACCATTCAAGGAAGCGGCTGATTCTGAAATTGAATCTACAAATGAAACTAGATGGAAAAGATTGCCATTAGGTGAAACATTAGACAGTTTAGGAATTTCTCTTGATGAAATGTTCGAAGCAGTACAAACTTATTCTTTAGGATTAGTAAAGCAAAAAAGTCAAGCTGGACAACAAGGCGGAGGAGCTTTAGCAAATTTGAAGCTAAAAAATATGGTAAAATTGGCCTTTGATCTTGATTTGAATGGTAAGTATCATGAGGCTGATAAAATCTTCAAAATGTAGCTAAAAAGTTGCTGTTTTTACGAAATTAGGCTATAATGCTGTGGTGTAATAATCACAGCATTTTTTTTATGCCTAAAGGAATAATCATGGCTAATCAATACAATGAAGATTCAATTCAAATCTTAGAGAGTCAAGAAGCAGTTAGAACAAGACCTGCTATGTACATTGGAGACACAGGTAAAAAAGGTCTTCATCATTTAGTTTGGGAGATTTTAGATAACTCTGTTGACGAACATATGGCTGGTCATTGTTCCAAAATTGATGTTATTGTGTCTAAAGATAATCGATCTATTACAATAATTGATAATGGCCGTGGTATTCCTGTAGCAATTAAGCAAGAAGATCCTAAAAAGCGATCTACACTTGAAATTGTACTTACCGAACTTCATGCTGGCGGAAAGTTTGGTGATGATGGTTCTGGTTATGAAGCATCTGGCGGTCTACATGGTGTTGGTGCTTCTTGTGTAAACTTTCTTTCTTTAAGACTGGATGCTGAAGTAAGTAGAGATAAAAAGAAATATCTATTGTCTTTTGATCGTGGAATTCCAGCTTCTGAAGTTTCTGAAATAGGTACATCATCCTCTACTGGCACTAAAATTACTTTTACCCCAGACTATAATATCTTCGGACAATTTGCTGTAGAAGATGCTTTTCGTGAACATTTAATTGATGATTTTGAAATTGATGAAGTTTTTGCTGAATGTTCTGGTAAATGGCGTAAAGCTTTGATCAATGGAGAAGTGAATGGCGCTATCTTTTTTGATATCTTTAAGGCTACTAAGGTAAGTGAACAATCATTAGATATCATTTACAGAATTTGGCATAAACGCTCAAATGACAATATTCAATTTGATGAAACAGTATTAGTTCGCCGTCTTCGTGAAACTTCTTATCTCAATGGTGGATTGAAAATTGTTTATGATAACAAATTCACTGGAACAAAAGAAGAGTTTTACTTTGAAGGCGGTATTGCTGACTATGTAGCTTTTCTTGCTAAATCAAGAACTAATCCATATCCATCTAAACCATTTTTCTTTGATAACAAGAGTGGAAAGATTAATGTCCAAGTAGCTTTTCAATACGGGGAAGAAGATGACGAATCGATTTATACCTATGCGAATAATATTTATACCTCTGATGGTGGCACTCATTTGTCTGGGTTTAAAACATGTATCACAAGAGTAGTTAATCAATTTGCCAGATCATCAAATATTGTTAAAGAAAAAGAACCTAACTTAACGGGAGAAGATATCCGTGAAGGTATTATTGCTATTGTCTCTGTTCGTTTGCCTCAGCCTCAATTCGAAGGTCAAACAAAGGGTAAGCTTGGTTCTCAGGAAGTTGAAGGAGTGGTTAACAGACTATTTTCTGAAGCCCTCACTGAATTCTTTGAGAAAAACCCTACAGTAGTAAAATCGATTGCTGAAAGAGCATTAAGAGCTGCTAAAGCAAGAGCAGCAGCAAAACGAGCATCAGAAAACATTAAACGCCAAGGATTTTTAGGCCGATCTGGTTCTCTTCCTGGAAAACTTTCTGATTGTAATTCTGAAGATTCTATGTCAACAGAACTTTATATCGTTGAAGGAGATTCTGCTGCTGGTTCTTGTAAGGGTGGTCGAGATCCTGAATATCAAGCTGTTATGCCTATTCGTGGAAAAATCATCAATCCTGAAAAGAATGATTATGCAAAATTGATGCAAAACGAAGAAGTGGCTGCCATTATTTCAGCTGTTGGAACTGGAATTCGCGATGATTTTAATATCAAAGATTTACGATATGGAAAAATCGTGATTATGACTGATGCTGATGATGATGGAGCTCACATTGCCACTCTTCTAATGACATTCTTTTATAGATTTATGAGACCTCTGATTACTGAGGGGCATCTATATATCGCTAAACCACCCTTGTATCGTGTGAATTACAAAACTGAAAAGCATTATATTCATACAGAAACAGAGCTTGAAAGCTATCGTAAAAAATATGGTGATAAAATAGAAGTTACAAGATTTAAGGGATTGGGTGAGATGGATGCTGATGAACTTGGAACAACAACCATGGAAATCGGCAAACGTCAAATCATCAAGGTAACGGTAGATGATGTTGAAGAGGCATCTAGAATGTTAAATGTTCTTATGGGTAATAATGTAGGTCCACGTAAAGAGCATATCGTTGAAAAATCAGCAAAGAGAGTGGTAGAAAATAATGGCTAGAAAACCAAATCCAGAAGAAAATCCAATTGAAACTAAAAGTGATCATGTTATTGAAAAAGAATTCATTGAGCTTTTAGATGATAGATTTACAAATTATGCTTTTGCTGTTATGGAAGACAGAGCACTTCCTGATGCTAGAGATGGCCTAAAGCCATCTCAGCGCAGAACACTTGTAGCAATGGATGATCTTAATCTTAGATCATCTGGTAAAACAAAGAAATGCGCTAAAATCTGTGGTGATGTATCTGGTAACTATCACCCACACGGAGAAGCTGTTGTCTATCCTACCCTTGTCCGTATGGCTCAAGATTGGTCATTAAGATACCCGCTTATTCACCCTCAAGGTAACTTTGGTTCTCCTTCTCCAGATGATAAACAAGCTGCTATGCGATATACAGAAGCTAAGTTTTCTGCTTTTGGTGATCAAATGGTGGCAGAATTATCAAATCAAGTAGTTGATTATGTTTCTAACTACAATGATGAACTTATGGAGCCTACTGTTCTTCCATCTCTATTTCCTAACTTAATTGTCAATGGATGTAGTGGAATTGCTGTTGGATGGGCTACTAATATGGCTCCTCACAATCTTCGTGAAGTAGCTAACTTGATTGATGCTTATATTAAAAATCCTGATATTACAGTGGAAGAGATTATGGAGATTGTTCCAGGTCCAGATTTTCCACTTCCTTGTAAGATTTTGGGCACTACAGGTATTAAGAATTACTTTACAACTGGACGAGGATCTGTTCAACTTGAGGGTTATCACACAATTGAATCAGAACGTAACGGACAGCAATACATCAAAATCACTGCTCTTCCTTATGGTGGTTCAGCTGATGGTATTTGTAAAGAAATCAAGGAATTGGTTGAATCCAAGAAAATTGAAGGAATTACAAATCTAAAAAACCTCACCAATAAAAAGGGAATGGATGTTCGTGTTTGGGTACATAAATCAGCAAACACCAATGTAGTTTTGAATTTATTATTGAAGCACACAAGCTTAAGAACAAATTTCTCTGTCAATTCCACTGTTTTGATGGGTGGTAAAAAAGTGGTGGAGAATGTTCCTATTATCAAACTTGTTGAAGTATTTGTCGATCATAGAAAAGATGTATTGACAAGAAAGTTTAATGCTGAACTTGAGAAAAATAATAGAAGATTACATATCCTTGATGGTCTCATTGGGATTACCTCTAAAATTGATGCGGTTATCAAACTTATTCGTGAAGCTGATGATCGGAATGTGGCACAACAAGAACTTATCTCCAAAGGATTTGTAAAATCAGCAGAACAGGCTGATGCTGTACTTAAAATTACTTTAGGTAATTTGACAAAGCTCGATGTCAATTCCATGGCTGATGAATTTGCTAAATTATCAAAAAGAAATGATTGGCTTACAGATCAATTGTCTTCAGATCGCAAAATGCTAAAACTTATTTCAAAAGAACAACTTGAATTAGCTGAAAAACTTGGAGATGATAGAAGAAGTGAAATTGTTCCTTCTATGGATGATTTTAATTATGAAGATCTTATCAAAGAAGAGCAAATTGTTGTTTCATTGACTAAAGATGGATATATCAAGAGAGTTCCAGCAGACACATTCAAAACACAAGCTAGAGGCGGTAAAGGTGTAATTGCTGTAAAGGGCCGTGAAGAGGATGAAGCTTCTGATATCTATGTAGGTTCCACTCATGATTTATTCTTATTCTTTACAAATCAAGGCAATTTACTGAAGAAGAAAGGATACGAAATTCCTCTATCGTCAAGAACTAATAAGGGAATTCACACTGCTAATCTTCTCGCTTTAAATCCTGATGAAAAAGTGGCATCTACATTGAATCTGAAAAGCTTGGATGTCGATGGATATTTCATCATGATCACTAAGAATGGTTTGATCAAAAGAAGTGAAATTAGAGAATACGACACTAGCTTAAGAAAAAGAGGATTGAAGGCATTAACTTTACGAGAAGATGATGAGCTTATCCAAGTTCTAAATACATCAGGTGAAAATGACATATTACTAGTTACCTCTAATGGTATGGCTGTTAGATATTCTGAAGAAAGTGTTAGATCTGTAGGAAGAGTTGGTTTAGGCGTAAGATCGATGAATTTGGCTCCTAGTGATTTCATTGTGTCGATGCTTAAAATTGATCCTCGAGTAGAAACCGATGTTCTAGTTATCACAGAATTAGGTTTTGGCAAGAAGACAAATGCTGGTGAATATAGAGCTTTGAATGGTAGATATGCCAAGGGTTGTAAAACAATCAACAATGAAGCTTTATCCAAAATTGGCAAAATTGTTTCCAGTGTGACAATTGAGGAAGGTAAAGAATTCCTTGTATTGACTCAAAAAGGCAAAATCACTAGATTGTCTAATGAAGATTTTATTTCTAAAGGAAGACAAACAAGAGGTAGCAAGATAGTAAGTCTAGATGAATCTGACAAAGTATTATCTCTAGTAGTGGTTGAAGCAGATATGTAAATTAAAAGCTCCTTGAAAAAGGAGCTTTTCTTATTTGTATTGAAGGAGATAGTAGATTTCAATAAGAAACTATAATCATCATTTAAAAAATTAAAAATGAAATTATAGCAAGGAAAATAGATATATGCCAAATTTTTTATATGCAAATGCTAGATCAAAATTTTTATGGGGTGGTCTTAGCTGGACTACTGGTACCTATAGAGTTTTATTTTTGAATAGTGCTGCTGCTACTGGTGGGAGCTGGGCGGGTGTTGGTACCACTGGCTGGCCAAATGCTACATTGAACAATATTCCAGCTTACATTAGATCAAGAGCTGTTGGAAATGGTAACACTGTAATCGATCTCGCTTCAGGACTTTATGTGTCTCCAGGTGCATCTCCTTCAACATCCTTTGTGCCTACAGCATCAGGTTTTGGTTACACTGTTGATGGTGAGGCAAGAGGAAATGACATCACTTTCCCAGCAGTTGCTACTACCACTGGAACATTAAGTGCTTTCGTAATTTACAAAGAAGGTGTATCAGAGGCAGCTAGTGATTTAATTGCTTATTTCGACACTGCAACAAACTTACCGATTCCTGCTAACGGTGGTGACATTACTATTCAATGGTCTACTTCACCTAACTATATCTTTAAGTTATAAGGAGATAATATGGACTATTCTAACTTATCAATTGGTGAAATTGAAAAATTAATGATTGAACAAGAAGCTGTAATTGAAATTGAAAAAATTAAGCTTTGTGAATTAGCACATGCTAGAGCTCAAGCTTGTAAAAGACAAGAACTTGAAAGAAAATTAGGTTCATTAGGAGCTGATGAACTTGAAATGATTCAAGCTATTCAATTAGCGCAATCAATGAAAGCACAATCAATCGAAAGCCAAGCAGACGCAAATCTTTAAAATCTTAATTCCTTGATATATAAGCCTAATAATCTCGTATTATTAGGCTTTTTCTTTAGGTTTGTAGAAATAAATACATATGCCATCAATAACATCTAACCTTACAACTTTTACCAATGTAGAAGCATCCACCATGGACAATGGCGGACAGGCTGGTTGGTATTGGAATAATCCATCAAATGCTCAATTGAATGATAACAATTTGGCGATATTTGGATGGTATGGAGGTAGTCCGCAACCTATTGGGGCAGAAGGACAGTCTGATGTTTTAGACTGTAGACAATTAGTTACAACAATACCATCAGGCGCTACAATCAACGGTATCGAAGTGGGTATGAGATGTTTCAACACTCTTTCCGATACTTATCAAGTTGATGATGCATTTGTCCATTTATTAAAAAATGGTATTCCAGTAATTCACCCTGTACCAGTGACATCATATACTTGGTCTAACGGTGAAACATTACAAACATATGGCGGATCCACTGATTTATGGGGAACATCTTGGACTGACATTGATGTAAATGGTGCTGGTTTTGGTGTTTCTCTCGCATGTAATATTATTGTAAATCCATTAGCAGAAGCAATCACAACTCCATCTCAAAACCAAGTTGATCAAGTATATGTAACAATTTACTATACAGGTGGTGGGGCAGCAACAGCACAAACAGCAATAAATCCTTACATTATAACAAGACAAATAATTGGAAATCATAGAGTATCTGCTACAGTTTCAGTACGTCCTTCATCAATTATAACTAAACAAATTGTTCCATCTCAAAGAATAACCGCTGGAATTTCAACTGTCTATCCATCATCTTTGATTTCTAAACAAATAATTTCTAATCATAGAATGGCTGGCGGAGCTTCAACAACAAGACCTTCATCTATTATTTCAAATCAAAACACAACAAATGAAGTAATTTTACCAGGACAAGCTAAAGTATTACCGTCATCTGTTGTAACTAAACAAATACTTACAAATCAAAATCTTGTTGGCGGAGCTTCTACAACAAGGCCATCATCAATTGTATCTAGAGAAAGTTCAACAATTCAAAGAATTGCTCCAGGACAATCCACAATATTGCCAACTTCAGTAATATCAAAACAATTACTTACTAATCAAAATGTAGTAGGTGGACCGTCAACAACAAGACCTTCATCTATTATAACAAGACAAAATTTAACTAATCAAACAGTTATTGGTGGTCCTACTAACATAATTTCTGGTGTTATTATATCAAGAGAAAATATTTCTAACACAACAAGATTATCTACAGTATCTTCCATTAGGATACCAAGCATTATCTCTAAACAAATACTTCCTAATTTGACTGTAGTTCCAGGTGTTTCTTACATCAATCCGACATTTATTGCTACAAAACAGATATTGGGAACTATTAATTTTACTGCTGCTACCACTGTATTTCATAGATCAATAATTTCAGCTCAAAACTTACCAAATATTCAAGTTATTCCAGGATTATCAAGAATATATCCAACATCTATATTATCTAAAGAAAATAGCACTATATCTAGTATAATTCCTGGACCTGTTACATTAAGTGTCACAAGCATATTTACAAGACAAGCAACAGGAAATCATATTTTAACAAATGGTAACGGATTTATTGTTGTAAATAATCCTGTAAATTCGGGTCAAAACTTATCTAATGTGATAGTTAAAGGACAAGCATATATTCAACCAAACTCTATCATATCTAGACAAAACTTCACAAATATTAGACTAAACAATGTCTTTTATGATGAATTAAGAGATGGAAGTAGTTTTGATTTAGGAGACATTGGAAGCTACAATTATCAAAATACAAATTTTATAGGTGGTTTTGCTTATGAAAGACCATCATCTGTAGCTGCTGGATATAAAGTTTTAGTTTATAGATACACTCAAGATCGTGGTAGTACATTCTTTTATTCAGCTTATGTCAAAACTAACACTGATTTCTCAACATCTGGATTAAGTGCTGTTGGTGTAGGAATTCAAGCTGCTAACTTAAACAATGGATATTTTGCTACCATTGATGTTAGAAATGGTGTAACCTCAACAAATGCTGGTTTTCAATTAAGAAGAAATAATTCAGGTACGACATTAGCTTTCGATGCTACACCTAATTTAGTTCAAGCTGGTCAATGGTACAAAATTACTATCACATGGAATAGTAGTGGTTTAATAACAGCTAATCTTTACACACAAAACGGAACATTATTATCAAGTATTTCAGCTACAGATTCAACATATACAACTGGATATTTAGGTGTTTCAAGTTTTAGTAGTAGTGCTTTTGATAACTTCACAAACATTCCGTCTCAATATATAACATTAACTTCAGCAATAACATCAAGAGAATTTGTAAATAGTGCTAGAGTGATTGGTGCAGCATCAAATATTAGACCTTCTTCAATCATATCAAGACAACTTTTACCTGTACCAAATATTGCTGCTAGTGTAAGGATATTATTAAACTCTATAATATCTCCAGCTAATGTGCCTACAGGAATCAGAATTTATTCTACTGCCAATATTCTTCCAACAGCAATATTATCTAGACAATTTGTAGCTCAATTTAATATGTTCCAAAGTGGGCAAATTCAACCAGGAGTGATACCTTCAGGACAAATCATAAATCCAATAAATATCATACCTGGAGCAAATACTATAAGACCTACAAGTGTGATATCAAGACAAATATTTAGTAATATCAATATCACAGGCAACATAAATATTTTGCCAACATCGATTATAACTAGACAGAATTTGCCTAATATTAATTTATATGTTCAAGGAATTATTAGACCAAATCCAATCATATCTGTTGAAAATATAGCTAATGTACGAATAATTGGTGAACAAAAAATTATCAGACCTGTTGCCATAGGTTCTGGTCAATTATTCAATAATGTCATCATACAAACAAGTAGAATGTTCATTGTTCCTACATCTATTTTGACAAAACAAGATTTATCTTTACATCTTATAACATCTGGAAATACCACAATTATTCCTAGATCAATTCTTACAAAACAAATAATTCAAAATATAACAATTGCGTCTATAAACAGTAAGATTTATCCTAGCAGCATATTATCTAAGCAAAATTTAGCTTTACATAGAGTTTTAGGCGGATCAGTAATTGTAAGACCAACATTCATTCCTACATCTGAAAATACAGGAAATCACACAATATTAAGAGGTGTAGTAAAGATAATTCCTGGATCGATTGACACAAAACAAAATATAACACCAATTGTTATATCTTCAGATGTAGTTATAATTCCTGATCAAATATTATCGAGAGAAAGAATTAATCAAATCAATATCATTACACAATCAAGAATTATTGTTAATGGTATTGATAGTAGACAAGATTTTGGAAATATTGTAATAAGATCTAGTGCGGTAATTACACCTGAAGCAATTATATCAAGACAAACATTCAATGCTATTAACATTGCTTCTAATGTAATTATAAGACCAATTTCTATAAATACAGCTCAAAGATTCGCTAATATCTTCATTCAAAATGCTGTTATTATAAGACCTAATGCGATAATTTCAAGACAAGCATTCACTAATGTTGTAGTAATACCTGGCACTACAATTATAAGACCATTATCTGTAATTACTGCACAATCTTTCGGTTTGCATAGGGTTAGCACAAATGTAAGAATATTAGTAGGATCTATACTTACAAACCAATTACTAGGAATACCATTTATTGAAAATCTAAATGTTATTATTCCTACATCTATATATAGCGCTGAATATATACCACCTACTATTAGAGCTTTAGCGTTTATCACACCTTTTGCTATACCAGCACCTCCAATGGTTGATAATCATTTGGTTAAGAGTGAAGTAGTGATAAGACCTGTTTCTTTTGGCGAGTCTAGCTTAATACCTCTTCATAAAGTGGTGTATATGACATTCATTAGACCTATAAGTATTAGAACATTACAAGATATAGGATTGCCAAGAATACATGTTAATATGGTAATTAAGCCTACTGCTATATTATCAAGACAACATTTCCCATTACATAAAATCAAAGTTCCTACAAGTCCTGGATTTATATCGAGTTTCTTTGATTTACCGATAAAAATTAAGAATGATATTGAAATATATATAAGTAGTTCATATGAGAAAATAGGAGATTAGCATGGAAAGTATGTCAGTGCTTACAAATTCAACTGTTAGAGTTTATGCGAGAATTGTCAATGAATATGATGAATTATCTGATCCTCAAGGCATAAGGTTTATTTATACTTTACCTGATGACACTGTTTCCACTTACATTTACGGTGATAATCAAACTCCAACTATACAAAGAAAAGAAACTGGAGTTTATTATATTCAATTAGATTTAGCTATGGTGGGAAAACATAGATACACATGGGAGTCTTATGGTTTATTTCAAGGAGCATATAAAGGATTCATACAGGTAGATAACGACAGATGGCAATAAATTTTCCAGGTTCATTATCAAGAGCCGAAATTGCTTCAGGTTTATTAATAAGAAGCATAAAGGTAAATGATGCTTATCTTCTTTGTAATGACATAAATATAAATCAAACTCAAGAAATAGATACAGTTTCTGATTTAGTTCAAGGTGGGCCAGGACAAGCTATTTCAAATATTGGTGCTAAAAAGATAAGCGGTTCATTATCATTTCCATTGAGAGTGATTGGTGATGGATCTATAGAATTAGCAGCTAGAAACTTGATTAATCATGCCCAAAATCCTGTAAACGCATTAAGAATAGACAGTAATCATATCTTATCATTTCTTGGAATTACAGCTGAAAATCACCCTACAGATGATAATTCATTATTGTCATTAGATTCTGTAGCTATAAAATCATTATCAATTAATGGTTCTTCAGAAAGTGAAATAAAAGTATCTGTTGATTTTGAAGGTATGATAGATGCTAGATTAAGCTCTGACACTGTTGTTACAAGCACAGATAAACTAGGAAGAGCTTTAACATGGGGAGATTGTACCATGTTTAGATCAGAATCATCTATGAGGTCTGTATCAAATTTTGAATTAAACTTAACTAACGAAATAGAAACTCCTGTATTCTTAATGCCTTATATGGGTGCTGCTACAGGTCGTACTGATCAAATAGGTTTAATTGGGATCAAATCCATTAAGTGGACAGGCAAAGTAGAAGAGATTATTAGAAAAGGCGCTGATTATTACACACATATTCACGGTGGATGGATTGTTAATGATAATCTTACAATTGATATAGCTGGATTGAGAGCTGTATTTAGAGTTCCCTTATTTAATGTTGCCGAAATACCCTTATCATCAAACTTCATATCTAGAAATACTTCATGGACAGGACTTATGAAACCAAATCTTCCCATGACATCAAACCAACTCATCTCATTCACATAAAGGAAACCAGCTAAAAATCTTTAAATAATATAATAAGAATTTGTAAGATTGAAAAGAGGATAGGTTATGCCTTTAAATAATGATCTTTTTGGTATATATAAGACAGTTAAAGTTAATGACAATCCAATTGTTGTTTCTTCAGCAAATAGAAACAAAAACATGGATGTCAACGCTGAAACTTATCTTCAAGGCACACCAAAAACTCGTATCTTGAATATTGGTGGTGTATCGGAAACTATTTCTATTGATGCACCTATTCTTATCGGTGGTGGATCAGCTGTCGATGGTAGAAACTTAATTAACTTAAAACTTGGTGAATTATTAAATCCATCCACAGCTCAATTACCTCTTCTCACTGATGCAACATTTAGTGTTAATGCTCAGGGTGGCAACACTAGTATCACATTAAAAACAGACGGAGACCCATCAGATTCTAATTCAAATGTATTTCAAGTGGTAAATACACCTATTGACGAACTTGATCCTATTGTTTTTGAACCAACAAGAAAAGCTGTATTTTATGATTTTAGAGTTCAAATAGGGCCAAAGAAGTTTTTCGTTATGGAAGCATCTATCAAGGTAACTGGAGAATCTCAAGATTTATATTTCCTTATCCCAAATGGTGCAGCATTTGATCAAGTAACTCCAACCACAGTATCAGGTATATCTTTTAAGGCTGGAACACAATTTCCATTTATAGGAATTTCTGGAATTAAGATTTCTGGAAGTGGTAAAGCTGCTGTATTTTTGAAAGACTTAAATGCTGATGGTGATTATTATGATACAGATGAACATATAAACGTTGATCTCTATACTGGTGCTGATGATATGACTCTTCAAAGACCAGGTGTATCTGTGTATGAGCCAGCTGATTTTGTGTTAGAAATTTATAATGGAACTTCTTGGGAAAACTTAATGCCAGCTGTTGATTTAAGTAGATCTGTGGTTCATTCAAGTAATTTCAATGTAAATTCTGGCTTATTGACAGTGGATTTTGACTTTACTTGTTGGGTTAAATAATTTAGTCATCATC
>JACCEC011730517.1_pt1 | contig 13388 bp, 12 predicted proteins | sample 7450121 | NCBI WGS metagenome assembly JACCEC01 (sample SAMN15323455, study PRJNA562643) | freshwater metagenome | isolation source: river surface water | place: USA:Blue River Watershed | collected 2017-08-18 | reverse complement strand
GTCGTTCTTCATGAGCCGGCGGGTGGGTGCCACCTACGGACAGACGGCGACGCTGTCGTTCACGGCCGCGTCCAACAACTTCGAGCTGGCCATCGCGGTCGCGGTCGCCACCTTCGGCATCCACAGCGGCGCGGCGTTCGCCGCTGTCATCGGCCCCCTGGTGGAGGTGCCCGTGCTCATCGGCCTCGTCAACGTCGCGCTCTGGCTCCGACCCCGGTTCTTCCCCTCGACGCCGATCGCCGTCGTTCTCCCGCCCTGCGCGCCCACGGAGCAGCCCGGATGAACCCGAACGGCATCCTGTTCATGTGCGTGGCGAACTCCGCCCGCAGCCAGATCGCGGAGGGATGGGCGCGCAAGCTCCTCGGCGACCGCGCGCGGATCCAGAGCGCGGGGACTCGCCCCTCCCGCGTGAACCCCTACGCCATCGAGGTGATGGCCGAGGTCGGCGTCGACCTGGCGGGCCAGGCTTCGAAGTCCGTGCAGGACATCGACCCGACCACGGTCGACACGGTCATCACGCTGTGCGCGGAGGAGGTGTGCCCGGTGTTCCTCGGCAAGGCCCGGCGTATGCACTGGCCGATCCAGGACCCTGCCAGCGACGCCCCGGCGCTGTCCCGGGACCAGATGCTCGACCGCTTCCGCGTGGCCCGGGAGCAGATCCGCGGCCGGATGGAGGTGCTCACGGCGCTGATCGACCTCCCGACGGGGGTGCCGCCCGCGGAGTTCCACGCGAGCGTGCGAGTGCGGGACCTGCCGCGCAGCGTTCGGTTCTACGCCTGGCTCCTCGGCGTCGAACCGAAGGAGTGGACGCACCGGTACGCCACGTTCGTGCATCCCGACCTCCGGACGAACTTCGTGCTCGTCGTGTCCGACGGCAAGGAGCTCCACCACGACACGCTCTACCACCTCGGGGTGGACGTCCGCGAGCGCGCCGCCGTGATCCGCGCCGAGGCGCTGGCCAGAGCGGCGGGGTTCCCGGTGGTGAAGCCCGGGCGGACAACGTGGCGCGGGACGCCCCTGCACGAGCTCTGGCTGGAAGATCCCGACGGCGGACTCGTGGAGGTCTACGCGCGTCTGACGGACGAGGAGCTGGCAGGGAAACCGGAGGATCTGGAGCCGGTGGCGTTGACGTGAGCTGAATGAACGACGTGGCGATCGCTTGCGAGTGAGTTCGGCGCGTCGCAACGTCAGGACGCACGGGCGGCGACGCTCACCGCCCCAGCGCCACCCGCGCGAGCCGACCGCCGGCAGCGCCCACGCCGATCGCCGCTGCCGCGCTCCCCACCATCGCCACCCCCATCGGCCAGCACCCGAGCGCCGCCGCCGCCGCCGCGAGGACGGCTCCGCTGGCGAGCGCGCGCAGGTCGCGCGATCGCACCCCGACGATGAGCCCCGCGACAACGCCGGCGCCGCCGCACACGGGCAGGCACCACGCCGCGCAAGCCGTCCCGATGCACCCGCTCCCGTCCAGGGCGATGCAGAAGGGCGCCGCCGCCGCCACGGCGCCCGCGACCACGCCGATGACGGCCCCCTGCGACCAGGACTGACCGCGCCAACGCAAGAACGCGAAGCCGCCCACCAGCACGACGCTCGCGACGATGGAGCCGATCGCGCCCCGCGCCAGCGCGACCCCCAAGGCCGGGAGCAGCAACACGGGCAGCGCGGACACCGCCGCGTCGCGCGCGCGCCCACGTTCGTAGGCGGTCCGTGCGCGGGAGGGAAGGTTCATCGCAGGCTCCATGCCGCCCGGAAGCGGGCCGAGGCTCGCTCCAGGCGCTTGCGAAAGGTGGCGCCCGGCGGCCGCTCGCCCATCGCGAGCGCGAGGGTCTCGGCGTCGAGCGGGGACAGCGTCGCCAGCGTGGCGTGGACGGCCGCGCGCAGCTCCGTGTCGACGAGGGTGGCGGCGGCGTCGGACTCGACGGGAAGGTCAGGGACGTCGGCGCTCTCCTTCCGCCGGATCACCCGCTTGCGCGCCGTGCGGCACGCGTTCGAGGCGAAGGCCAACGCCCAAGGAACCGGGTCGCGCGCGGCGTCGTACTCGCCGGTGTGGGCGAAGAGGTTCACCAGCGCTTCCTGCGCCGCGTCCTCGGCGGTGGGACCGTCGAGGACGCGGCGGCAGAAGCCGAGCACGAGCGGATGCAGGCGCGTGAAGGCCGGCTCCAGGGCCGCGCGATCTCCGTCCGCGACGCGGGCGAGATCGGCGCGGAGCAGCGCTCGTTCATCGGCCTCCACGCTCCCCTACGGGCAGAACGGGCAGCCGGGGCAGCACCCCGAGGCGACGGCGGTGGCGGCGAAGGCGACGCCGGGGATGGACAGCCCGAGGGCGACGAGGGCGAGAAGACGCTTGTTCATGGTTAGCTCCGAGCGGGGAGTTGGGCCCGCACCTCGTATGGGCCGAGGGGTGACGCCGCGTGACTGGTCACACGCTTTTCGTCGCTGCGTCGCGGCACCCACAGGAGCCGTCGGCGAGGCACGTCCTGGCCGCCGCGCGCCGCGAGCGCCACCACTGGAAGCCCGCCGCCGAGCCGCCGATCACCAGGCAGGCGAGGCCGAGCAGCTCGCTGCGGGTGGCGAGCCAGGCCAGGACCGCGGAGCCGATGCCGGCGGAGACGAGCACGGGGACGAGGAACGGGAGGGTGCAGCACGCTGCGCAGGCCGCGAGGCCGAGGAGCGCGGGGGTCGAGGGACGGGCGGACGTTGGCTTCACGGGAGTTCTCCGGCGCGGGCAGCGACGGCCGCTCGCTCGAAGGATGGGCCGATCGCACCCGCGCCGTGACGCCCCCCCGGTGGGTTCGGGGTCGAAAGGCTAAGCTAAAGCGCGTTGCCTGGACTGCCGAAGCGCGGTATGCCAACCAACCGATGCTCCGTCGCCTCGCTCGCACCCTGCTCCTCCTCCTCGCCGTGCTCGGTCTGGTGCCGGGCATGTACGAAGCGGTGGAGCAGATCGCGGAGCTGGTCGAACACGGTCACCCCGCGCACTCTGTCCCCGGCGAGCACGACCCGTTCGCGGACGAACACGGGTGCACGCCGATCCAGCACCAGTGTCCGTGCCACGAGGGCCAGTCCGTGGCACAACACGGCTACTCCGTAGGCGCCGCGAACCACGCGGAGTGGCTCACCTGGATGATGGACGTCGACCACGCGCGGCTCCGGGCCATGAACGCCCGACACTCCAGTGTCAACGACGCGCTGCCGCGTTCGCTCGCCCACGGGCCCCCCACCCCGCCTCCGAACGCCTGACCGAACGGGCGCGCCACAGTCCCGCGCGCCTCGTCGTGAGTCCCGCACGCACGCCCAACGTGCACGCTCCGCCGGCGCACGCCGGTCCCTCACCCGTTCGGAGTCCTCTTGCTCTTCCTTCTCTTCGGGGTGGCGCTCGCCGCCCCGCTGTCGCCCGACGAAGCGGTCGGAGCGGCGGTCTCGTCTCACCCCGACATCGCGGTGGCGGAGGCCGCCGTCACCTCCGCGAAGGGGTCGGCCCGTCAGTCGGCGTTCCTTCGCGAGAACCCGGACGTCGACGTCGACTACGGCCTGACCGGCGATAGGGTCGGCGCCTCCCTGTCGCAGCCCCTGTCGTTGACCGGCAAGGGGCTCGCCGATCACCGGAGCGCGCTCGCTCGCCTGGCCGCGGCGGAGTCGGGGCTGGAGCGCGCGCGGCTCGAGGTCGCCGCCGACACGCGGCGGGCCTACGTCGAGGCGGTCGTCGCGCATCGGGCCGCGATGCTCGCGCAGGCCGCCTTCGACCTGGCTTCCCGGCAGATCTCCGCCGCCGAAGAGCGCCTCCGGGTCGGGGAGGCATCGGACCTCGACCTCCGCCTCTCCCGCCTGGAGCAGGCGAAGGCGGCACAGGAGCTCCTGGCCGCCCGCGCCGCCGCGTCCTCATCCGTGGCGCGGCTGTCCACGCTCGTGCGTCAACCGCTCGACGGGAGCGACCTCGCGTCTGACCCGCTCCTGGCCTCGCCGGACGTGGATCCGCGGGTGCCCGAGGAGCGGTCTGACGTCCGCGCCGCCCGTCTCGCGGCGGACGCCGCCGAGGCTGCCGTCGCGCGGGAGCGAGCCGCGGCACTTCCCCCCGTGCGGCTCGGCGGCTTCTACGAGAACGACGGCGGCAACGTGGTGGCGGGCCCCTCGCTCGGCGTCACGCTCCCGCTCTGGCACCAGAACCAGGCCGGAGTGTCCGCGGCGAAAGGCGAGGCGGGCGTCGCACGAGCCGAGCTCGACTCCACCACCGCGCGTGCCGCCGCGGAACAGCGCACCGCCGCCGGCGCCCACGCCGACTCGGTCGCGACCATGGCCAACGTTGCAGCCACCGACGACGATGCGCTCGCCGCGCTCGCCGCCATCGAGGCCGGCGCCCGCTCGGGCGAGCTCGACCTCGTCACCACCATCCTCCTCCGCGGAGAGGTCGTCGCCGGCCAGCGCGCGCTCGTCGCCGCGCGCGGAGACCTCGCCCTCGCCCGCATCACCCTCCTGCTCGCAACTGAGGACGAAGCGCTCCTCGGCGGAGCCTCCCGATGATCACGCTCATTCTCTTCGCCTGCACCAACCTGCTCCCCGGCGCCAAGCCCGGAGCCGAGGAACATGCCGAACACGCCGAGGACGGCGCACACGCCGAAGAAGGCGAGCACGCCGAGGAAGGCGGACACGCCGGGGAGGGCCACGGGGAGAGCGTGACCCTCACTCCGGAGGCCCGCGCTGCCGCGGCGCTCGTGGTCCAACCAGCCGAGAGTCGTCCCTGGTCGGCGGGCTTCGGCACCACCGCGCGCGTCCAGCTGGATCCCCGTCGTGAGGCGCGCGTCGGCGTGTCGGCGGACGGACAGGTCGAGCGGATCCTCCTCCAACCGGGCGATCCCGTGGTCGCCGGGACCCTCCTGGCCGAGGTGCGCTCCCCTGCGTTGGGCGAGGCCATCGGCACCTACCACGCGCGCAAGGCCGACCGCGACGTCGCCCAGGCCCGGGTGGAGCGACTCCGGGAGCTGGAGTCCAGCGGGACGACGTCCAAGGCGCAGCTCGCGGAGGCCAGCGCGCAGGCGGCCGGCGCCAGCGCCGCGTATGAGGCGGCGGAGGAGCGTCTCCGGGTGCTCGGCGTGAGCCCGGGCGCGCTCGACGGTGAGCACTTCCCATCGCGCTTCCCGGTGAAGAGCCCGATCGCGGGCGAGGTGATCGAAGCCGAGGTGTCGGTGGGCGAGGCGGTGGCGCCGGGCACGCCCCTCTTCCACGTCGGCAACCTCGACCTCGTCTGGGTCGTGCTCGACGTGTTCGAACGCGACCTCTCCCGGGTCAGCCGTGGGCAGCAGGTGCGCTTCACCGTGGACGCCTGGCCGGGTGAGGCGTTCGCAGGGGTCATCGACTGGGTGGGCTCCGTGGTGGACGCGGACTCCCGGACCATCGAGGTGCGTCTCGTGGTGGACAACCCGGAGCACCGCCTCAAGCCCGGCATGTTCGGTCGCGCCGACGTGGGCGCGAACGCAACCCTCGCCGCGCCGACCGTCGTCGTTCCCGCCGAGGCCGTGCAGGACGTGGAGGGGCGTCCCTCCGTGTTCGTGGAGGAGGGGGGAGCCTTCGAGGCGCGCGCGGTCACGCTCGGCGAGAAGAACGCCGTCGAGGTGCAGGTGCTGTCGGGCATCGAGCCGGGCGAACCGGTGGTGGTCAAGGGCGCGTTCACGCTGAAGAGCGAGCTCGCCAAGGCGGAGATGGGGGAAGGCCATGCACACTGACCCTCTGCTCCACGGCGGCGGCCCCGACGCGATCGACCGGATCCTGGCCTGGTCGCTGCGCAACAAGGTCCTCGTGCTCATCTTCGTGTTCGTGCTCGGGGCGCTCGGGGTGCGGTCGGTGCTTCAACTCCCGATCGACGCCGTACCCGACGTCACGAACGTCCAGGTGCAGATCCTCACCGAGGCGCCGGGGCTCGGCCCCGAGGAGGTGGAGCGCTTCCTCACCGTGCCCGTCGAGCAGGCGATGGGCGGCGTGCCGAACGTCGAGGAGATGCGTTCGCTGTCGCGTTTCGGGCTCTCCGTCGTCACCGTCGTGTTCGAGGAAGGCACCGAGATCTGGTGGGCGCGCCAGGTGCTGGGTGAGCGCCTGAACGAGGCACGCGAGGCCATCCCGGAGGGCTACGGAGAGCCCGAGATGGGCCCCGTGTCGTCGGGCCTCGGCGAGATCTACCAATTCGAGGTGCGCGGAGCGGGGAAGTCCGCGATGGAGCTGCGCGACATCCTCGAGTGGCAGGTGGCGCCGCGGCTGCGCGCGGTGCCGGGCGTCGTGGAGGTCAACGCCTTCGGCGGAGAGCTCCGCACCTACGAGGTGGCAGTGCGCCCGGAGGCCCTGACCGCCCGCGGCCTTGTCCTCGCGGACCTGTTCGACGCCCTCGAACGGAACAATCGGGCGGCGGGCGGCGGGTACATCCAGAAAGGCCGCGAACAGATGTTGATCCGCGGTGAGGCGCTCGTGGGGTCGCTCGACGACCTCGCGGACATCGTCGTGGCGACGACGCCCGAGGGCACGCCGATCCACGTCCACGAGCTCGGGGACGTACGCTTCGCGCCCATGCTCCGGCAGGGTGCGGTCACGCGGGACGGCCGCGGCGAGGCGGTCACCGGGATCGTCATGATGCTGCTGGGCGAGAACTCCCGCACGGTGGTCGAGTCCGTGAAGGAGCGCATGGCCGAGATCGAGCCGACGCTGCCGGATGGCGTGACCGTCGAGGTTTTCTACGACCGGACGGAGCTGATCGCGCGCACGATCCACACGGTCGAGAAGAGCCTCCTCGAAGGTGGAATCCTCGTCATCGCGGTGCTCCTGCTCACGCTCGGCAACATCCGGGGCGGTCTCATCGTCGCCGCGGCGATCCCGCTCTCGATGCTCATCGCATTCACCGGGATGCTCGGGGCGGGCGTCTCCGGCAACCTGATGAGCCTCGGCGCGATCGACTTCGGCCTCATCGTCGACGGCTCCGTGGTCATGATCGAGAACGTCGTCCGCATCGTCGGGGAGAAGCGCAAACGCGGCGAGAAGGTCGACGACAGCACGATCCTGGCTGCCGCGCGCGAAGTCGGTCGCCCGATCGTGTTCGCGGTCGGGAGCATCATCCTCGTGTACCTGCCGATCCTGACGCTCACGGGCATCGAGGGGAAGATGTTCCGCCCGATGGCGCTCACCGTCGTGTTCGCGCTCGCGGGGTCGCTCGTGCTGTCGCTGACCCTGATGCCGGTCCTGGCGTCGCTGCTGCTGCGCCGCGCCGAGGAGAAGCACACCCGACTGATGGGCCTGGCCGAGCGCGCCTACCGCCCGATGCTGGCGCTCGCGATGCGTCGCCGCTTCCTGACCGTCGGACTGGCGGCGATGGCGTTCGTGGTGAGCCTCGGCATCGCGCCGTTCCTCGGCGCTGTGTTCGTTCCGAAGCTCGACGAAGGCGCCGTGGCCCTCCAGATCGCGCGCCTGCCCTCGGTCTCGCTGGAGGAGTCCATCCGGCAGGCGGGTGAAGCGGAGCAAGCCATCCTCGCAGCCTACCCGGACGAGGTCGCGACGGTGGTGTCGAAGACCGGCCGCGCGGAGATCGCGACCGACCCGATGGGGGTCGACTTCTCCGACGTGTTCGTGATGCTCAAGCCCATTGACGGCTGGACGAAGGTCGAGGACAGGGAGGAACTCGTCGAGGGGTTGCAGGAGGTGCTGAAGACCGGCATCCCCGGCGCCAATTTCTCGTTCTCTCAGCCGATCGAGCTCCGCGTGAACGAGCTCATCGAAGGTGTCCGCTCCGACGTGGCGATCGTCGTGTACGGCGACGACCTCCCCACGCTCAAGCGGATCGGAGACGACATCGCGCGGGTGGTCGGCAAGGTGGATGGAGCGGAGGACGTGAAGGCCGAGCAGGTGGCGGGCCTGCCGCTGTTGCGGGTCGTGGTGGACCGCGCCGCCATCGCGCGGCTCGGGCTCGACGCCGGCGACGTGCTCGACGCGGTGGAGACCATCGCGGGGCGGCCCGCCGGAGTGGTCATCGACGGCCAGCGGCGGTTCGCCATCCAGGTGCGCTTTCCCGCCGAGGTGCGGGCGGACATGGACCGCCTCGGCGAGATCCTCGTCGGCAACGCGGAGGTCCGCGTGCCGCTGCGCCAGGTCGCCACGCTCACCGAGGAGAGCGGACCGGCCCAGATCAGCCGCGAAGGCGGCCGACGGAAGCTCACCGTGGAGGTGAACGCCCGCGGCCGCGACGTGGCGTCGCTCGTCGGCGAGGCTCAGGAGCGGATCAAGGCGGAGGTCGACATCCCCGCGGGGTACGAGCTCGACTGGGGCGGCACGTTCGAGAACCTCCAGGATGCGTCCGCGCGACTGGCGATCGTGGTCCCGCTGGTGTTGCTCCTGATCTTCGTGATCCTGCAGCTCCAATTCGGCTCCGTGAAGCTGGCGGCGCTGGTCTACGCGAACGTCCCGCTCGCGGTGTCCGGCGGCGTCGTCGCGCTCGCCGTCCGAGGCCTGCCGTTCTCGATCTCCGCCGCCGTCGGGTTCATCGCGCTGTTCGGCATCGCCGTGATGAACGGCGTCGTACTGGTGTCCTACGTTCGGCGTCTGCACGAGGCGGGAGGGACGGCGGTGGAGGCGGCGCGGGAGGGGGCCGAGGTGCGCCTCCGCCCGGTGCTCATGACCGCGCTCGTCGCGGCGCTGGGGTTCCTGCCCATGGCGCTGGCGAGCTCGGCCGGGTCCGAGGTGCAACGGCCGCTGGCCACCGTCGTGATCGGAGGACTGATCACCAGCACCGCGCTCACCCTGCTGGTGCTCCCCACGCTGTACGCTTGGTGGATGGGTGGAAGCGACCCGGCGCCGATCGCGGCGCCCGAGGTGCCTGACCTGGGGGTGGCGGATGTCTGACCGTACGTGCATCGTCGTGCCGGGCCTCTGCTGCGAGTCAGAGGCGCGGATGGTCACTGCGGCGCTCCGCGGCGTGGACGGCGTCGAGGAGGTCGACGTGGACATCGTCGGGCGCAAGACGTGGGTGCGTCATCGTGCCGAAGTACGGGCCGAGGGTCTCCTCCGCGCCCTCGAACCGCTCGACATGGGCGCGACGCTCGCCCTCCCCGCGGTGCCGACACCGGAGGCGGACGGGAGCCCGGTCGACGGTGTCGACCCGCCGGGCTCCGAGGGTCACGCGCACAACCATGGAGAGGGCGGAGGGGGCGTGCCGTGGCGCCTCGTGGCGACCGGTGCGCTGGTGGGCGTCTCGCTCCTCTCCGAGTGGTTCCCCCTCGCCGAGTGGGCGGCGCTCGGCGCGGTCGCGCTCGGCGTACCTCCGGTTGCGAAGAAGGGCCTCCTCGCGCTCCGCAGGAAGGTGCTCGACATCAATTTCCTGATGACCGTCGCGGTGATCGGCGCCCTCGCGATCGGCGAGTGGAGCGAGGGAGGGACCGTCGTGTTCCTGTTCGCCGTCGCGGAGTGGCTGGAGGACCGCGCGATGGACCGGGCACGCTCCGCCATCGCGGCGGTGATGAAGCTCGCGCCGGACGTCGCGACCCTGGCGACCGGCGCGGAGGTACCGGCGGCGTCGGTCGGGGTCGGCACGCGGCTGCTCGTCCGGCCGGGGGCGCGCATCCCGCTGGACGGGCGCGTTGCCAGCGGGGCGTCTTCCGTGGACGAAAGCGCGCTGACCGGCGAGTCGGTCCCGGTCGCGAAGGGCGTCGGCGCCCCCGTGAGCGCGGGCACGGTGAACCAGGGCGGGGTGCTCGAGATCGACACCACGGCGACCGCGGGAGACTCGGCGGTGGCCCGGATGGCCCGGCTCGTGGAGGAGGCGCAGGCGGCCCGCTCGCCCACCGAACGGTGGGTCGACCAGTTCTCCCGCGTGTACACGCCCGTCGTCTGCGTGGTGGCGTTCGGGGTCGCCGTCGTCCCGCCCCTGCTGGGAAGCCCGTTCGAGCCGTGGTTCTACCGGGCGCTGGTGCTCCTCGTCGTCGCGTGCCCGTGCGCGCTCGTGCTGTCCACGCCGGTCACCATCGTGAGCGCGCTCGCCCGCGCGGCGCGGGCGGGCGTGCTCGTCAAGGGCGGCGCGCACCTGGAGACCCTCGGGCGCCTCCGCGCCCTCGCGATGGACAAGACGGGCACCCTGACCGAGGGGAGGTTCCGCGTGGTGGACTGCGTCGCGCTCAACGGCACGCCCGAGGCCGAATTGCACCGCGTCGTGGCCGCGGTGGAGTCGCGGTCGAGCCACCCCCTCGCCGGCGCGCTCCTCGAACACACCCGGAGCGGCGAAGAGATCATCGGCGCGGCGACCTACGAGACGATCGAGGGAGAGGGCGTCGTCGCCACGGTGGACGGACGCACGGTGCACGTCGGCAACCACCGGATGGTGCAGCGCCTGGGGCTCCACGACGGCGAGGAGCACGCCCGCCTCGACGCCTGGATGGCGCAGGGGCACACCGTCGTGTACGTCGGCATCGACGGGAAGCTGGTCGGCCACCTGTCGCTGGCGGACCTCCCCCGCCCCGAGGCGAGAGACGCGGCCCGCGCGCTCGCCGATGCGGGCGTGCGGCTGGCCGTGCTCACCGGCGACAACCGCGGGACCGCGGAGGCTGTCGCGCGCGCGGTCGGCATCGACGTCGTGCTCGCGGACCTGCTACCCGCGGGGAAGGTGGACGCGATCCGCGACCTGCGGGCCACCTACGGGGCGGTCGGCATGGTGGGGGACGGCATCAACGACGGGCCCGCGCTGGCGGCCTCGGACATCGGCATCGCCATGGGCACCCGCGGAACCGCGGTGGCGATGGAGGCGGCGGACGTGGCGCTCATGGGCGACGACCTCCGGCGCCTCGCCTGGGCCGTCGGACTGGGCCGCGCGGCGCTCTCGCGCGTACAGCTCAATGTGGGCCTCGCCATCGGAACCAAGGCGGTCGTGATGATCCTGGCCGTTTTGGGATTCGCCAACCTCTGGCTCGCCGTGGCGGCAGACATGGGGACGAGCCTCGTCGTCATCGCGCTGGGCCTCGGGATGCTTCGATTTCCCGAGTCTGCTCCTCTCAAACCCACTCCTCCGGAGAAGTCATGATCCTCCTCGTCAATCTGGCCTGTGTCTCCCCCGATGGTGCGAACAGGACGAAGCCCGGCGAAGACGACACCACGGCATCGCCGACGTCGATCCTCGGTGCCGAAGGGGCGAGCGTCACCTGGACGCCGATCCTCACCTCCGACGATCGCCTGTCGGACCCCCGCGACCTCGGCTTCGACACGGACGGCAACCTGTGGGTCGCCAACCGCGCCGACGATCGGACGTTCATCGTCCCGAATCCGGGGACGGACGCCCAGACGGTGGACCGGCGCAAGGACGGCTATGCCCAGCACTTCATGGAGGAGACCGCGGCGTTCTCGTTCGAGGGCATGGACGGCGCCAGCGAGGAGTACGGACCGGAGTTCGGGTCCTGCGGCGAATCGGAGAACACCTACAACGACACGGCTCAGGAGAACGAGTTCATGGGACCGGTGCTGTGGGCCACCGACCTGGATATCTTCGCCGAGCAGAACCCGGAGGGCCTCGGGAGCCACCTCGACATGCAGCACCAGAGCCCGCTCTGCGTCGGGATCGCCTGGGAGAAGGCCAACGTCTACTGGGTGTTCGACGGCTACCACGACGCCATCGTGCGCTACGACTTCATGGACGACCACGACATCGGCCAGGACGATCACAGCGACGGCATCGTGTACCGGTACACCGAGCCGCCGGTCACCCGCGTCGAGGACGCCCCGGGCCACATGGTGTTCGACCGCGCGACGGGGATGCTCTACGTCGCCGACACCGGGAACGGGCGCATCCTCCGGCTCGACACCACGACCGGGGAAAAGGGCCGGGACCTGCGCGAGTCCCAAGAGGATATCGTCGAATACGCGGAGTGGGACGGCGCGGAGTGGTCCGAGGTCATCACCGGGCTGGACCGTCCGGGCGGGCTCGCGCTCAACGGCGACCGGCTGATCGTGGGCGAGTGGGGCACGGGGATGCTGTACGACTACACCCTCGACGGGGAGCAGGTGCGCGCGTTGGACGCGAGCGTTGGCCCGGAGGCGCTGTATGGGATCGAGGTCGGACCGGACGGGAAGCTGTGGATGGCGGAGACGGGGACACCGGCGGTGGTACGGCTGGACGTCGAGTAGCCGGCCTGGTCTCCGCGGATGGACTCCCGGTGGTCAGAAGGCGACCGCTGAGATCCCGACGCCGACCCCGAAGTTCTCGGCATACCCCGGGTCTCCGACCACCTGGTACACCGGCGCCTGCGCCCGCCCCCCGAGGCTGGCGGACCGATTGCCCGCCTTCCAGAACGTCCAGTTCACGGCCAGCGCGAGGTCGGTGATGAGGTACCCGGTGTTCTCGTAGACCAGCGCCTCCTTCCGATCGAGCCCCGCCCAGCGCTCCATGGCGTAGAATGAAAGGTTCAGATCGCCGTTCTCGCGTGTCCACCACTTGACGCCGGCGAGTACGCTCGCCGTGGGCGCCACGACATAGCCGCCGGCGTCCGCGCCGAAGGCCCCGGCGCCCGAAGCCTGCACCACCAGCGCCAGCTTCGGGTGCACCCGCGCGCCGACGAAGGCGTTCGCCGTGGCCCCCATCGCGCTGCGCCCCGTCGAGACACCGTCGGTGCTGACCACTCCGGTCGGGAACGTCGCGGCGGCTCCGGCCCCGAAAAAGGGCACTCGCCCCCGGTGACTCCAGCGCACGCCCAGGTCCGCGTCCCCGAAGGCATGGAGGTCGACGTCCCCGGGCATCTGAGACTCGCCGACGTGGAACACGGCCTGGTAGGGGAGCGTCGCGTTGAGCGCGAAGCTGGCCGGCAGACCGAGCGTGGCCGTCAAGGAACCATTGTGGACGAGGTGGGGCGGCATGAACATGCCCGCCATGCTGTCGCCGTGGAGGTCCACGACCCTGGCGCCGGTCCACCCGTCCATGTCGCCGGTGAGCGCGAGCCCGTAGTCCAGCCCCACGACACCCGCCCACGCTCGCAGCGGCTCGGCGGTCGGCAGGCCGCCGGACCCCCGGGCGCACACGCAGGAGGCGGCCTTTGCCTGGGTACTGAGAAGGAGCAGGGTCGCGATCACGAAGGCCCCGTCGCGCTGCCCCGCGTGTGGATGGAGGGGGGCCGCCTCATCCTGGCCCCTCCGCGGCCTTCACCGCCGACTTCAGCGAGACCTCCTCGCCGCACTCCGGCATCGCCCGCCCCATGTAGGGGTTCGCGATGCCTGCCTTCGGCTGCACCCAGTAGGCGAATCCGGCGTACATCGGACAATGGTACACGAGCACTCGCGGCGAACGTGCACGCGACAGCCGTTGGATGGCCAGCCTGGACAGAACGGAGAACGCCGTTCGCATCCCGGCGACGTCGCTGGCGGACGCCACCCGGCTCGCCGCCGCAGCC
>JACCEC010103625.1_pt1 | contig 13388 bp, 16 predicted proteins | sample 7450121 | NCBI WGS metagenome assembly JACCEC01 (sample SAMN15323455, study PRJNA562643) | freshwater metagenome | isolation source: river surface water | place: USA:Blue River Watershed | collected 2017-08-18 | reverse complement strand
ACTGGGCAGTTTTCAATTGCTGGGTCAATGCGCATTTTTGAGGTGCGCTTGGCAGTTTCAACTGTTGGATTAACAATCAGCATTGGTCCTGGTGCATGATGGATTACAAAACCCATCCAATTGTTGCCACACTCAGTTCCGCCAATTTGCGCGCCTTTCATGAAGACGACTTTTTCGCAAGGATTTGATGGCGACAAACAATCCATAATCTCTTTGAGATATGGTGTTCTATCCGTTCTCCACGGACCAGGTTCAGCTGAAGAAATGCTGCTTAAAATTCGGTGATTATCTGCCCAGCTTGATACTGTAAAATTCGGGTCTGGTTTTAGGCCTTCGCAGTGATTTTGAAGGTAAATGTCATCATAATTTTTCATGAACTTTTGATAGCTCTTCCAAGGCTTTGATCAACTCGGCTTTTAAAATTTCTTTCATCTCAAAAATGTTGGTCTTGCCAACAAGCTGAGGAATAACTCGATCAGGAATGTTTAAAATACGATCTCTGGTCATTCGCGCAGCGTTGAACGCTGACACTTTAACATCATCTATCGAAATCAGCTTTTTTGATTCCTTTTCAAATTGAAGCCTAAGCAGTTTTGCGCCATAAGCCTCTTTAATTGCTCGGCTTTGCTGATAACTTGGTCCGTTTGTTGCGTTTGGTATTGAATTTTGGCTGTAATCGGGCTTTTCCTCAGCAAATACTGCCTTTATTTGTGCCGGATCAGTGTTTTGCCCCCATTCTTTATCAGCAGTTTTGGGATTTATTTTGCCGTTTTTGCCCTTGCTGACCCTTCCTTGTTTGATTGCTTTTCTAACCGCCGCCTCGGTAACGCCGCGATGTCTGGCATATGCTCGAATCGAGAGTTCCATGTTTATTTGTACTCATAAATTTTTTATTTTTAGTCGAATGAGTTGCAAATGACTTGGCTTCGCCCGCGTCATTTGTCATCGTTTTGGTATTTCAAAACTTTTTTAAAATTGTTCAAAAAATCATCTTAATTGACTTGATAGTGATGCTTCGGCGAGCCATACTGGATAAGCCTTTATGAGGTTTTTCTTATTAATCAAAACAAGGAGTAAAATGCCAAAATATCCAAATATCGAAGTTAATCTTACGAACGAGGATGGAAACGCTTTTGCAATATTAGCTAGATGCAGAGTTGCAGCAAAAAAAGCAGGTCTGACAAAAGAAGAAATCGAAAACTTCACAAATGAAGCGGAAGAAGACGATTACGATCATCTTTTACAAGTTTGCCAGCGTTGGTTTAACTGCATTTAGTCAATCTAATTATTAATCAAAATTTCTTAAAATTTATGCCTAAAAAAAGTTCAAAAACTGTTGTCAAAAAAGTAGCTAAAAAAGTGGTTTCCGAAGTTAAAGAAAATCCAATCAAAGAATTGGAAGTTCAGAAAACTGAAAACCCTAAAACTACCACTAAAAATTCCCAATTAATCGAGATGATAAAAACGGCCGAAGAGGGAGTTAGTCTCAAGCAAATTTGTGAAAAATTAAAGTGGCAATCGCATACCGCCAGATCAGCAATTTCTCGCTTAAATAAAAGTCAAAATCTTGGCATCATAAATGACAAAATTGCCGGTGGTGACCGAGTCTATAAATTGCCAAAAAAAGATTAAAAAATTGCTCTAATTGACTTGATAGTAATTGTTGCCGAAGGCATACTACATAAGGCTTTAGGGCTTATTTAGTAATCTTAAATTTTATTAAAAAAAATGAGCAAAATAGAAAATATTTTAGAAAAATTAGGGCAAAATATCAAAAATCATGAACTAAGATTAAAACATGAGTTTGATCACTATAAGGTTATTTCTTTATTAAACGAAATAACTCGCCTAAAGCAGTATGAAAGAAAGCTTAGAATGCAAATCGATATTTAATAATTTTACTTCATTTTAAAATGGGAACTTGGGCATTACCGCAAACTGTTAAACAAGCTAAAGAATTACAAAAACTGGTGGCAAAACCTTTGTCACCAAAAGTTGCTACAGATAAACTTTACGATTTACTCGGTGACGATGATCTTTTTGACAACATCTTGGAAGCTAAAGAAAAAGGCGACTCAGATGTTAGAATTTTGGTTGAGTCATCACTTAGTAAATTTTTAAGCAAAAAAGAGAATGCCGTTAAGACTTGGAATAAAGAGGCTTACAAAATTTGCCAAAATATCTGCAAATCACTTGAGGAGCTTTACATTCCTTATTAAAGATTTTCAGACAGCTTCTCGACTTCGGTAAGAAGCATTAAAGCAAAATCTTTTTCACGACATTCATTTTTGAAGGAATCAGCTTTTCTCCTCGCAATTTCCGCGGCACTTTTGCCGTGTTTTTCTACCAGTTCTTTTGCTCTGCTTTTTAGTTCTTCATTGCTTAGGCTTTCCGTCATTATCTCTCTTTAAAATTTCATTAAAACTCTCACCGCTTTCCAAAAGAATTGCGTCTTTGCCGGTTAAATTTTGCCACCTTTTTACGATCACGTCGACATATTTTTGATCGAGTTCAATCATTCGACATCTGCGATTAGTTTGCTCAGATGCAATAAGCGTTGAGCCAGAGCCGCCAAAACAATCCAAAATTATATCATCGGTTTTGCTTGAGTTGAGAATTGCGCGCTTGCAAAGCTCAACTGGTTTCATTGTTGGGTGAAGGTCGCTTTTATTTGGTTTATTGTAATACCAAACATCGCCTTGGTTTCTATCGCCGCACCAGTAGTGATCGTTGCTTTGCCTCCATCCGTAGAGGATTGGTTCGTATTGTCGCTGATAATCTGAGCGACCAAGCGTGAAATGATTTTTTGCCCAGATGATGAAAGTTGACCATTTACCGCCAGCGTCCGTGAAGGCTTTTTGTAAAGTGTGCAACTCTGAAGAACTCATGCAGACATAACATGCACCTTTAGTTATCTCTAAAGCGTTTTTGCAAAAATCGAAAAGGAACTTTTCAAAATTTTCACCAAGATTGTCGTTGAGGATTTTTTTGTTATTGCCTCTAGCTTTGTCTTTCATGGTGTTGCCGTAATCCACGTTATAAGGTGGATCAGTGAAAAGCATGTCGGCAAGTTCATCACCAAGAAGGGCTTGATAAGTTTTTTGATCAGTTGAATCGCCGCAAATCAATTTGTGTTTTCCTAAAATCCAAACATCACCTGATTTTGAGATTGGCTTTTCTTCGGGCTCAGGAATTTCCTCCGTCTCTTGGTCATTTTCTTTTTCATAAAGATTAGCAAAAATCTTTTCGAGTTCTTGATCTTCAAAACCAATCAGATCGAGATTGAAATTTTCATCTTTGAGATCGGCGAGTTCGCTTGCCAAAATTTCTTCATCCCAGCCAGCATTTTCTGCAAGTTTGTTGTCGGCGATAATGTAAGCCTTCTTTTGTGTTTCGCTTAGGTGATCGAGAACAACAACTGGAACTTCTTTAAGTCCCAATTTCTTTGCTGCCATCAATCTTCCATGACCCGCAATAATTCCTTTCTCGCCATCAATCAAAACCGGATTTGTAAAACCAAACTCGATAATGCTGGCAGCAATTTGTGCGACTTGTGCCTCTGAGTGAAGCCGTGCATTTTTGCTGTAAGGGATCAATTCATCGACTTTTTTAAGCTCGATGTGATCCGCCATTTTTGGTGCAAAATCATCCATATCAGTTAATTGTTTTTTGTAAGACACATTCCATTCGTGAGAGTTCGCCACGCATAAGCCGCAACCAGCGGAACCACTCCGTTTCCGCAAGCTCGAATTCTGTCCACCCTAGAGGCCATCCCATCAGCCATTCGGTGAAGCGCGGGTTTAAGGTGATTTGGGATTCTGTTCCATCCTTCATGATCTGAGGGGCTTGGCGGCCAAGTAGGGAGTTCACAGGAACATCCGCATTGCAGCTGTCCTTCCAATCTCTCGTGGTTGGTGTTGCCCAATTCTGTGCAGTGTTTTTCAGACCCTTGCCATAATTCTCGCTCGTGCTTCCTGGTTCCTGAGCTCTCGGAGTCGGCCAGTTTGTTATCATCACTTCCAGCCTCTGCTTGGGATTTCCTGCTTCCACTTCTTTGCTGCTCGCACCATTGGCAGACGATGTTCTGACTGTCGGCCAGTTCCTGCTTTCCTCGTGTAATCCTTGTTGAGCTGAATTCGGTCCGCGTTTTTTGTAATCTTGGGTTGTCACAGTTGACCAGGCTTTCTTCGTCTGGTAAGGCAAACCCTGATTCTGTTTCTGAAAATCTTCTTTGTTTTTTGGAAAATCCGCTGGCTGCAAAATCGTTTCCGCCAGTGATGGATTTCTCAGAACATTTCTGCCATCTTTCCTGATCATCTTTTCCGGTGGTCGTGCTTTCATCACCGAAGCATCGGTCACTGTAATTGTCGGCCAGTTTTCTTGTTGTGGCTTCTCCCAAATCTTCACTGTTCTGGCAAGACCCAGTGATCCATTCGTTCCGTTCTTGTTGATTTTTCTTAGATTCCCCGAAGGAGTTTTGACATAAGTGTCGCTCGGTGAAATTATTTCTCCCATCGCCGCATCGGCTGAGACCACAGTAGGCCATGTTTCCTGAGCAACAATCCTCAGCGGTTTGTGTAAATTGATTCCTTCCATTTTCTTCTCCTGCGCTCTTTCTTTCCAGCGCTGCGGCGTTTCTGTCGGATTGCAAAGATGATCCGAAACTATCACTGTAGGCCAGGATAAAAAGTCTTTCTCTTTGGTGAGGAGCACCAACTTCCTGCGCTGTAAACAAACCTGCCTTAATTTTGTAACCCAGTTGTCGTAGGTCATTTGCGACTTCTTCAAATCCAACTCGTAAATGGTTGGACACATTTTCAAAGAAGCAGATTGGTGGTTCAATTTCTGTGATGAGTCTTTTGATGTCTGGCCAGAGATGTCTTGGGTCGTTTGTGCCAAGTTTTTTTCCAGCAACACTAAACGGCTGGCAGGGATATCCGCCAGTGATGCAATCAACGACTCCACGCCAAGGTTTGCCATCGAAGGTTTTAAGATTCGTCCAAATAGGTGCTGCATCCAATCTTTTTTCTTCCATGCGGCGAGCCAAGATTTCGCACGCAAAGGCTTCGATCTCGACATAACAGACTGTTCGAGAAGTTGGCTCTGCAAGTTTAAATCCAAGCTCGATTCCGCCAACTCCTGAGCAGAGGGATAAAATTCTGAAGGGATGTAAATCCACACGTAGTTTTTTGTTTTTCTTTAAAAAAAGCGCAAAAAAAATGCGTACCTAAAATTTTCAGGTACGCACCTTGCGAATGCTGTTGTTTGTTGATCTTGTTTAAAAAGTGCGAACCAGCGCGAACCCTTTTAAAAATTCTGACTGTAGAAAAGGACTGGGGTCGCGCGTTACCCGCGAAAAAAAGTGCGTCACAGTACCTTTAAATCAAATAGTTGCAAAGATACCCCATAACTCCGCAGGTAGTAATGATTGCTGGCACGCTCCAGCGTGTTTTGAAGAAGTAGAAGCCAAATAATGCAATTGCAAAAATAACCGCTTTTAACGGAGAAGTAATTGTGATTAGAAAAATCTGCAAAGCGGTGACAATTAACATCCCAACAACCGCTGCTGAAATGCTATCAAGCGTGTTGTGAAAGGTTTTGTTTTCGATCAACTTCTCAAGATATTTATGTCCAATCAAAGTGAAAGAAAATGCTGGCAGAAAAATTCCTGCGGTGATCAACAAGGCTCCTGAAAAACTTCCTGCTAAAAATCCAAGAAAAGTTCCAAAGATAACAAGCGGCGAAGGAATAACATTTGCTAAGGCAATGCCATCAAGAAATGATTTAGTGGTAATGCCGTCATAATTTCCAACCATGCTGTTTTGTAAGAATGGAATTGCCGTGTAAGCACCACCAAATGACAACATTCCTGCTTTTAATCCTTCAACGAATAATCCGCTTTTACTTCCAGAAAATTGCATCCCAGATTTTCCGATGATTAAAAGTGAAATAATGATCAGTGCTGTCGTGATGATTGCTGCTTTGGCTTTTTGATTCTTAAGCCAAAGCGAACGGGCAACTGCACAAATCAAAAACACGGATAAAAAATTTACCTGCAAAATGGTTAAAATTACTGAGATTGTGGCAACGCAAATCAGTGATTTATCATGCAAAATATGCTCGCTAATTCGATGTGCTGCGCGCGTAATTAAAGCACAAACAGCAGGTGCAATTCCAGCGAACAAAGGAAGTAAAGTTACTGCGCCATAAATTGTGTAAGCCCAGGAAAGCAAAAGCATTAAAAGCAATCCTGGCAGCATAAAGCCAAGACCAGCTAGGAATCCACCAAGCCTTCCAGCTTTTATCATGCCAAAATAAACACAAAGCTCGTGTGCCTCTGGTCCAGGCAATGCCTGATAAACTGCTAATGTTCTTTTAAATTTATCCTGCGAAATCCATTTCTCACGATCAACCAGCTCATCTTTAATCATTGCAATTTGTGCTACTGGTCCGCCCCAAGCCAAAAAACCGAATCGTAAAAATCTTAAAAAAATTGCAATATGTTCATTCTTCATCGTCAAAAAAGAAAATTTATCAAAAAATAACAAAAAATCTTTCGTAACTATTTCGTAAATTAATGAAATTTTCCATCCATTTCTAAATTTGTTTTTAGCTGCGCGTTAAAGCGGTCTTTTACTGTGTTTGTTGTTATCTCAATCATATCCAATCTCTTGTCGATCTCGGCATTCTTACGCAAGAAATAGAGGATTTTTAATTCCTTACCTTTGCGCTGCGCAATCACCTCTTGTCCAGATTTTGTTTTGATCTTGAAGGCGTCGCCTGCAAGGTAGTGGGACGGACTGTTTGCGTCGCTTCGTTTCTTTACTTGATTGATGCCTTGATATGAAGGAATTGCAAGCCGTCCGTCTTTTGCTTTTTTGATGCCGCCTGTTTGTTGCAATGCTGCAAAGGCAGCCATCGTATAAACTTCAGCAGTTAATTTTGTTTTTGTTGCCGGTTTGATTCGGATTGAACTTTCAAAGCCACCAGATTTTTTTCTGATAAAGAATTTTTCTTTGATGCTTTTTCTAACTTCCGTCTGACTTTGCTGTGCAATTTGTGTTAATGTTTTTGCAACTGCAAAGGGGATATGTTTTGTGGCGATTTGTTTAAGATTTTCTGTTGCCTTATCTTCGAGTTTTATGTTTATGATGGCCACTTTTTCATCTTTTATTTTTTAGGCGCATTTTTAGATCATGAAAAAAAGATAAGGCAAAAAACTCCCAAGTGTAAAGTGCTTTTTCTCAATGTCTGTATATAGGTAAATCTGGGTAATTCTGAGTAATAAATTTGATGGCATTTTTGTATTTTTTATCAGCAGTTACTCTCGAAAATCCAAAAGTTTTTCTGATAATTTCCCACGGAATATAATTTGCTCTCATCCACACAATCTTGCGCTCCATTGGCGTTTCAAGCAAACTTAGCCAGCTGATTGTTCGTTCCATTCTCGATATTGCCTCAGGAGTTGCGTGCCAAACTTTGGTTTTTTGATCCATTCGCATAATTTCTCTTTCAGTGTAAATAATTTCAGGCCATGCGTTGAAATAGCCTTGAACCCTGACAGGCGGCATCTTTTTTAGAGTTCTTACCGCTTCTCTAAACATTGCGATTATTTGCTCTTCACTGAATCTTTTATTTTCTAGGTTTGTCATTTTTATTTTTCAGTTTTGGTTATTAGATCAAGTAAAGCCAATGCATCTGCTTCGTTGTCATCTTTAGGATTAAATCCGAGCTTCTTTACCGCTTCTATGACCGCTTCTTTTTTGCTATTTCCATTGCCAGTAATGTGCTTCTTTATCGCTTTGACTGGAATGCCCAAGTAAGGAATTTTTGGATTTTTATCTTCACACCATCCTGTCAAATAAGCTAAGAATCCTCCGTAAGCATGAGAAGCATCAACCCCCATGTGTCTTCTCACTTCTTCAAAATAAACTAGATCAATGCCGTCTGTGAGCTGATTAATTTCTTCAAGCCATTTCTGAAAACGCAGGTAACGCATTCCACCGCCTTCAAATCTGCTTGGTTTGAATTCGATAGTGCCGCTGGTAATTTGATTTTGTGATTTGATTGCCCATCCGGTTTTTGTGCCAAGATCAAGAGCTAAAATTTTTTTGTCGTTCATTGGTTCCTCATTTGTTGTTTAGAAATCTGAGGAGATAACCGAAGCTGATCACCTCCATATATACTTGGAGGGTTATTACCCTCCATAGTATATGGAGGGGGTGGAGGCTTATAACTTAAATATAGGTCATAGAGATAAGCAGAGAGCAAGTTTCGGCGGTTAGAAACTTGAAATTTTTTTTGAACTTTCGTTGGAAACTTAGAAACTTGTCTTAAGCCTTGTTTTATAGGCTTTGAGGAAGATTTAAAAATTTTCTGGTTATTAATTTTTAGAAACTTGTTAGAAACTTGCGTCAGTATTGGTTGCAGAGCAGTTTTGCTGTAATCTTGGAAACTTGCTGGAAACTTGATTTGGAAACTCAATTTTTTCATTTCTAAACCTCCTCATCATGAAGAATCCAAATAGTTGGATTTTCGACAGGAAGGACAGCGCCAGTATTTGAGCATTTGAAATGCGTTGGCAAAATTTCTTCTGCATTACCTTCATTGTTTTTGAACTGCATGTTCTCAACGCAGAGTATGCCATATTTTGATTTAGCTTTTTGTAAGCCAAACCTTGTCCAGCTTTGATTGAACTTGACATAACCTTTGGTAGCTAAAACCGATATTCTTTCATTAATTGTGGCCTTACAACCAAGACCAGCTTTATTCTCAAATTTCTCGGAAAACTGGTTGCTGGTATAAATATTTCCTTTAAGTGCCTCGTCAGCGATGAGTTGTAAAATAACATCAGCTTTGCGATCTCTTTCGGCATCTAATTTTTGACCATAATTTTGCTGAATAATTCTTTCTGAAAAAGGACTTAACTCGGTCCATGTTCCTTCGAATTTTTCGATGATTTTTTTCGGAATAGCAGTGCCATTTCTTAGCTCAAAATAAAGATTAATCTTTGAATCAAGCTCGTTTGGGCGGTGCAATATTAGACCGCTGGTGTAAAAACTTCTTAAACTTCCGGCACCAGAAAATGCTTGAAATGGATCGTCTTCCAAATCCTTCTTTTTTATTTTTTTGGTGTGGTGACAAAGAATAATGCCCATGTCTGGATTGAGCATTGATCTCAATTTCTCAACTCTGTTTTGCAGGAAAAACAGCATCGCATTATTGTCATTCTCGCCGCCATTATCAGTTCCGCCGTCAAAAACATTTCGGATCGGATCAATGCAAATTATGTCAGGTGGTTGGTCAGGAAAATAATGCCTTATTGTTCGATAAGCCGCATCAACACCTTGATCATTCAAAATCATCTGAATCCGTGATGTGACAATCAGATTTTGTGAAGATCTAAAAATTGTATCTTTGCTGATATTTAGCTTCTTTATGCGTTCACGGACATAGTGATAACTGATTTCTGCCTGAAGATAAAAAATTCTGAGAGGTCTTGGCGGTTTTAGGCCTAGAAAACTTTCACCGGCAGCAAGATGAATAAGAAAATTGATCAAGAAATCACTCTTACCAACTTTAGGTGCGCCGCCAATTAACAACATTCCAGATGGAGTTAGAAGCCTTGGAGTTATCAAATCATCCGGCATTGGACTGTTGTCGGAGAGAAAATCGCTGATTGAATAGCTTGGTAATTTTGAATCGACTCCCTTTGCCGTTTCAAGAAAGTGGTGGATGTTGAAATTTTCTTTTACGGCGTCAAAAGCATCCCATTTTTCTGGTTTTTCTTTCGCGGGATTTGCGATTGATACAAAGGAAGCCACCTTGATCAAATGCTGTGCAACTTTCTGTGCATAATCTTTTCCAGCTTCGTCATTGTCCGGCCAGATTATCACTTCTTTGCCAATTAGCGGCGACCAATCAGTTTTGTTAATTGGTGCGTTTGCACCAAACATTGCGGTTGTTGCATTGAGTCCATAGGCAATCAAAGCGTCAGCAGATTTTTCACCTTCAACTAAGATGATTCTTTTGGCAGAGGTGATTGCTGGAATGTTGTAAAGCGGTCGTGGATCAGGTGATTTAGCTTTTCTATTTTTTACATCCCAGACTCTAAACTCTTTTCCATCTTCAGTGTCATAGCGATAAACGCAGGCAATCAGCTTATTATTTTTGTCGAAATAATCCCATTTAGCAGTTGGTTTTCCAAGATCATCGGTAAAACTACGCTTAACAGTTTTCTGCTGAACTTCAGGTGAAACAGGGCTGCCAAGCCACTGACTAATTTCAGCAAGCAGTTTGTTAAAATCGGATTTGTGATAACCGCTTACTTCTTCCCAAAGCGTAAAAATATCGCCGCCTTTATTTTCAGCGAAATCAAACCATTGTCCTTGTTTTTCACCAGTAAGCTGAACGATTAAACTTTTTCCCGCTTCACCTTTGATGCTACCAATATGAAAGCAGTTATTTTTGATGTGACCATTTGGTAGAAGATAAAACAAAACATCTTCAATTCTGTTAAGTAGAGCTTGCCTGATTAACTCGACATCAATTTTTACATTTTCTTTTTGTTGATTGTCGGCGCTGTTAAAATCTAGAAGTTGGTTCATACATTCAACCTCCAGCAACGCTCCTGCCAAGGACAGAATTTGCACTCAAAGTGCGTGGAATCAGTTGCAATTCTGGGAAGCAATTCGTGCGCTTCAGTAGCACATAAAATTTTTACCGCCTTGTCGCTGGTTTTTTGTGCGAGTTCCTGATCGAAAGGAATTAACTCAAAATGAATTTCCGCTGTGTCTTTATTTATTGCGGTGAAGAGTGCAGGATTTTTGCAAATGCCTTCAATTTGGCTTTCCATGTAAGCCTGATAAATTGCTACTTGAGCGGCATAAATTGGTTTTGAAATAACCAAACCTTTCTTAACAACATCCTTCCACGATTTGTCATTCAGCGATTTGCATTCCCAAAGCATCGGGAATATGAAGTTTAAATCTGTCGGTGCATCAATGATAACGCCGTCAATGTGACCTTTAACTTTTTCGCCTGCGACAGAAAATCCAAACTGATTTCCATTTTGCTTTTGAGTGATCAAATTAATGCCAGCAAGCCTTAACCACTTGATCATCAATTCTTCAAAGACATGTCCGGCTTGAAAAACTCTTAAAATTTTTCCGCTAAAATTTTGATCTTCATCTTTTGGTGTGTCAGTATATTCAAATTGCAAAGCACGATCACAAGAAGTGCCAAGCCTTGATGCACCAAGATAATCTCGTGATGATTGTTTCGAATTTTCAATTGTGAGCGCCTTATCAATCAGCAGATTTATTTTTTCTGAAAGCTGTGGTCGGTGATTAAAATCTAGCATGGAACCTCCGACATTTCAGTTTCAGAGGCTTTGCCTTGCATATAGTCAAAATAAGCAGTCACAGCAACTTCAATTAAGCATAAAACTTCTTCTCTTGAGTAACTTGAAACTGGGCGATCCATGCCGATTTCTGTCACATATTCACCAAGTGGTTTGAGAGCAGATTCAATGGCTTCTTTTTCATTTTTGGTTAGGTCTATCATATTTTTTTCTTTGTGAATTTTGCTAAAAATTTCCTGACATCTCATTGAGCAGAAATGCTTCATCATCTTGCGATTTCTTGGATCAGACGCGCGCAGCGGTGGTGGAATAAAACCAAATCCGTGCGATTCTCTTTTGCAGATGGCACAAATTTTCATGAGACACCTCCCACGCGTGGATTTTCAACTTGTGGATACGAACCAGTCCCCACGGCTCTTTTGGCATCAGCTTCAAACAGAAGTTTTTGAATTGAGGTTTTGTTGAAATAGAATTTTAGAAGATTGGCAGCCTTATATTTTGTGATGCTGTAATCGTTGCGGTATGCTAAAGGTAGGCATTGGAGTTGCCTTGTTGATGCAGTTTGTTTTAACCAACTTTTTGATTTGTGAGCGTTGTCAGCAGTTTCGTTTTCGTTTAGAAAATCATCAGCTCCAGCGAGGCAAATTTCTTGTGATCCGGTGCTTAAAATTTTAATTCCAAACTCAGTTCCGCCGATTGAATACCAATGATCGTTTAAGAAAAAGATTCCGGCAAAAGCATTAAAACCTGATGCCATCAAAGCCGCGCCATCACCAAAAATATCGCACCATTCGAAGTTTGATCTCTGAGTTAGCAGATCAATTTCAGACATGACGAATCCTGATAATTCACCTTTTGATGAATCCGCTTCTTCTCTTGCAGCAAACTCATAATCACAAAGCGGACAATTGTTTGACGCTGATGGAATTAGCATCGAGCATGATGGGCATTCTTTTTGGAACCTCGGATCGGTTTTCTTTTTTGACTGTTTTGCTTTCTCAAGATCGACATCAACTTCGAGAGAACCGTGGATCAAACTTGAAGTTCCAAAATCTAAAATTACGCAGTCTTCTTTGATGACGTCAGGATAAAGATCGGTATCAACAACGCGAAGTCCGCGCCCAATCATCTGAATCATAGTTGATTTAAATGATGAAGGGCGAAGTAAAACCACGCACGAAGTTGGCTGATAATCCCAGCCTTCCGTAAGAACAGCAACATTGACGATTACTTGTGCATTACCTTGTTCAAATTCAGCTAAAACATTTTTCCTTTCTGACTCTGATAAATCACCGCTGATAAAAACTGTTTTGATTCCGTGAGCATTAAAAACTCCTGCAACCGATTTGGCATGAGCAACAGTTGAACAAAAAATCACAGTCTTGCGATTGCCTGCAAGTTCTTGCCATTTGGCAAAAACTTCTTCGGTGATCGGCAATTTATTCATGATTTTTTCAACCGCTGCCATGTCGAAATCACCAGCGGTTTTTTTGACATTCTTCAGCTCGCTTTGAGTTCCAACATCAATGATGTAAGTTCGTGGACGAACCAAATGACCAGATGCAACCAACTCAGAAATTTTGATCTGATCGGCAACGTTGGAAAAAATATCGCCTAAATCTTTTTTATCGCCGCGACTAGGTGTAGCAGTCACGCCGTAAATCAGAACTGACGGATTTTTTTCTTTTACTTCATTGATGATGTTGCGATAGCTCGGTGAAACTGAGTGATGTCCTTCATCAATTGCCAAAATATCAATTGCTGGAATCAGGTTTAAATTTTCTTTGCGTGATAAAGTTTGCACCATCGCAAAAACTGCCTGACCAGCAAATGATTTGGTTTTAGCATCAAAGACAGAAGTGCTAATTCTTGGATTGATGCGCAAAAATTTTTCCTGATTTTGCGAAGTTAATTCATCACGATGTGCAAGGATTAATGCTTTACTTTTGCTGCCAAGAAACTCGCCAACAACAGCAGAGAACATAAGCGTTTTGCCAGCTCCTGTTGGCGCGATGCCAAGAGTGTT
>JACCEC010804097.1_pt1 | contig 13396 bp, 13 predicted proteins | sample 7450121 | NCBI WGS metagenome assembly JACCEC01 (sample SAMN15323455, study PRJNA562643) | freshwater metagenome | isolation source: river surface water | place: USA:Blue River Watershed | collected 2017-08-18 | reverse complement strand
TTACACTTCCCATACTTACCCGTCTCTATACCTCCCCTCCTTAACGCCGCCGTTAACATATGCGAGGTGATCTTCACCTTCATCTCATCATTGTAGTCTTCCACTAAATCCTTTACTACGATGATACATTCTCCATCGACCTTCTTATACGTATCCTCTGGTTGTCTATAAAGAATACATACAAGATAGTAGATAGATAAGAAAAATGACTACTTTTGCAAGAACACTGAAAAGTGATCCTTGTTCCGAAAATAGATGGTCTTATGGTAAGGCTATTAACTATGGAATTGATCGTGTATCCTGGTACACCGCTGAAGACGTATTCCCCTATCCTGGCTATAATGTAGAAGAACGTTTAGCACTCTTTGAAAAGTTTGAAGGGTATGATGCTGTGAAGGCACAGTTTGAGAAACACGCTGAAGTTACACTGAATCCCGCATCTAAGTCGAATCGCGACAAATACAGATTTTGTTACACAGTAGTGACTCCATCAGGCGAGATTGATTACACTTTTTGGAATACCCAAAAATGGGCAACAGATGTTTATATGATATCAACTACTGGTAGTCTCCGTCGCATATTAAGTCTCTTTGATCCAATTACCTACGGCGAGTATAAGATAGAATACTACACTAAATCTGGTATACAAAGAGCACGTATCGTCAAAAAACACCATTGCTTTATCCGGAGATGGATGAAAGAGAAGTTCCCAGGACTTGATTGATCTTCCAATCATACTTTTCATCCATAAATCCCACCTACATAAAGTGATTACTATACCTATCTACAATGTCCACTATGCAACTCTCTGAATCCGATCTTCGTCAATGGTTAGACGAACAGATGGCCCAGATTAATGGTCCTGATCACCCTCTCTACATCAAGTTAGCCGACAATCAACACGTCAAGAAGCATATGGATGAGGTTCTCGAGTTCCGTAAACTCTTCGATGGTGATATGTCCATTACCTGGACGAAAGCAGAATTCTTCGAATACGTCGAACGAAAGCATCATAAAAATCAGAAGTAAACTATACATATATCATTTCATATAATCAATTCTATTACTGATTCTCGTAATAGAATTATTGTATTCACGACTCTCTGCACAAGTCATCAACCTCGATGGATAACCTTTAGGCTTTCGTGGGAAGTTCGATAGAACTTTCAGAAAGCACAATGTTATTACAGGGGATGCAACAAGATGTAGTCGTCGGCTTCTCAAGGGACTTCTTAGTCTCCGTGAACATAAAAATATCATAATAGTAACGTTCACTTGAATCATTTAGACGAGCATTGATCTCTCTTACCGTCTTCATTACCGACTCATTCTCAATCTCCAAATGAATCGCATTGAAACCGTTCGCCTCATAGATCGGCTTTAAGATCAGATACTCCGTTCCCCATCCCCAAAAGTCCTCCACCACCACATACTTCATCTCATCCTTCGCAACTCGATAGACCTCATGTAGGAACTTAAGGGCTACCTCCATAAATGGCTTCTGACGAGGTAGATCCATATTGTCGTGATCAATCGATTCCACACTGTCACTCGGCTCAGGGCGAGAGACTCTGATCACACCCTTTTCGACTCGCATCCTCATTCCACTTAATGTATTTTTAGCTATCAATTGAGCTTCCAATGAAGAAACATCATCAGAAACTTTTCCAATCAGCACCACATAATCACCTTCATCAAGCTTCTCCAGTGAGAGCGATCTCTCATACTTCTTCATAGTTGCCATCTTTCATCTATCTTTTAATGTCGAAATCTCTTTATATTCAATCACTATCATCCACCACTCGGATCAAGTTCGCCAAACTTTACAGAGAAACCGGTTACTAATAGATTAACTATATCAATTCACCATATTACCACATCCAGTAATATGAATATGGCAAATTCTTTTAATACTTATATAATTACATTTCGCCGAAAAGTCCGCACCGACGAAGCTCTACCCCGAAGGGGTGAGCGAGGAGGTATATTGACCCACTTAGTGGGTCAATAGTGATCAAGACTATGTCTTGATCACTCCATCTTATTACCACATCCAGTAATACTTTTCATTCATAAAATCTACTTGAATAAAAGTAATCTGATCATTATGAATAGAGATCTTCTATTACCATCATTCATAATGGAAAATCCAGAGAATCCTATTGTACAAGCTACAGAGGCTGCTGTAGAGGCTCAAACGCCATCAGACGTTCACTTTACAACATTCTTAAATGTTGTTACAAAGAGAATTGAGAACATACACGCTCATCGACGCGATCAGAGATACGGTAAAGGGCACGTTTGGTCAACTCCGATTGAAGTTGACAGTCTAAAGCTTATCCTTGAGATCTATTATAACACAAATTATACAGATTACAGGAGTCTTATCCTTCATCTTCATCACAGTAATAGTATAATAATGGAAGATGAAGAATGTTGTGGTGATGTGCGCATTGAACCCTTCCGAGCAGAAGAATCATATGACGCATCAAACCCCGACAAAATCAGAGAGCTATGGGATTTGATCGTGAGTCTTCGCAACTATAAAGTATGCCCCTTCTATCGTACCTTGATTTCCCCTGAAGAGTTCGATAAATGGCAAGCAGAAGTAGCAATGAGTGCATTTGTTCGAGGATATACTACGGAATGCTCCGTATGCTTTACTCTCACCAAGACTCACACAGATTGCGAACATCCTCTCTGTATCAAATGCTGGCAGAAGTTCCGCGATATGAAGAAGACAAAGTGCCCCTGCTGTAGACAACGTACTCTCCCCTTTATGTCCAAGTCACCTTGTATCAATCGAGATGATGACTACGAAGATAGTGATGAATCAGATGACGAATAAACATACTATATCATTAATATAACCATTTCTATTACCAGTTCTCGTAATAGAAACCATACTATTATATCTTATCAATCACTATCATCAACCACCCGGATCACTGACTCCTCCGTAAACCCTCGTTTCTGATACAAGTACTGCGTAATACGCTCTGCTGTACTCGAATTCGCAAACAACTCCGTCATCTTCTCCTTAATATACCCCTTCTTCATTCCCGTTGACCTCTTCCTCGTTACCAATTCAATGCGCTGTTTATCCTTCTTATTGATCACCTCGTCAATTTGCTTCTCCTGCATAAAGACCGCCATCCTCTTCTCCAACATCTTCTTCTGATCTCGCCTCTCCTTCACCGCCTTTAACAACGTCTTCATCTCATTGTTTACCCTCGTATACTCCCTCAATAACCCCTTATACTCTTCCATTGACTCCACCCTCTTCATCTCCGTTGATGTATTCGTATTACATAACTTACCAAACCCCATCGTATCTATCTCCTGCTCCTCCTTCTTCTCCTTATCATCCTTATGGTGCTTATGACTCTTATGGCTCTTATGACTCTTGTGACTCTTGTGACTACGGTGACTCTTATGACTCTTCCCCGATCTCTCCGACATATGATCCGGGTCTTGAACAAGATCATAACTAATCATCCTTTCTTCATTATCCGCACCAACCTCAAAGTCAATCACCACCGACTTCTTCGAATGCGTCGACTTATTGGACTTATCCGAATGACGCGATCTATGTGACTTGTGTGACTTACGTGACCTTGTCGACTTCCTCGATCGATGCGACTTATGACTCCTCACCTCAAACTCATCATCATCATCTCCAAATGACTTGGGACTATTCGTTTCTTTCGTAAAACTCTTCAAATTACTCTCTGTAAGTGCCATTGGAATTGGTTCTTTTTTAATCGGTACTGGAGCCATCGCCGGAGGAGCAAGTCTCCGATACTCATCTGGAATGTTGAGTCGACCGTGTACCTGAGGCGCTTGCGGAATCGATTGCTGTTGTTGCTGTCTTTGTCTTTGAAGCTGTTGTAACTGCTGAATCTGTTGCGGCGTTAAGACCTGCCCATTGATCACCACCGGACGCTGTTGCATAGACTTGTGACTCTGGACTGATGCCACATCATCATCGCCATCACTCACATCATCCGGAATGTCACTCAGAATATCGTTTAAAGGCTTGTAACTCATTGCGGTTTATGTTGGGATTTTACCTTAAAAAAGTGCTATATTATAGCAGTATAATTATCTCTTTATATGTACGCGTTGATGATAAGATCTGTTGGGATCGTATCATTGTATGGTTATGATGAAATTATTGGTTACTCGATCTTGATACTTCCACTCTCTCCCGTAGTGGGTTTCACCATCTCCTTAATCTGCTTGATTCCCCCGAGACGCGTGATATCCGCCGGCTTAATCCCCATCTTGGTGAGAGCGGCCTGCGTGATATTACTCATACCAAGTCCCATATCCTCGATCTTCTTCAGGACTGAAGCCTTCAGATCCTCCATCTCCTTCTGACGATCCTGTTCGGTCTTGACGGTCGAGGTTGTCCCAAGTGAAATACTATACCTCTCCACCATCTGCTTGATGAACTCGTTTGATTGCGTAATCTGAAGGGACTTCTCTTTGTACTGTGCCTCCAAAGTGATGATAAATCTACGGGTCTTCTCCAACTGCTCCAGATCGATGTTGAGCGATCGATGGAATGTCTGAACCGTCTTGATCAAATCCTCCAATTGACGATCCTTCTGAATCGAATCGATATAATACCGGTTCTTCGATATCAACTCCTCCATAATGAAGATCGTATGCTTGATCGTCTCCGGGGCATTCTTCACATTGCTGATGTAAATCACCGGAATGTTATGCTCATAGACTATGTTAAAGGACCTGGAATTGATATTCGCCCCTGGGTTAAGGCTGAACAAGATCGCGCCATTGATCGTGTTTGATCTGGTTGATGTCTCAATGTCGACCAAGAACTTCTTCCGATCCGTGACCGAGAGCGAGGTCACATTCTTCACTTCCACGAGAATCTTGAATTTCTCGTCATTAGATGTCATACACAAGTCCGACATCGAAAGTGAGTTCTTCGATGTGTCTATAATGTTGTAGTTACTGAAATGCGTGGCGAGATACTCATAGATAAACGACTCACCAACTGCTCCCCGGTTTGCCGCGATGCCTATATGCGAGTTGAAACTCTGAATCTCTGAAAGAAGCGTCCCAATCCTCTCCGACATATCATCCTGACGGGCCTTGCCAATCTCCGACATCAGTGAGGTCATCCTCTCATCCCTCTTCTTGATCTCCTCCCGCAAGTAGCTGATCTCCTCCGCACGTTGCTGACTCCCCTGAGCGAGGAGCTTGGTCACCTCCTCCCGTGACATCTCCCTTGAAAGTTGCGCGGAATCCTTTAGTTGCTGCTCATAACTGGAGAGCTTTGCCGTAAGATCGGCGATCTTCTTCTGATATGCGGTGTCAATCTCTTGGAGCTTCGCTGAATGAACCGCCTCCAGCGAATGCCTCTCTATACCCTTGTGAACTTCGAGTCCAAATCGGATGATCCTCTCGGGATCCGTGAGGAGAATCTCCGGGACCTCAAAGGTAGAAGAGATTTCTAACTTCAAGATCTTCTTCGGTGGTTGATCTGCGGAATCCATTCTGGCGATATACTCTATATAGTGATTGGAGCTTTAACCTCGGGATTTTATGAAACAATCTCAAATACAATATCCTCCGGATCGATAAAGGAAATCTTCTTACACTTGACTCTCAGCTTCTCCCCAATCGTCGTCTTGATCTTCGTCTGAATGAAAACATCCAAACCCAGCTCCTTGATGAAGATCTTACAGCCTTTCGGGTTGCCATTCACGATGTACCCATCATAAATCGTCTCCATTCTCTCCTCTAAATACCCCATCAACGCCCACCTACGAAGCTGCTTCTCATATGAGGCATTGAGCCTCTCCCTCTGATTGATATGCCCCAGAAGCGCATCCAGATCACCATACCTATAACCTGCAACCATCCGAGCAACAATTACATCATTATACCTACGAATCGGACTCGTTACGTGGGTATATCTCTCCAGACCCAAGCCATAGTGGCCTTCTTGGTGCTGGTCATATACCGCCTTCTTATACCTCTGAATCATAATAATCCCATCAACGACTGGGTCTCCGGTCACATTCTCCAGAACATCCCCAATAGGCTCCTTATGAACCCGCTGCGGGAGCTTGTTATTCGGATTCTCCTCATCAGGAAAGTGCTCCTTGAAATGCTCAGTAATGAGTCGATTTGAATTGATCATCAACATCTCGATCAAACGGTGCGTCCAAGTATCTTCTTCGTATTCGATCCCAATCAGCTTTCCCTCATTCGGAGGCTCCTGCGAATAGGTATAATAGGGTTGGCTTACATTCGTTTTACGTGAGTAGTACTCTTCTGTAAGTTGTTTTAGATACGACAGTGCCGGATGCGTCGAGGTGAGCGCATTATCATAATCAAACCTGTGCTTGATCGTAATGATACTCGGATAGATTGCATAATCCGGAAGGATCGGGAGCTTCCCCTTTGCCGGTGGCTTCGTATGATCGATCGAGAACTCGAATGTGATCACTTTCCGAGGCTTCCCCTTGATCAGAGAGAGCTTGTCCTCAGCCAAATTATCCGGAAGGATGTTGTAGTTTTTGATGGGAGTATAGAAAGTAGACCCTTGATGAGCCATTACTTTCTCCGTAATAGAATTGGGGTCAATCTCGAGAATATTAACAATATGAATATGGATTCGATTCGTCTTCGGATCGAGACTGAGTGCGTCATCGAAGTCCCGTGATTTTGCTGGATCGATATTAAAGGTGTTTAAATGAGTTAGATCAACTGGACCTTTTGATGGATCATACCCTGGAGGGTACCTGTATATGTCATTGGCCGTTTTCTGAATGGATAAATCATAACTCTTTCGAATTGATTGGAAAGATCCCGTGTATAAAGCCCCCATGATCAAAGAATCCTTCGCTCGATTATCGACTGAGCCGTAGCACTTGACAATGCGATTATGATCCCGTTTGATTTCAAGAATGTAACGAGTACCAATCGCGGTACTGTTTGTCGGATGACCCCGAATGAACTTACCCGGTATCACTGTCTTGAAACTCGCCGGAAGTAACGGACAATGAAAAAAGAAGAGATCACTCTCGGGATCGTGACCCGAGATGATCCCAATCGTGTGAATCGGGACTCGATGGATGATCTTGATCAACCGGACATCGCCATTGGGATCGACTTTGTAGAGGACGGTGTCATCTGGGATAATTTTTGAATAGAGAGAATTTTTCACAAAGTTAGTTCTCTGCTTGGGATAGGTATCGATCTTGAAGAAGAGGCCACATTGGATGATGTCTCCCTTGAAAGTCTCAGGGTCTTGCTGCTGAGGAACTTGCGCTGGAATAATGGGCTCTGGGACTTGTACTGGTTCCTCATCATCTTGGACCTCCACAACTACGGGCTCCTCATAGAGATTCTTATCAACTCGCTCATCAGCGAGTTGCAGGGAGTCGTCATCCATTGTAAATCGTACTGTTGATGATCAATATTATCAGATCTATTTTTCTACTGATAATATTTATATACATATTAAACTCGGTAATTTATCCATAAAAAGTTTTAATTTGCGATCAGATCAATGCTTTGAGAAGGAGGTAGCTCATCCCCGAGTAGAAGGCAACGTCCCTTATATTGATCTTCTTGACCATATTCGAGACTGGATGGATGATATGTATCCTTGCGTGATACTCCTTATAGTTATCTCTCAGTAATGTTTGGCAATAGAGCTGAAGGTCAATGTCCTCTTCCAGAATCCTCTTCAGGAAAGGATCTTCGATATAGATGAGAGAGATATCAATCGGTTTGCCTTGCTTCTCCGCCATTTGATAGTAGTTGATATCAATCTCTCCACCACGAGGTTTCCTCATCCACTTTAGTAAAATGTAACCCTGGAGGAAGGGATAAATATCAAGATTTTCATAGCGAAGTATCAAGCCCTTCTTCAGTGCCTCCTGATCAAATATGATCGAAGTCTGGCCCTTGATCCTCTGTTTTAAAACCACTTTGATCTGCGATCCGTGGAGTTGAGTCGGATCATCCAATGGGCGAATCGGATGGATTTTCGAATCCGCCGTCTTACACGATTGATCACAGAGCGGTAATGGAACAGAAATACCCTGGGAGTAATCGGGAATCTGATGATTGGGACCAAGGGAAACAAAACACTTCTTTTGCTTGAAGTATGAAGAGATGGTACTACAAGAGCAATCATCACCGCCATCTGTGTACGGGTTTGATGTACAATCACTTGAAGATGAATACGGATTTGATTCTGAAGAACACGTACACGAACTGGAAGAGGATGAGGATGAGGATGAATATGGATTACTCGAAGATGAACTACTTGAACTTGATGAAGAGTATGGGTTGCTCTCGGATGAGGATGAACTTGATGATCCACATCCACAGCTTGAACTACTTGAACTGGAAGAGGATGAATATGGATTGGATGAACACGAACTCGAAGAGGATGAGTATGGATTGGATGAGCAGGACGACCCTGACGATGAACTATCATCATCACATATCACATTCTCACACTGTAACTCTCTCCTCGGGAATCCAATGTGACACGCCACCTTATCTCCCCCCTGCTCAATCGCCACTATATCAATCGTTGGTTTACTTTTATGGATCTTAATGTTTGGCATTCGATTGTTTGAATGATATCGTACGTACTACCATATCATACCATAATTATATTGATCTATGATAGATTATACACAAGAAATGGCCATTGAACAACTCTTGACAGAAGCGATTGTCCGGATTATCGGAGGTGGTAGTGGATCTTCCCGAGGAATGGTGGGTGGAGGTAGCGCCCCAATGGGTATCCCCGGTATGGGTCCCGGAATGAGCTTCCTGATGGTGATGCTGGTGGTTCTCATTGTACTCTTACTGAAAGCTTTGATTGTATATTTAACATTCAATAATGTTATTCCAAGTTTAATTTACAGCCTCGATGTGAAGCAAGAGAACAAGAGCCTCGAGGAGATCAAGTCGAAGTTCCGCCGGATCACCTTCGTCGAAGCACTCCTCCTTGTCATCTTGATGAATACCCTCTTCCGGTAAGATCTGGATTCGAATGCTTGATATATATCCCCCTACACTGAATCGAACAAAATCGATGATCATCATAGCAATAGGTATCTCCCCGAATGATCTTCTCACAATAATCACATCTTATATCATATGGTGTTGGAGATGGTGATCTGGATCTTGGTCTCGGTGGGGGATGCCGATCATATCGGTGAGGAGGCTCTATAGTCAGGTTCTTCGGAGTTTGATAGGGGAAAAGGATTGCGACAAAGTATGTGTAAATGTCATATAGAAATGTAATGATGTATCTCATTGATTGACCATCCTATGGTAATCGCCTTACTTCTATATCACATAATAATATGGATCCATTTATCTAAGATTTCATCCGAAAATAGATGATATGCATTTCATTTATAAATTGTATTCTATTACTAATTCTGGTAATAGAATTTGGATATGTCACTTGGCAAGTGCCCGGCTGAAAAGTCCGCAACGAGCGTCGCGTAGCGACGCGAGTGGGTGGGTGCGCCAGCACCCACCTCTCTTCAGACAAATGCTCTCAACCATAAGGTTGCAGGGACATGTCCGCTGCAGGCGGCAGCCAGTCGTCAAATACTTTGCCATAAAACATTTTATAAATCAATATATTCTATTACTGATTCTGGTAATAGAATACTGGATATGTCACTTGGCACCCGTCCAGCTGAAAAGTCCGCAACGAGCGTCGCGTAGCGACGCGAGTGGGTGGGTGCGCAAGCACCCACCTCTATTTGGGACAAATCTCCATCATACTTTGATAATTATAATTTTTTATGTATAAATTGGTTATATACAGTGATAGATCGATCACCCGGGCTTTTACTTTCGATACACCTGACTGATCGTCTTAAACCTCCACCTCTTCAGACACCTGTCGGTACAGAACCTCTCGTTCTGCTCACATAAGACCTCACATCCCACTGGTATCACCGTCTTACACGTACTACATCTGAGCAATGTCGCCTTATACAAGGCGATCTCACGCTTCGAATAGAATGGCCGGTTGTTCTCCGGATGGACCGTTTCAATCGATCCATCCTCCAACATATCCGGTGGAGGACTGTCCCGGAAGATCCGGTACTTCTCGTGCACCGTGTCATAATTCGGGTCACTCAGACGCCTCTGGCGCTGCATCTCGATGTCGTTATCGGGTTCGTATCCCGGATCCATTAACGAAATGGTTGATCCATTGCACTCCGCCATTAGATTCGTCGACGAAGTTCTCTTCGGAATCCTCATATCCGACCTCTGAAAGGCCGGTGGATCGGAATGACGCTTCTTTACCAGATCCATTCTGGTCTGATCTTTATGATCCGATCTCTGTAAACCAACCCGGAATAGATCCCGACAAAAGCCCCAGATCGGACTTATGATCGTCGACCTGATCGAGTTGACTATACAATGCCAATGCGAAAAGCCCTCCGGTATCGGCAAAGATCTCGCCTGCAATGTATGCTTCGAAACTATGATCTGATGAGACATATTGACGGATCAAATAAAATAAGATAATGTACTCTCGAATTCGAATACCTTACCACTTATCCTGGTAAGTTTCTTTATACCCTTATCATTTATAAATAAATTGTTTGATGAGCGGGGAAAATCGAGCAACGTAAATAGTTATAATTTTTTTTTATTGATATGATTATATATATACAATATATGGTCGTAACTTATGTGAGATAGGTATGCAACCTATCCATCACTTAGACCGAGGCGGAATGGGTAATATCCCGGATGATCCCGCCCTCAATGTGCCACTCACGCCAATGAGCGAACTCTGGGGTCTCCGGCTTGTGATGCTGGATCACCACCATCGTCCTCTCCGGATAGAGCGACTCAATCCCTCGGACCATCTTGGACGCCGTCTCCAGATCTAACTCCTTATGCGGCTCGTCCAAGATGATCATCTGATGGGCTGGAGTGAGATCCCGCGTCATCAGTATCGCATATTGCAAGCGCTTCAGCTCGCCACCACTCATCACCGGAAATATCTCCGATAGATCAAGGTAGTTGGCCTCGTTATCATATGACGTCAGCTTCTGCAACGGATACTGGAATGCCCGGAGAATCCGGATTACCTCCTCCGGAGTTGCACCTGGAAACGCCGCCGAAATCTTGTAGGGGCTCTGCGTCCACGTCTTGTTATAGTCCTGCGGGAGGTAATAGGTACAGAGCCGGCGATTCCCATACTCGGGATCATAGTAATTCCGACCACTCATCTTCTCCGCTAACGTCGTCTTTCCCTGTCCCGATGCCCCCGTAATGAAGATCTTGTCCCCCGGGCGGAACTTTAGGTAAGGCGCGTCTTGTGAAGTCTGGAGCGTGTACCCCTGATAGAGCGGAATGCTCACCCGGAATTGGGTTTCTGGCTCATACGAGAGAACCTGAAGCTCCTCTTCGTGTACCTGCTTTTGGGTCTCATCATTAGCTCGATATGCCTTCTGGTACTCCTGGTACTTCTCAATCGTCTCCTCCATATTGACGACCGAGACAACCGCCTCCGTACACAAGGCAAACAACTGCGGCACGATCACCAACGGAATAAAGTAATTCCGGGTGCGTGACACGTACGTGTAGCCCAGGATAAAGAGCAGCGAGAGCTCCGAAGCAACCTTGGTGATCGTATGCGGTGTCGCATTCATCCAAATCGACTCCAGACGAACGTCAAATGACTTCTCCTCCGACTTCTGGATATTCTCGAAATGCTTAAACTTCTCCGGGAACTCCTCAAAGCCGAACTTGAGCATCTGCGTCTCCCGATTGATCTCCCTACGGCGCTCCTTCATTACCTCCCGCTTCTTCTGGTTCTCCTTCATCCGCGGATAGACAACATACCTGATGGTAGTGTAGAGGAAGAGCGAGACGAGGGTCAAGATCCACAAAAGATCCGACTTGATGAAGAGCGTTGTCACAATGATCGCATCCGAGATCATCGAAATGATACTCTGGAAGAAATAGGCGATCACATTGATCACCCCCTCCTCCACATCCGACTCTAAGGTCGCCAACTCGTGAATGTCACTCTCCTTCCGGCGCGTATACGGCACTTTGGCCTTCCTGTGAAAGGTGGTTAACTGAAACTCCCTTGAGATCCGCTTCTCATTCCTCGAGTTGCGGATCTTGTCAAAGGTTGTGTCCGCCAAATTAATGATACGACAGAGAACCAGGCCGAGGATAAAATGGGCTTCCTGCGGCTGCGTAATCGCAGATGCGAAAAGCTGCGCCTGGAAATAGGTGAGAATCGTTTTCGTCACGAAACTCATCGCAAAATTGCGGAGAAGCGTCGGAATGTAGTTCGTCTTCTGGACATAGGACCAGATAAAGAGCGCATACTCCCTCATCACCTCGCCATAATCTTGCTGGGAATTGGCCTGGGACTTGGTCTGGGACTTGTCCTGACCCTTTCCCTCCTCCATCGCAATCAAGGGCTCCATCTCTATATCGTGATCCACCTTCTCCTTCTTCGGGAAACAGGCAAACGTTGATAGTGGAAGGATCCAACAGATCAACGAGGGAGTAAACGCCTGGATAAGGCGCATTATCCACGTAGGTATCATCTTGATTTGATTTACGCTAATGGAATAAAAAGTAGAAAACGAGTGATGAATTTCAAGCGTTCCCTCCTTATTGAAGGGGTGCCATTCCTTACATACCTTTGATTTAGTCATTTTTTTAGATAGGTATTATAATTTTTTTATGGTTGAGTTATATACATATGGTTATATGGTTATATATGGTTAATTGGCCCTAACACAGGGGCTGGCCTGGCCAGGCGCAGGTGGCAAGTGCCGCTTAGAAGCGACGCGACGATCCGTAGGTCGCCGACTTTAGCGAACCTCCTGCACCTGCACTTGCAGGAACAGCTCTCTGTGAATAGACGTGCTTCTCATCGCGCAACTTTTGATCCCACACATAGACGAGATTACTCATCTTACGCTCCCAATATTGGGGCAGATGAATGTGTTTATAGACACGCTCTCGCTCTGTAGCACCACTGACTCGGGTCCTGTTGGGCGGGAGTGGGACGTTCTCCTTATTCGCAAAGCTCTTGGGAGAGCGATTCGAAGTAGTAGATGCACTACCACACGCAGAAGTGTACATATACGAGTACTCTAACTCCGGGGTATTCTTGAGCGTGCCCTTGTAGGCTTGCTCGATCTCCTCCTGAGTCATATCCCGAAGTCCCATGTACTTCCTGGTATAGAGCTTGCCGATCTCCTGGCTGGGAGTCACCTCATACATCGTTGCCGAAGCACCATTGAGATAGTACGCCGGTAAGGTCCAGCTGTGAAGTAGCTCGGCGACCGGAACTTGGAGCCCGGTTTTTGCCTGCACCTCC
>JACCEC010562273.1_pt1 | contig 13400 bp, 8 predicted proteins | sample 7450121 | NCBI WGS metagenome assembly JACCEC01 (sample SAMN15323455, study PRJNA562643) | freshwater metagenome | isolation source: river surface water | place: USA:Blue River Watershed | collected 2017-08-18 | reverse complement strand
CCTGTGATTTTCCTTTGAGCCGTCAACGACCCTACCATTCCGAAAAACACCAACAGTAAGAAAAGTATTTTTTGTTTCATTATGTTTTTAATTAAAGTTAAAGTTGTAAAGTTGACTTTTATAATTTGTTAAAAAAGTAATCTAAAAAAATTCTAATAACAATTTTAGTAATACGTATAAATTATTTTTAAAATATTTTCAAATAATTTAGTTACCAATTTTTTAAACGTTTTTACTAAAAATAGAAAATTTTTTTTTGTTTTTTATTTTTAACCACAAATTTAATTTCAAATAATAAAGCTATGTAAAAAATTACGGTAACGTTTCCGAATTTACAACAAGGCTCTTTCACACAAAATAAAAACCATTCACAATCCTTGCGAATGGTTTTTACTGAGGGGGGTATGTGAATACAAATAATATATTTTTAAAAATATAGAAAAAAAAATCATAGAGAAACACCACGTTTCCAAGGGATAAAATCATCTTGTTCTAATAAAACGGCTTTTGGAATGGTCTGACCCGAAGCGACTTGCATACAAAAATGTAATAAATCGTTTCCCATTTCCGAGATACTTTTTTCGCCTGTGATAACTTTTCCACAATCAAAATCAATAATATCTTTCATTCGTTCTGCTAAAAGGGTATTAGTAGAAACCTTAATAACAGGGCAAAGCGGATTACCCGTAGGCGTGCCGAGACCGGTCGAAAAAATAATCAAATTTGTACCTGCGGCGGTCATTGCGGTCGTACATTCTACATCGTTTCCGGGGGTGCAAAGCAAATTCAAACCCGATTTTTGCACCCATTCGGGATAGTCTAACACATCATTTACAGGAGATGTACCGCCTTTTTTGGCTGCCCCTGCCGATTTCATCGCATCTGTAATCAAGCCGTCACGAATATTTCCGGGGCTGGGGTTCATATCGAAACCCGACCCGACTGCCTCCGCCCTACTTGCGTAAGTGCGTTGTAAAGTCGCAAATTTATCCGCAATAGTCTTGTTAGTACAGCGATTGAGTAAGGCTTGCTCTTGTCCGCACAATTCGGGAAACTCCGCCAAGACGACCGACCCACCCAAAGCACTCAATAAATCAGCCGTATGCCCCATGGCAGGATTGGCAGAAATGCCCGAAAATCCATCAGAACCGCCACATTTTACGCCAATTGTCAACTTACTGAGGGGGGCAGGTTTGCGCTCATTTTGGTTGGCAACTTCCAACCCTTTATAAGTTTCTATAATAGCTTGACTCAATAATTTTTCTTCTGTACCGCTTTTTTGTTGGTCGAGGACGATGAGCGGTTTATCAAAATTTTCATTTCGTTTTTTTAATTCATTCATAAACAACTCAATTTGAGCATTTTGACAACCGAGACTCAAAATAGTTGCCCCTGCGCAATTCGGGTGATTGACGTAACCCGCCAATAAACCACACAAAGTTTCCGAGTCTTGCCGAATACCCCCACAACCGCCTTGATGCGTCAAAACTTTGATGCCATCAATGTTTTTGAAATGGCGATTTTTATACAGATACTGAGGGGTATCTTTCGGAATGACATTTGAAAAATCGTTATTATTTTTTAATTGTTTTACTAAACTTTGATAATCATTTTCTTTTGCATAACCCAATTCTTTAATCAAAGCATCATAAAGCACCATTACATTTCTATTTTCACAAAAAACCAAAGGAATAATTAACCAAATATTCATTGTGCCGACTTGTCCATTAGTTCGGTGATAGCCCAAAAAAGTTTTTTCCGAAAATTCCGAAACATCGGGTAATGACCAACTATAATCTTTTTCTTTAGTTGTGAAGCCTTCTGCATCGTGTTTGACGTTGTGCGTAGTGATGACCTCCCCCCTCAGTATCGGGCGCGTAGCCTTGCCCATGAGCATACCATACATGATAATTTCATCACCTATTTTCAAGTCTTTTGCAGCAAATTTATGCTTTGCTAATACATCTGTTTGTAGCGTAATACTTTGATTATCAATATTTAAAATAGTATTTTTAGATAAATTTTGTAATGCTACAATCACATTATCAGTTTCATATATTTTTAAAATAGTAGAAGCCATTATTGCTATTTTTAATTTTAAACTTTTTTAATTCGATTTCAATAATTTTTGAAAAAAAATAAAATATTTGAGCAATCAAAAATAAATGTACCTTCGGAATTTCCGCTAAAAATTAGCGGTAGCGTTTCCGATATTTAATCATTATTCTTTTATGGTTTGAATTATATTTACATAGTAAAAAATAAAATCTTATGTATGAAAAATAAAGTAACGATAAAATATATCGCTGAACAACTCGGCATTTCGATTTCTACGGTGTCTCGCGCTTTGCACGATGCTTACGATGTAAGCCCCGAAACCAGAAAAAAAGTAATGGAATTAGCCGAACAGTTGGACTATAATCCTAATCCGTTTGCCGTTAGTTTAGTCAAACATGAAACAAATATTATAGGTGTTTTGCTGCCCGAAATTGCTACGCCTTATTTTTCGATGGTGGTTAAAGGTATTCAAGATGTGGCATATTCGGCAGGGTATAATGTCATGTTTTTCATATCTGATGAGTCGTTAGAGCGTGAAAAAAATATTCTTAAACGCTTGTCAATCAATATGTTAGATGGTTTATTAGCGTCTATTTCGTTAGATACGACTAATACCGAACATTTCCGAAAACTTATAGAAAAAGGTTTACCTGTTGTTTTTTTTGACCGAGTGCCGAGTGATATTGCAACTTCAAAAGTCGTTCAAGACGATTATCGCGGCGCGTACAATGCTACCGAACACCTCATACAACAAGGTTGCAGGCGTATCGTGCATTTGGCAGGTCCGAAAACGCTCGAAAACGCCAAATTGCGTTTGCAAGGTTACATTGACGCGCTCGAAAAAAATGATATTAAGGTTCAAAAACAATACATTATACATTCAGGATTTTCGCAAGAAGACGGATTACGCGACACTTCCAAATTTTTAGGTATTAAGCCTTTGCCCGATGCGATTTTTGCCGTTAACGACCGCAAAGCCGTAGGCGCAATGTTGGCACTTAGGCGTTACGGTTTCAAAATCCCGAATCACATGGCGTTAGTGAGTTTTGGCAACACGCCACTTGCGGAGGCAGTCGTGCCAAATTTGACCACCGTAGTACAATCTGCCTACGAAATCGGCGCGAAAAGTTGCCAATTATTATTTGACCATATCAAAACGCCCAATATCGAACCGCAAACCGTAGTCATGCCGAGTCAACTAATCGTAAGAGAATCGAGTTTGAAAGGGCGATAAATCAAATATTGAAGGGGGGTACGTTTCGGAAACGTTACCGCAAATATTTGTAAAACTGATTTTGTGTAAAACTATCTTTGCTAAAAAAAAAGAAAATCAAAATTTAATTTTAAAAATCATTTTTTTTAAAACTTTTTTAAAATTTTTTTAAAAATTTAAGAAAAAAGATACCCCTCAGTAACTTATGAAAAAAATACTTTTCATTGCGTTTGTATGCAGTTTGTTTGCTTTCAAAATGTCGGAAGAAAAACCGACTGTTTTTCTATGTGGCGACTCAACTATGGCAAATAAAGCCCCGATAGATGCACCCGAAACAGGTTGGGGAATGATGTTATCTCCATTTTTTACCGATGCGATAAACATTGAGAATCATGCAGTTAATGGCAGAAGTACTAAAAGTTTTCGGAGTTTGGGGCATTGGAAACAAGTGATTGAGAAAGTAAAAAAAGGCGATTATGTGGTTTTGCAATTTGGGCATAACGACTCAAAACAAGATGATACTTTGCGTTTTGCAGCCGCGCAAACCGATTATCGCCAAAATTTGACGCGATATATTGAGGAAATTCGTGCAAAAGGGGCAAATCCTATTTTGATGACTCCCGTAATGCGCCGAAAATTTGATGCTTCGGGAAAATTTGTTGACCAACACGCCGATTATCCCGATGTCGTGCGCGATTTGGCTAAAAAACTCATTGTTCCGCTCGTAGATATGCACGTAAAAAGCCAAAAACTCATTGAAAATCAAGGCGTTGAGGGATCAAAACGGCTTTTTATGCACTTTGGCGGTGGTTTTTTTCCAAAATTTCCGAAAGGTATTGAAGATAATACCCATTTTTCAAAATATGGTGCAACGTTGATAGCAGGTTTATTTTGTGAAAGTTTAGTAGAAATAGCACACCCATTAAGAAATTTTTTAAAGCAATCACCTTTTGAGGAGAAAAAATTGTATGAATTGCCTACCATTTACGAACCGACTTTTAAGCGCGACACCTTTAATATTGTGCGTTACGGCGCGAAAAATGACGGCATTACATTAAACACAAATTTCATACAACAAGCGATAAACATAGCGAGCGAAAGCGGTGGCGGTGTGGTGCTTGTGCCACAAGGTTTGTGGCTGACTGCGCCGATTACATTAAAAAATAATGTCAATTTACATTTGACAGAGGGCGCATTATTGCAATTTACGAAAGATTACGAGCAGTTTCCGTTGATTGTCGGTAATTGGGAGGGCTTAGAAACTTATCGCGTACAGTCGCCTATTTCGGCAAAAAACGCTCATAACATTGCTATTACAGGAAAAGGCGTTATTGACGGGTCGGGCGAAGCGTGGCGACCTTTGAAAAAAGACAAGGTTACTGAGGGGGATTGGAAACGCATGACCGCAAACGGTGGTGTATTTACCGAAGATAAAAAAATATGGTATCCGACTCAAAGGGCTTTGTTAGGGGCTGCGGTGAAACGCCCTGGGGTAATTTCGGAGGGTTTCGATTATGAAAAATCATTGGCAATTAAAGAATTTTTGCGCCCAAATTTATTGTTTTTGCAAGGTTGCGAAAATGTTTTATTAGAAAATATTACAGTCCAAAATTCACCTGCTTGGACAATGCACCCTTTACTTTGCACGCATTTGACGGTGCGCAATGTGACAGCAAAAGCCCCTGCGTATGCACAAAATGGTGATGCGATTGATGTTGAAAGTTGCAATTATTTTTTAATAGATGGTTGTAATTTTGATGTTGGAGACGATGGTATTACGATAAAATCGGGACGCGATGCCGAAGGACGCAAACGCAATGCCCCTACTCAAAATGGCATTGTGCGCAATACAAAAGTACATCGGGCGCATGGTGGTTTTGTGATTGGGTCTGAAATGTCGGGTGGCGCACGTAATTTGTTTGTTTACGATTGTACTTTCATGGGAACTGATATTGGTTTGCGTTTTAAAACGACTCGCGGACGTGGTGGCGTTGTCGAAAATATTTATTGTACTGATATTGCTATGGCAAAAATACCGGGCGAAGCTATTTTATTTGATATGTATTACAATGGAAAAGATTTTGCAGAAAGCGAACAAAATCCTAAAATAGAAAGTAAACCTGTGACAGAAGAAACACCACAATTTAGAAATTTTTATATCCGTAATATTACTTGCTATGGTGCTGAAAATGCAATAGTTGTGCGTGGTTTGCCTGAAATGAATGTGCAAAATATTTTAATTGAAAATAGTTCGATTAGTGCCAAAAATGGTATTTATTGCATTGAGGGCAGCAATATACAATTTAAAAATTTGCGTATTACAACCGAAGTAGATAAAGCGGGTGCTATCGTATCGAATAGCAAAAATTTATTATTCGATAAGGTTATTTTTAACGCAAATATGAAAAATAATTTTATGATTTACGGCGACAGAACTGCTAAAATACGCTTAACAAATATGTCGGCGGATAAAATTATTTTGAGTGATGAAGTGGCAAAAAATGTGATACAAAAATAATTTCAAAATGAAAAATATGAATTTAAAAAAATATATAGTTATTTTATTTTCAATATTTTGTGTGTTAAATTTAACGGCACAAACTTATCGAATGTCCGAAAAAATAGCAGCAACTTTGATGATGCAGCACGCCGATTCTCTTTGTTATGACAAATCAAAACCCGACAAATGGAATTATGAATTAGGTGTTTTGTTAGTGGGCATTGAGCAAGTTTGGCGACAAACGGGCGATGGCAAATATTTTAAATATATTCAACATCTAATTGACAATTATATTCAAGAAGATGGTAGCGTTAGGACTTACGACCAAAAAGAATACAATATAGATATGTTGCCTCCTGCGCGTTTATGTTTGCTTTTGTATCAACAAACGGGCAAAAACAAATATAAGAAGGCAGCTCAATATTTGCGCGAACAGCTTTTGACACACCCACGCACCAAAGAAGGTGGTTTTTGGCACAAGAAACGGTATCCGTTCCAAATGTGGCTCGATGGTTTGTATATGGGGCAGCCATTTTACACACAATATTCAGTGCTTTTCAAGGAGGAAAAAAACTTTGAAGACATTGTAAATCAATTTGTTATGATGGAAAAAAATAGCCGCGATGAAAAAACAGGCTTACTTTTCCACGCTTACGATGAGGCACGCGAACAACGTTGGGCAGACAAAAAAACAGGACATTCACCCAATTTTTGGGGTCGGGCGATGGGTTGGTATGCAATAGCGTTAGTTGATGTATTAGAATATTTCCCTATAAATCACCCTCGTAGAGGCGAATTAACAGCGATTTTACAACGGACGGCGGCGGCAATCGTCAAGTATCAAGAGGCGCAATCGGGCGTTTGGTTTCAAGTGTTGGACAAGGGTACTGAGAGGGGTAATTACCGCGAGGCTTCGGCGACTTCAATGTTCACTTACGCCCTTTTGAAAGGGGTGCGTTTGGGCGCATTGGACAAAAAATATATTGGCAATGCCAAAAAAGCGTATCAAGGTATTTTGAAATATTTTTTAAGTATTGATAATCAAGGTTTTACACATTTCAATCATACGTGTAGCGTGGCAGGTTTGGGTGGAAATCCGTACCGCGATGGTTCATTTCAATACTATGTTACAGAACCGCAACGAACTGACGACATCAAAGGCGCAGCCCCTTTCATTATGGCGTGTGTCGAATTGGAACGCCTCGCCGATTATCCGCAGGTCGGAAAAGGCAAAAATGTGGTTTTAGATTACTATTTCAACAATGAATTTCGGGCAAATACTGAGGGGGTCAAAGAGCGTTTTCACTACACTTGGGAAGACGGCACTAATTCGGGTTTTGCGTGGTGGGGCGACATTTTTAAGGCTTACGGCGCAAATTTGGCAAGCCTCGAAAGCGCACCGACAAGCGAAAATCTGAAAAATGCAGCCGTTTATATTATTGTTGACCCCGATACAAAAAAAGAAACTGAAAACCCACATTTCATTGAAAATGAACACATTACAACGTTAAAAAAATGGGTTCAAAATGGTGGTGTTTTGGTTTTAATGGCAAATGATACGGCAAATTGTGAAATAGAACATTTTAATAAATTGGCTAATGCGTTTGGCGTGACTTTCACAAGTAAAAGCCGAAATATGGTAAAAAATAATGTATTTGAGCAAGGCGCGGTGACAATTCCAAAAGAACACCCAATTTTTAAAACATCTAAAAAAGTTTTTATCAAAGAATTGTCTGTTTTGTCGGTAAAAAATACGGCACGCCCAACGATTTCGGCAGAAGGCGATGTCATTATGGCAACTGCGAAAGTGGGCAAAGGTACAGTTTTTGTCATCGGCGACCCTTGGCTCTATAATGAATATGTGGACGGCAAAAAATTGCCCAGCGATTACGAAAATTTTAAAGCAGCAAAAGATTTAGCGTTGTGGCTTTTACAGCAAGTAAGACAATAGTTTTTTCATACATTCTTTCTTCTCGTTCAATATCTGAGGGGAGCCTCTGCCCCCTCAGTATTAATGTTTTTTGATTGTTTTTATTATAAAAACTTGATTATGAAAATTTTAAATAAAAAAAATATAAACAATTTAATAAACAATAATTTTTCAGTAAATGACCTACCCGAAAAAGTTTTGCAATTTGGGACAGGGGTTTTATTGCGTGGATTGCCTGATTTTTTGATAGATGAAGCCAATAAAAAAGGTATTTTTAACGGTAGCATCGCCATTGTGAAATCAACAGGGGCAGTTGAAGAAGCCTTTGATATACAAGATTGTTATTATACTTTGCGGCAAAGAGGCATTGAAAATGGTATTGAAAAAAACGAAACAAGTATCATTACTGCCGTAAGTCGTGTGTTGAGTACTACAACAGATTGGGGAAAAATATTAAATATTGCTGCAAATCCATATTTAGAAATTATTATATCAAATACGACAGAAGCAGGTTTGATATATGAAGATGAAGATATATTTAACACGCCCCCTAAATCTTTTCCTGCTAAATTAACGGCTTTTTTATATGAGCGTTTTCGCGTATTCGATGGCGCAATAATGCGCGGTATAACGGTTGTACCAACTGAGTTGATAGTAGATAATGGTCTATTGTTAAAAAAATTTGTTTTAAAACACATCGAAAAAAATGGTTTAGATTCGGCTTTTGCGCAATGGATTGAGGAGGCTTGTGATTTTTGTGATTCGTTGGTAGATAAAATTGTGACGGGTGCGCCTTCGGCAGCAGAAAAGGCAAAATGTTGGGCAGAATGGGGCTACAAAGATGATTTATGTATTGATTCTGAATGTTTTATGCTTTGGGCAATTCAATGTAATGAACGCTCAAAATTGCGCCTTGCTAAAGCCGTTGGCTATGATGATAGGGTTATTTTGAGCAATGATATTACACCGTTTAGAGAACAAAAATTGCGTTTGCTCAACGGTGGGCATACAATTTCGGTCTCTTTGGCGTATCTCTCAGGGCTAAAAACAGTGGGCGAAATGATGAGCGACCTAACAATAGGACAATTTGTAAGGCAGGTAATTTTAGAAGAAATTTTGCCTACGCTCCATGATATTTCACCTTCGGCGGAGGCTTTCGCAAATGCAGTTATTGACCGTTTTTCTAATCCGTATATCGTTCATAATGTGTTGAATATCACTTTACAGAATACGGCTAAAATGCAGTCGCGCAATGCGCTAACTTTCAAAAGATATTACGAAAAGAAAGGACATCTGCCTTATTTAATGTGTGTCGGTTTTGCTGCCTATTTGCTATTTTCAAAGGCGGATAAAATGGAAAATGGACAATATTTTGGCAAAAATAAACCCCTTACTGAGGGGGGGGAATTTTATAAAATCAATGACGATAAAGCAATATTTTTATATGAGCATTGGCAGCAAGTAACGCATTATGACGCTACAACGCTCACCATTTTTGTTGAAAATGTTTTAAATGATGCTCGAATTTTTGAAAAAAACGCTTTCGATTTACCTAATTTTTCGGCTACGATTGGCAGTATTTTAAGCCAATTTTTTGAAAAAGGTATTCAAGTTTTTTCCAATACAGCAGCATTTAATTAGAAAAATATTTAAACTAAAATATGACAAAATCTTTTTTAACAGATAATTTTTTATTGCAATCTGATATAGCGCAAACCCTTTATCACGAATTTGCAAAACCGATGCCTATCATTGATTATCATTGTCATTTGCCGCCCGATGAGATTGCCAAAAACAAGCAATTTCGCAGCATTACGGAGGTTTGGTTGAAGGGTGATCATTACAAATGGCGAGCGATGCGGACGCTCGGCGTAAATGAACGCTACATTACAGGCGAAGCAGACGACCGCGAAAAATTCAGAAAATGGTCGGAATCAGTACCTTATACATTGCGCAATCCTTTATATCATTGGACGCAAATGGAATTAAAAAATCCATTTGGTATAGAAAAACTTTTGACAGGCGAAACGGCTGACGAAATATATGACGCTTGCAATGCGCAATTACCACACTTCACCACGCAACGCCTTTTGCGGCATTTCAACGTGAAAGTGGTTTGCACAACGGACGACCCTTGCGACACGCTCGAACATCATCAAGCCATACAAAATGCACCGTTTGGGGTCACAATTTTACCTGCTTATCGCCCCGATGTCGCTATGTTTATCGAAAATGGTGAAGCATTTAGAAATTACATTGAACGTTTAGAAAGTGTTGTAAATCAAACAATTACAAATTACGATGATTATTTAAGTGCTTTAAAAAATCGCCACGATTATTTCGCTTCGATGGGTTGCAAACTCAGTGACCATGGGCTTGAGCAAATGTACGCCGAACCTTATACAGAGGGGGAAGTGCGTTCCATTTTTGCAAAAGCAAAAGAGAATCAAGTACTTACGAATGAAGAAATTTTAAAATTCAAATCGGCAATGCTTTATGAATTTGCGGTTTGGGATTGGGAAAAAGGGTGGACACAACAATTTCATTTGGGCGCAATTCGGAACAATAATTCACGCTTTTTGCAGCAGTTGGGCAAAGATATTGGCGTGGATTCGATTGGCGATTTTCCGCAAATGGTGGCGATGTCGCGCTTTTTTGACCGTTTAGACGGTGAAAACAAGTTAGCTAAAACAATTATTTATAATTTAAATCCTGCTGATAATGAAACATTTGCAACGATGATAGGCAATTTTCAAGATGGTTCGATACGTGGCAAAATGCAATTTGGTTCGGCGTGGTGGTTTTTAGACCAAAAAGATGGCATGACAAAACAGATAAATGCTTTATCAAATATGGGTATTTTGTCTTGTTTTGTGGGTATGCTGACCGATTCGCGCTCTTTTTTATCGTATCCGCGTCACGAATATTTCCGCCGTTTGTTGTGCAATTTGTTTGCGGAAGATGTCAAAAATGGCGAATTGCCAAACGATACGGCTTGGCTTGGCAAAATCATTCAAGATATTTGTTATTACAATGCCAAAAATTATTTCAATTTTTAGACGATGAAAATACTTTGTTTTGGCGAAATAATGATGCGTTTAACGCCACCGAATCAACAACGATTTTTACAAACCACACAATTTGACCTACAATTTGGGGGGTCGGAGGCAAATGTGGCGGTATCGTTGGCACAATTTGGCGAAAATGCGGCTTACGTAACCCGCGTGCCGAACTCCGATTTGGGGCGGGCAGCTTTGGGCGAGTTGGCAAAATATGGCGTGGACGCGACCCCCTCAGTATTTGGTGGTGCGCGTTTGGGCTTGTATTTTTTGGAAATGGGCGCAGGGCTTCGGGGGTCAAAAGTGATTTATGACCGCGCAAATTCGGGCGTGGCAACCCTCGAAAAAGGTATGATTGATTGGGAAAAAGCCTTGAATGGGGTGACATGGTTGCATTGGTCGGGCATCACGCCTGCGGTGTCTCAATCGGCTGCCGATGCGACTTTGGAAGCCTTGCAAATGGCGCAAAAAATGAATATTACAGTTTCTTGTGATTTGAATTATCGCGCAAATCTTTGGCAATATGGCAAACAACCGTCCGAAATTATGCCCGAATTACTCCGTAATTCAAATGTTATGTTGGGCGATGGCGACACAATCGCCCTTTATTTTGGCATCAAAGGGGCAGATTATGCCGAAATTTTTGAAAAAACAGCCGCCGAATTTCCAAATTTAGACTATTTGGCGATGACTGCACGCAAGGCATTTCACGCCTCACACAATACTTACAAAGGTTTTTTGTATTCAACACATTTTGAAAATGATAAAATGATTGAGTCAAAAGAATACGATATGCCCGAAATTTTGGATAGAATTGGGGGTGGCGATGCGTTTATGGCAGGTCTGATTTATGGTTTGGCGAAAAATACCCCCCCTCAGTATGCGGTCGAATTTGCAACGGCGGCAGCAACGTTGAAACATTATATACGAGGAGATTTTAATGTATTAACAGTTGCAGAAGTCGAATCATTGATGAAAGGCAATACAGGCGGACGAGTTAGCCGATAATTTTATTTTTTATAAAAAATTGATTTTCAAATAGTTATAAAATGTCAAAATTTACAAAAGCTGAAATTTGGGAAAAAATAAAGGTTTCGCCTTTGATTCCTGTTTTTTTTAGTAGCGATTTAATTTATACAAAAAACATCGTGAAAGCCTGTTATGACGGTGGTATGCGTTTGTTTGAGTTCACAAATAGAGGGGTGGAAGCCTTAGCCGTTTTCACAAAATTGAGTGAATTTATCAAGGCAGAATGTCCTGAAATGGCTTTGGGTATTGGCACGATTTACACCGCCGAAGATGCAGAAAAATTCATTGCAGCAGGGGCGGATTTTGTCGTGCAACCGATTACAACTAATTCAGTATCAATAGTTTGTAAAAATCACAATATTGAATGGGTGCCGGGTGCAATGACGTTAAATGAGATTTATAAAGCACATGAATTAGGCGCGAATTTGATAAAAGTTTTTCCTGCAAATATATTAGGTTCTGAATATATCAAAGCGGTGAAAGCCCCGATGCCCTTTGTAAAATTGATGGTGACAGGAGGCGTAGAACCGACAGAAACGAATCTCAAAGAATGGTTTACAAGCGGTGTGACGTGTGTGGGTATGGGTTCGCAACTTTTCAAAGGTGATTTTTCAACCGATTTTACCCCCCTCAGTATGCGCATAAAAAAGCTATTGGAATTTGTTGAAAATCTTACAAAACATTGAAAATCAATTTTTTATAAAAAGCTAAACAACGAAAAGAATGACACAATCATTAGAAAAAATTGGAAAATATAGATGGACAATTTGTTCGCTTGTTTTTTTTGCAACGACTATCAATTACTTGGATAGGGCAGTTTTGAGCCTTTTGAAAGAATATTTAGACGCTGAATTTAAGTGGACAAAAACGGATTACGCTAATATTACGGTTGCCTTTCAGTTGTCGTATGCCGTAGGTATGATGTTCGTAGGGCAGTTGATTGACCGTTTGGGGACAAAATTGGGGTATGCGGTGTCGCTTGCGGCGTGGAGTTTGGCAGCAATCGGACATGGTTGGGTGAGTAGTACGGTTGGTTTTTTGGTGGCAAGGGCAGCTTTGGGCATCACCGAATCGGGCAATTTTCCAGCAGCTATCAAAACAACTGCCGAGTGGTTTCCAAAAAGAGAACGCGCTTTGGCAACAGGCATCTTCAATTCGGGCGCGAATATCGGGGCGATTGTCGCGCCTTTGACCGTTCCTTTTATCGCTGAAAGTATGGGCTGGCGTTGGGCGTTCATTATTACGGGTGTAATTGGTTTGTTATGGTTGGTTTTATGGTATATTTTTTATGAAACGCCAAACAAACAACCGCGATTGAGCCAAGCCGAATACGATTATATCCACAGCGATACCGATGAGGCAGCCCTCACTAATAAGGCGATTCCTTGGGCAACACTCATCAAATTCAAGCAAACTTGGGCATTTGTATTAGGAAAGTTCTTAACAGATGGTGTTTGGTGGTTTTATCTTTTTTGGTTGCCCGATTTTTTGAAAGAACAATATCACTTGACTAAAACGGATATTGCTTTACCCATTACACTTGTTTATACTATTTCGACCGTTGGCAGCATTTGGGGCGGTTGGTTGCCGCTTTATTTCATTAAAAAAGGT
>JACCEC012734427.1_pt1 | contig 13402 bp, 10 predicted proteins | sample 7450121 | NCBI WGS metagenome assembly JACCEC01 (sample SAMN15323455, study PRJNA562643) | freshwater metagenome | isolation source: river surface water | place: USA:Blue River Watershed | collected 2017-08-18 | reverse complement strand
TGTCGTTAGATGCTATCCCTGTGTTAGGTTTACCTGCAATTACTTGTTTTCCGCGCTGAATAGAAGAGTCAGGGCCAACCTGAGTTGAGATTTTACCAATCTCAGCCCAAGCTGGCACTGCGCTCAAAAAACACATTGCAATAGCAATCTGACGTAACATTAGTTGCTCGTAGTTACGTTAATAATGTTACTGCCGCCGTTAACTTTGATGTTTACAGTTGTGTCAATTGTACCACCTTGTGTAGTTGTAATTTGGTTCAATGAACCAACAATTGCTACTTTAAGGTTGTGTCCGTCAACACCTGCTGAACCATTTTGAGTATGGCGTAGAATGTTACTATCACCACTAATGTCAACATCTAGTTTACCGTTACTGCTTAATAGATTGTATTGTAAATCGTTCAAGTTACCAACAATCTTTGTTTTACTATTGATAGCACTACCTGCAATTGTTTCAACTAATTTGTTGGCATTGCCTGTAATTGATTGATCAATAATAACACCTGTACATGCGCCTGCACTTGTTCCGCAAGTTACTAGTACATCATTGTTATTACCTGTTACAACACTTGTATATGTGTTACCATTACCTGTTATTTTATAATTTGCTTTATTACCGTCACCAGTCTGGCTCATTGTTACTGTGTTGCTGTCGCCAGTAATAGTAGCATAATCACTTGCACTTACGCCAATGTTATTACCACTACCTGATTGTGTTAGAGTAACTGTGTTACTGTTACCAACTTGGTCGATGAAAACTTTGTTGGTTGTACTTTGAGCAAAAGCACTGGTAGAGCCTAAAGCCATTACAAGGCCAAACAACAAGCCCTTATATGTCTTAATCATTGACTCTCTCCTGTTTTGAGTTTCTCACCGGAACCGTCTATCATGTTTGATTTTGGTTCCACGGCTTCTTTCTTCTCTTTGCCTTTTAGTGTGTTTTTTAGCTTATTAAGAATCTGTGCTTCTTCATTAGCTTTTTTCTTAGCTTCGTCTGCTAGTCTGATTTCTTCTACAGATTTTGCATCATAGTCCCAGAAGCCTCGTTTCTGTCCTTCGCGAATCATTTCAACTACTGCGGCTTGAATAGCCATGTTAGTTGCACGATTTCCACTTTCATTTACGCCCATGCCAACTTCGGCTTCGATTGACTTAGTACCAGCTTCTACAAATCGTAGTACACCTAACTTATCCATATAGCTATAAACTGTTTTGGTTGTTGTAATACTAACAAGTACTTCACCTGTTGTGACACTAACCACACGTAAACTTACTGTGATCATATCTGCTTGATATTGTGTCTGTGGACCAATACCAAAGATACGCATACCACTACCGCCTGTTACAATATTACTATCATAACCAACGATACCACCTTCAACTAATACGCCCGCAAACAACATTGGCGGCATTGGTTTCGCGTTTGCACCTTCATAAATTTCGCGCATCTGGCGAATCATCTGGCGCTCTTTCATTAGGTTGTCGAGGCCTACACGCTCAACTACCTTAAACCAACCACCGTTGCCTACGTCTTGAAGTGCTTTAATCAAATAAGTTTCTGAGCCTTGTGTAACTGCACTGCTTAATTGTGCAACCATTGGGCTAGGCTTACGTTGACCTGTTCTGTCCAAGAAGCTGTATACAGCAACAACTACCGGGCCGTTGGCTGGCTTTGGCAGAACGAATTCTGGACGATCCAATGTTGTGCCTTCAATCTTTGCATCTTGAAACTGAGTCTTAGTGATTAACTTATCTAGTTGTGAATAACTTGCACAACCACTTAACACAAGGCTTGCGCTTGCTAATAATGCTACTGTGAGTTTTTTCATATTAGCCACCACCTGCTGCGCTAACCATTGTTGCTACTGGAACCTTAATAACTGTTACTGTGCCATTAGCATCTGTAATAGTTAATGTAATAAATGAACCATCTTTCTTATACGAAACTGTACCACCTGTTGGGAAGTCAAGAACGCCTTCGCTAATACCTGCTTCACCAAAAATGTTATCAGTAATTTGTTTTGCAAGTTCCTGATACATTCTACTTTCAAGAGCTTGCTTGAAACGATAGATTGGATCTTGCATTAGTTTTAATTCAGCTTTTGCTTCTGCTTGTGCTTTTTCGTCTTTGATCTTTTGTTTAGCTGCCTGTTCTTGGTTGTATACGCTTAGAACGTGCTGTGTGTAACCAATACCGCTAAAGGCTGGGCTATTAAATTGATGCACAATTTCGGAAGCGCCAGCTGACGATGCAGAAACAAGTAAAGCTGAAAAAACAAACATGTTAATTTTTCTTAGCATCATGTGTCTCCTCGCTTTGCTTTTACTTTCTCTACATGTGATGTGTTTACTTGTTCTTTAAGAGCTTCTAGCTCTTTTTCTTGTTGAGCCTTTTCAATAATTTTTTGAACTGCTCTGTATTCTAATACAACATTAACTTTCTGTTGTAGTCTAATCATATCCTGGTCTAGCATACGAGTTTTATCAATCACTCGGATCAATGCAATGTGCATGTCATGCAATGCAGGATCAATGTGCTCGCCAATAAATGTCCATATGAAATAGATAAAGTAGCCTAGGCCAACCATAGCTACAATCGGAAATCCAAATTGACCAATTAAATCAGCTATGCCTTCCATTATTTGCTCTCTTCGTCTACTCTAACTAAAAGTATTCTATTATTTTCGGTAATTTCAACAATAAACTTATCACCGGTTTTTACCTGCACTGAGTCAGGACTGAGCTCTTGGTCAAATAAAATATTCTTACCTACTGTTTCAAAAAAATAATCTACGTAAAGCATTAGTCTCTCCTTGCGTCTACTTTACCATCTTCTACAAAGTTGTTAGCTCTGGAGATGCGTTCGATGTCTGGTTTCAGTTCTAATGCACTGCTTACTAGCAGATCAATTTTCATCATTTCATTGCTCATAGTAGTAGCACGATTTTCCAAAGACTTACAAAACATAGTCAGAGTTTTGACTTGTTCTACTACGCCTTCAAGTAGCTGTTTGATTACTAAGAAAATGAAAAAACCCATCGCCAGAGACCCAGCAATAGGAGCGCCAACTTCTGCGATAAGTTTAAAAACTTCTTCCACAGATCACCTCTTTCTGTTGTGTTTTTATTGAGGTGTGTGTATACTTCTAGAAGTGTATGATGTGTATGAGTAAGTTGTGTAGTGTTCTCAATTACACTATATTTATGACATTGTCATAAAGAAAGGGGCCGGAGCCCCTTTCTTGTATAGTTTTAGCTATCTTACATTAAAGTAATTAGTACTTCAATTACTGCTTGGCCGCCAGCACTTGAGCCGATTGCTTTACCAATAATTGTACCAGCTTTAGCGTTGTTGTTAGCCATTGCATGACCTTTAACATCACTTGCTACCAGTAGATCACCTTTGTTTACTTCGCCTGTTACCTTAACTGGTACACGACCTGTTAGCGCAACATATGGGTGAGTAGCATCAGTACCTGCTTCGCTGTTCATCATGTAAGCTGGATCTGTAGAAACAACACCAGCTACTGCATGATCATTTGGATGATCGCAAGCTGTGATTTCTTTAGCACCGCCAAAGCATACTACTGTACCTGGTGCTAGAACATCATCTGCTTCGTAACGTTCTGCCAAGTCAGCGTATTTTGCTGTTGTTGACGTACCACTGAATGTTGTAGCATATACTGTAGCAAACTTGTTAGCGGCTTGTCCAATGTCACCTGTACCATCTGTACCAGTTTTAACAATAGCTGGTGTATTGATGTTTGTGGTAAATGTTGGGCTTGTGCCAAATACTAGTGCACCAGAACCAGTTTCATCTGTTACTGCGGCAGCTAAGTTAGCACTGCTTGGTGTAGCTAGCCATGTAGCAACACCTGTACCTAAACCTGTGATACTACCAACTGCTGGTGTAATTGTTACGTTACTTGCACTTGTTACACGACCATATGTGTCAACAACTACCTGACCTGCGGCTGTAGCACTACCATAAGTACCTGCTGTTACACCGCTGGTTGAGAGGCTGACTGCATCGGCTGCTACAGAAATACCTGTACCTGCGCCAACTGCTAGTACACCTGAAGTATATGTTAGACCTGCTCCGCCTGTAGCACTATCTAATGTAAATGCACCAGTTGAGCTGTTATAGCTAACACCACTTGAACCACTGAATAGTCCGCGGACATCTGCATTTGATGTTTCAATGTTATTAGCATTTACAGTAATACCATAACCACCTACAACATCAAGTGTAACATCGCCGCTTGCGCCGCCGCCTGTTAAGCCGTTACCGGCTGTAACGCCAGTGATGTCACCAACGTTGGTTGTGTAACCGTAGCTGAGAATTCTGTCATCAATCGCTGCCGCTGTCATTAGCTGGCTATCAGTGTCAGAGAAACTTTCTGCGCTGGTTAAGATATTTGCAGGTGCAATACCTTCAATTTTTAAGTTTGTAGCATTTGATAGAACAATTGCACTTGGTGTACCTAGGTTTGGTGTAACAAGTACTGGGCTATTTGCTAGAACAATGTTACCACTACCTGATGTGCCAACGACTGCGCTTGCAAATGTAGAAGCATTACCTGCCGCTAAGAACTCTGCTATACCAGAAGCTAGACCGCTAATACCTGTGCTTACAGGAAGACCTGTAGCATTTGTTAATGTAACACTGCTTGGTGTACCTAACGCAGGAGTTACAAGTGTTGGGCTATTTGCAAATACTAGTGCGCCTGTGCCTGTTTCATCTGTTATTGCACTTCTTAGGTTGTCACTCGATGGAGTAGCTAAGAATGTTGCAACACCTGTACCTAAACCTGTGATACTATCGAGTGCTGGAGTTACAGTTGCATTAGTTGCACTTGTTACACGACCATATGTGTCAACAATAATAGAAGCAACTGATGTAGCATTGCCATAAGAACCTGCTGTTACAACACCACTTGTTAGTGCAATGTTATCGGCATTAACAGTAATACCAGCACCTGCACCAATTGTAAAGGTACCTGTGTTAGACGCATATGTTAAACCTGCTCCGCCTATGAACAAACCTCTTGTATATTCGTCGGATACGCTATCTTGAACTTGAACGTTGGCGTTACCAACTTGTAACTGGTTACTACCAGTTGTAGAAAGTGTTGTATTAGCGATTCTAATAGAGTTTGCGCCTACATACAAGTCTTTCCATACTCTAGTTGGTGATCCTAAACTGTAAACATTGTTTGCCGCTGGTTCAAAGTTGCCGGCCCAACCTGTACCAGCTGTGTCATAATAACCTTCGTTGATGCTGATTACACCATCCGAATAGCTAACACCGTCTGTGCCGCTGAACAATGCTTTAACTTGAGTTGTTGTTAAAATATCAGCGTATGTAGTGCCGTCGTTTGTGAACTGCCATTTGTCATCAGTTTCGTTCCAACGAATCTGCACATCTGCACTGTCGCCGCGCTTGATTCTTAAACCAGCATTTTCAGTTGGTGAACCAGTTGTGAAGTTGCTGTTTAGGTCAATGATGTTATCAGCTAAACTAATTGTTTCACTGTTAACAGTTGTTGTTGTACCACTAACTGTTAAGTTACCGCTTACAATAATATTGTCACTGAATGTTTTAACACCAGCAATTGTTTGAGTGCCAGTTGTTCTTACTACTGTTGCATCAGTATCAACATAATTTTTAGTGGCAGCATCTTGTGCCTGAACTGGATTTGTTAGGTTGTTAATATATTGACTATTAACATCTAAGTTACTTGCTAGTTTTAAACCGCCGCTAGCAGTAATTGTCTTGCCTGCACTTACAGTAACATTTGATTTAATTTGTATATCACCTGTGGCACCAGCGTTTAATTCTAAATCGCCGCCTGCGCTTGTAACCAATGCTAGGTTTTGACCTGCATCAGCACTAACAGTGATGGTACCGTTATTATCTTCAAGTACCTTTTGTCCGTTAACATAAAGCGAGCCTGGACCAACGTAAACGTCTTTCCATACTTTACTTGTTGAACCTAAGCTATAAGTGTTGTTTGAGCTAGGTATTAAGTTACCTGCTAAGTCCTCATAGTTTAGAGAAATTGTTGCGTTGCCGCTTGATGCACCGCCGGTTAAACCACTACCTGCAATAACTGCTGTAATGTCAGCACCGCCCAGTGCCGCTACATCAGAGGCTTTGGCTAGTGGATAACCGCCTGCTGTTGTACCATCGTGAACTACTACCGTATTTTTATCTGTATCGATGGTAATTTCGCCGGCTAAACCAGTGAAACTGGCGTGTTGGGCGGTATTACCACGACGTCTCTGAATTGCTGTTGCCATTTTAGACCCCTATGTTCTTTGTAAGCATTAATGCTCTATTTATCATTTTATTTAATTAACCATAACTCTAGTTCATCGTTTAGACTATTCAGTCTAATCCACGAGCTGTGTACAGTTTGACCTTTATACACTGGTATAACACCTAATAGACAAACTAGTGTCCAGTTCTTCCTTTCGGATCTAGGGATATATGGTGTATCAACTTTAAAACTCCTAGAAATTCTAGGCTTTGAAAAATTATTTCCTGTTTTATCTGTTTGAATTTCTTCTGCTGTATCAGGTATAGCAAAATCTGGTGGGATTTCTTCCTTGAAGTAACTTTGTAGCAAAGTGGTTTCCATTTCTAACCATTCTGTTACTAAGTAATCATCTTTGGTTTGCTCTTGCAAAGCATTCTTAGCAAATTTGTTATGCCAATGATTCCACGCAGAGTTTCCAACAACGGCAGCACTGGGTACTACTACACCAACGACAACATCACCTTCATCTGCTACTCTGAGTTTGCCTGAAGAATCTACTGTTACAGTAAATCCGTTTCTATTTTCATTTCTATTATTTCCGTCGGCCCATTCAAACATTTCGGCATAACCTCTGTGGTTACTATAATATGCGCCGTGTGTAAAAGTATTACCATCGCCACGTACATTGAATAGTTCAGTTTGATAAGGTCCAGAGTATGTTTCAGATCTGGCGGAGATAGCGTTCCATGATTTGTTTATTGTCATGCCGGCATCAATATCTAATACAGTATCTTCAAATGCTTTTGAGTTTACTTTTAAGGAAGCAACTTTTTTATCATTGAATCTGTGATTTACACCAAAGGTGGCATCATTTATCTTTTTAAAATTATTTAAGGTAGCAGAACCATCACTAAAGATATTGAATCCCTGGCGATTCATTCTACTAACAGATCTGAATGAAAAAGATTTGTCATCGTCCCCGTCGCCTTCAACGATTACACCACGTGTACTACCATCGCCATCTGTGGGCATTATTGCTTCACTGCTATATCCTGCCTTGAAGTGTGCACTACCTTTTCCAACAGTACGTGGACTACGAGTGCCTGTTGAAAGCTGTCCATTCTTACCAACAACTAAAATAAAGTTATTGTCTTTTGAAAATGACAGTCCATCATTATCAGCTTCGATAAAATATTGATTTGCACCAGTTAAAACAATTCTTTCCCTGCGTTGTTCGCTGTTAGTATTAGCGGCTGGTATTTGTTTTTTAACTTCGTTAAGTTTATTTTCAAAAGATTTTGTTAATTGTTCTATTTCTGCAGATAATGAAGCTTTGATTGCGTCAACGTCGATCGCAGGTTCAGGCGTAGAAGTATTTTCTATTTCTTCTAGCACAATTAATTTTTCTTTCTTAGTTCTAGCCATTATAACCTCTGTGTTTCTGTGTTTAGCTTACTATAGCTCTGTCTTGAATTCTGCGCCAACTTGAACCATCGCTGAACGCCATTGTAGGGCCACCTACATCGTTACTAACATAAATCATCTGACCTGGTACACCTGGATTTGGTAAAGTAGACACTGTGTACGAATCATGTAAAATACCATTGGTTTCTAAAATATATTCGTAACTGGTTTTATACGATGCTGGATCAGATATAGAACCAAAATCAATAGTCATGTTTGCTGTATCTGCTACCGAACCATAATCTGTAATAGGTACAAAAATTACACCAGTAACAACACCTGTGCCAGATGTACCAGTTAATTGGTCATCTACATATTTCTTAGTTGCGGCATCTTGATCATCAGTTGGGTCAACAACATTAACAATCTTATGTGTGTTAGCATTTAAGTTACCCGGTAATGTGAGATTACCTGATTGATCAAATTCCCAAACATGTTGTGTGCCATTATATGCTGTTGCGATGTATGCACTGTTTGGACTGTCTTCGACCCACATTGTGGTGTTGCCATCGTGGCTGGTGATCCCTGCATATCCACCTGTTCCGGATATAAGATCTACGCCACCTGGCTGTACTAAAATTTTTCCAGTATTTGAAAATACTACGTTTCCAGGAACCGCAGTATCACCACTGTTTGCAAATTCCCAAATATTTTGTGAGCCATTAAAGTGAGTAACAATGTATGAGCCATCGTTTTCTGCCCACATTGTAGTGTTAGCATCATTACTAGTTAATGCGGCATAGCCATTTACCCCAGCATAGATATCTACGTTGCTTGAGTTTATAGCTACCTTTGATCCACCAGGTAGTGTTAAGTTACCGGTATTGCTAAATTCCCAAAGTTTAACGGATCCTGTAAAATTAGTAGCAACATAGGCAGCATCATTTTCAGCCCATATAGATGTATTAGAATTGTTGCTGGTTAACGCAACATAGCCGCCCGGGCCAGCAGTTACATCAACGTTGCTGTTACCGGCCGCGGTAGAAATACTTGCGCCATTGTTGAACGCAATATCATCAACCGCAAGTGTACCATTTAAGTATAGCTGATTGGTTGACTTGTTAAACGTTAGATCTGCACTTGCACCAAATGTGCCGCCATCGTTGAACTGAATTTCTGTGTTGTTACCAACTGCTGGTACCAGTGAAGAAACTGATGCAAAACTTAAATTGCCGTTGCCGTCTGTGACAATTGCTTGACCATTAATACCATCAGCAGTAGGTAAAATATAAGAATCTGCAATAGTAATGCTATTGCCATCAACTTTAAACACATCTGCTGTGTTATTTGCATTATATACTTTAAACACTGGATTTGTATTACCAGTATTGTCTTTGACTCTTATGACTGTACCTGAACCGTTTGCATGTTGCAAATCTAAGTATGCGCCGGAGTATTTGATAGCAGGGTTAGTACCTAAACGTAAACTACCGTTTACAAATAACTTTTCGTTAGAACTAGTAGAACCAACACTTACTGTATCGTTAGCTGTATCTACAAAGAGTGTACCGTTGTCAACGTTAAGATCGCTGAGATGTGCACCAATGCTACGCCATGCTAAACTTGACGATACATTCGAGTATATTTTTACTTGATTGTTAGCTGGATCAAACCAAAAATCACCCTGAAGTGGGCTTGTTGGGTCACCAAGTGAACCGTCAGAAGGAGTTCCAAAAATTGCAGGTCCACGTTTTCCGATCGTAAAGCTCGGTTGTGTGGTACCTTTAAAGTTACCAAAAATAGCCATCAATGTCCCCGGTCAGTTCAGTGAAAAATCACTGTCAGTGGCATGAGCCACTGTCATTTTCCGTTAAAACTATTTATCAGGAACTATTGAAAAGTTTAAATTAAGGCTTCTACAACACCGGATCCGCTATCAAGTTTGTCAGTGATAGCTTTGCCAACCACGGCTGCTGCCGGAACGCCACGTGGATCTAGACTTGCTACTGCATAACCTATATGCCCTTCACCTGCTGTAACCAATACATCACCTTTACGCACAACACCTTTAACTTTAACTGGAACACGACCACGTAGAGCAATACAAGTTACATGATTTCCTGTTAAATCGCTGTTCATGACGTGCGCTGGTTGTGTTGTTACTACGCCCGCTACTCTAGTTGATTCGTAACTCATACAAGCTGTTACTTCTGCTTCTCCCCCAAATACAAGAACTGTACCTGGTAGATAATCTGCATCACCTAAATAATTTTCAGCTAAGTCAGCGTAACGTGCGCTGGTTGCTGTAGCTGTAATAACGTTGGCAGCAAAGTTACCGCTTGCATCACGTGCTACAATTTTATTAGCTGTATTAGTTGATGTAGCGTCAACCGCTACATCGTTTGCACCAACTGTAATGTAACTGCCGGCACCAACGTTGAATGTACCAGCACTGTAAGTTAAACCAGATCCGCCAACCAAATATGCATCCATGGCACTGTTAGCTCTTGCCGCAGTGTAATATAAGTTTGCACCTTCAGCTAAATCGGTTGTAGTAAATGCGCTCATGTTTACAGAAACATTATCAGCATTTACTGTAATGCCTGTGCCGGCACCAATGTCCAATGTTACTGATCCGCTAGAGCCTCCACCGACTAAACCGTTACCAGCAACTACTTCACTAATATCACCAACTTCAGCAATACTGAAAATACCATTAGCACTATCGTAACTAAGTGGCGACGTTGCACTAAACAAACTTCTAATATTTGCATTGCTTACTTCAATGTTATCAGCATTTACTGTAATACCAAAACCGCTGCCAATTGCAAATGTACCCGAAGTATATGTTAGGCCTGCGCCACCAACTAAGTATGCATCCATACGTGCATTAGCTTCAGCCTGACTAGGGCCAGTGTAAGTAATTACACCATTTGCATTATCATATGAAAGACTGCCATCTCCGCCTGCGTCAGTTACACTAATATGAGTTCTTACTTCGCTTGCACTTGGGCCAGTGTAAGTAATTACACCATTTGCATTATCATATGAAAGACTACCATCACCACTTACGTCATTTACACTGATTAAACCTTTTATATAGGATGAATTAACAGCGATATCATCAGCGTTAACAAGAATACCAGTACCGGCACCAATGTCTAGTGTTACTGATCCAGCAATGCCTCCGCCAGTTAAACCGTTGCCTGCGGCAACTTCTGTAATGTCTGCGCTTGATGTACTAGCAATAGTAATGATGCCATTACTGTTAGTTACTGTAATACCAGTACCACCTTGAACGATTACTGTGCTGTTACTAGTAACACTGTGTTTAGCACCAACACCACTGTCAGTTTGAATATCCCAATTGTTATAAAGGTCTGCGGTTGTTCCAATAATACCGTTTGCACTATCGTAAGTAATTAAACCAGTGCTACTGATATTGCCGCGAACTCTGGATGCAGTAAAGTATAAGTTGTTACCTTCTTCAATATCTGTTGTAGTTAGGTTTTCGCTGATGATACCATTGGCACTGTCATAACTGAGATTACCGCTTGTGCTAATCAATCCTCTAATACCTGCGGCATTACCTGCAACTGTAATTACATTGCTAGCTTCGCTGATATCTAAATAACTTCCAGCATCGATACTTTTGATACCATGATAGTAAACTGTATTATTGCCTAGTACAACTGATCTTGAACCTGCATAAATGTTAATTCCAACATTACCTACGTCTTCAACTTGGCCAACATCACTGTCTGCTGTTAACTGTACGTGGACACCGTTAACATAAGCATAGACCGCAGTATTACCTGCGTTAACATAGATCGTGTTATTTGAAGTTGGCAATGACGATGGAATTACTAATTCGCCAGTGAAGTTCTTAATGCCCGAAATACTTTGATTACCGCTTGTTCTAACTACGCTAGTATCAACTGCAACGTTATCTGCGTTTACTGTAATACCATCGCCTGCACCAACATTAATGTTGCCACTGGTATAAGTTAGACCATCTCCACCTACAACATATGCATCAATAGCAGTATTAACTCTGTCAGTAGTAAAGTAAAGATTTGCGTTACCTTCAATTAAATCGTTTGTACTTGTTGGTATTCTATATTCAATTGTACCATCGTTGCTAAACTTCCAAGCATCATCTTGTGCGTCCCAATTAATATAACTGTCAGCAACATTACCTCGCTCAACTAAAATATGTGCGTTACCGTCAGACACTGAATTTGATCTTAGTACAATGTTCGCATCTTGAACTAATAAGTCAACAACAGTTAAACTATTGATGTTCGCTGTTACATCTAAGTTACCAGTAATTGATACGTTACCATCAAATAAAGTATTGCCAGTAATAGTTTGGTCGCCAGTAGTTCTGATAACTGTACTGTCTACTGACACATTAGAATCTGCTATAATACCGTCGCCAGCTACTACAGCATATCCTGCTATAGTAGAATTATGTGTATACAATAAACCATTTGCTGTATTAGTTGTTATATATGGTGTGTCTACTACACCAGCAACAAATCTACTATGAATATCAGCGATGTTTGCATCACTTAAATCTAAATGCTCTGCGTGAACTGTATTAGCAAATACATAATTAAAGTGATTTGCCCAGCTACCTAAGTTAACTACATTTGCGTTACTTGGTAAAATTGCATATTCATTGGCTACATTATTATCTAATATAGTAATATTACCGACAAAAGTAGTATTACCTGTTATTGTTTGATCACCTGTAATTCTAATTACAGTATTGTTAACAGCAACATTGTCTGCGTTTACTGTAATGCCATCACCTGCGCCAACTGCTAAAATACCATTTGTGTAAGTTAATCCGTCACCTGCGCTTGTGCTAGTTAAAGTGAATACACCATTGGCTAAATCATAAGTGATACCATCAGTGGCGCTAAAGTGTGCTCTAACATTTGCAGGAGCAGAATCAATACGTGCGTTAGCTTCGTTTTGGCTTGGACCAACATATGTGATAACACCATTTGCATTACTGTAATATAATGCGCCATCTCCACCTTCGTCGGATACGCTAATATTACCACGAACTCTAGCAGATGTAAAATATAAATTGGTTCCTTCAGCAACAATAGTTGTTGTTAGCCCAGTAATGTTGCTGCCGTCACCGTGGAACCATCCTGCGTTAACATTACCTGTGGTTTCAATATTACCAAATGCTGTTACAACGATAGTTTTGTTGACTACTAGTTTGTCAACAGCATCGTCAAATGTCATTGTTGCTACAGTACCATTGCTGTTTAGTGCGAGAACAGCCGAAGTATCGGAACCGTCAGAGTTAATAGTAAAAATATTACCTTCAAGGTTTGTTACTTGATGGGTAGTCTCAATTTGAGTAACATTACCTTCAATCGTAAGTTTACCTTTGATGACTAATTCTTCATCGGCATTAATGATAGTTCTTTTTGTTGACATTATCGATCCCTACACGAACATGGTGCTTTTATTATAACTATTTATCATTAAAAGAAAAAAGAAACTTTGCTCAAAAAAAAGCCCCCGTATTGCTACGAGGGCTTTTCTCCTAAATAGAATTAACTATTACTGGAATGATACGTTTGCAAGTGTGATTGCATCAACGTAATCGGCTGCGTTACCAAGTGAGCTTGCAGTGTTTGTTAGTTCCTTATAACCATAACGTGTCATAAAGCTAACTACTGGCTCAAATGTAGCTGGATCCATTACTGG
>JACCEC012609278.1_pt1 | contig 13402 bp, 13 predicted proteins | sample 7450121 | NCBI WGS metagenome assembly JACCEC01 (sample SAMN15323455, study PRJNA562643) | freshwater metagenome | isolation source: river surface water | place: USA:Blue River Watershed | collected 2017-08-18 | reverse complement strand
GAAAATACATCAATCATCATTTAGAGAAGAAGAAGATACCTTTCCAATTCTTCCTCGCTGATAAACACCCCACTTCACCCAAGAGAGGTTGTTTAGAATCTCATTTAACTGTTATTAAAAAAGCGATATCTGAAAAGAAACATGATATGGTGATGATATTAGAAGATGATGCGAAGTTTTTAGATTCAATCTCTAATTTAAAAGCTGTACCACCGGATTGGGACATGTTATATTTTGGTGGTACTGTCTTCCGTATCTTAGAGAAGAAACATCCAGGATGGCAACAAGTACAAACATGGACTACTCATGGTTATGTGATTAATTTAAAGAATGAAAAGTTAGTCGAAGATATTTTAAAGATGGAGGAGTATCCAGATGAGATTGATAGATTTTACATAGAGAAGATTCATTCTAAATACAATTGTTATATGGCGGATCCTATGATCTGTATTCAGATTGGAGGATATTCAGATATTGAAGGAAAAGAAGTAGATTATTCATTTATGAAAGATACATTAAAAGGTCTTCGTGTACCAGAGAGTGGAGAAGATGAGAATGGAAATTATGTATTAAAACTTCCTGATATCTCTTTCCCCAATCTTCCAAAAGTAAGTATTATCACCCCTACTTATAACCGTCGTACACTCTTTGCTATGGCAATGTATAATGTATTTGGATTCTATTATCCTAAAGAGAAGATTGAATGGATTGTTGTTGAAGATGTGACAACAGGAATGACTGAAGACCAGACTGTTGGACCCTTACTTCCGAAAGACCCTCGTATTAAATATATTAAATTAGAACCTGGTGATGAACCTTATACCATCGCAATGAAGAGAAATATAGGTGTAGCCAATGCATCAAGTCAATATATTGTACATGTGGATGATGATGATATTTATGATGAATATTCATTATTATCTCGAGTAAAATTATTATTAAAATATGAGTATCAGGGAATTGGATGTATCGGAAGTACAATGATAGGTACATATGATATTATTAAGAATCGTTCATCGATGGCGACGGATGGTCCAATCTCATTATCAGAAGCATCAATGGCATATACTCGTAAATTCTGGGAAGAGAGAAAATTCGATGATGATTGTCTTCGTGGTGAACACAAAGCATTTACGGAAGGACGTCTTCATCAATGTATGGATGTACCCTATTGTGCTACTGTCATCGCTCTTATTCACAAGAATAACTTTACAAATCAGATTCGTGAAGAATTAGAAGAGAATACAAATAAGAAGAATGAGAGTGGTGTATTAAGATTTAGTGAAAAGGCCGGTGATAAAGCGGGTCAAGTCGCGAACTTCCTCGATACTTTCCCTGAAGAGAGACAAATATTTATGTTAGATCTTCGTGATGAATTATTAGGAAGAATCTAATTGTTAAAAAAAAAGAAAAAAATATTATAATGGAATACCTACATCGAAAAAATCAAGTGCATTCCATAAATCCTGAGTAGATTCTTCATATTGTATATCATATAATCTCTTCCATTCAAATGTTTGAATAAATTCATTTTTAAATTGTGTATTCAATTTTTTATTATAAAAAAATGGATAATTTAACATAGTATTTTGATCATTAAAATATTCAATATTTTCAATCTCCAACACAACTACTTTTGTCTGATATTCTCCACGTTCATCTTTCGATATATCATAATGATGAATACGACGAGGTAAAAACCATTCTTGAAATATCTCTTGAAACATCTCTTCCATAATACAAACCTCTTGATACATCTCATTCTCATTTACATACTTCTGTCTCATATACTCAACTTCTTCTTCTAATACTTTCAAATCAATCTGTATACCATTCTTCTCCATATATTTTATAAATCTTCGTTGAAAATAAAAAGATTCATAAATACGATAATACTTCATCATTATTCGAAAAATAACTACTTGAGGTGAATTATCTTCATAATATATAGGTTCTTCTACTATCTGATAATAATTATCTTTATCCTTCGCTACTAAAAATCCTCTTTCATGATGATAAAATAATAAACTAATCGATACTATCATTCTCTCTTTTTGTGGTTTTTTTATATTCATTCTTCTTTTATTTTTTTTATATATATCTTCATTTTACAAAAAATAAAGATAATCATTTATAAGATGTATTCGGTTCTACTCATAGGAAGAATAGAGAGTTTGGAGTGAGAGGTAAATGAATTGAGCGATGGTCTGGTCGAGGGGATTCTCATTGGAGAATCTAAATTGATATCTCTCATCTGCATATGACTTCCATTCATCTTCTACCACAATACAATATTCAACATAGATATCATAAAAATAGATATCATCCATATTTACGGGAGTAAAAGTCATAATCGATTCATTTGAAAGATAAATCGTCAAAGAAGTATCTTTGATATCACAATATCCAATAGGAATATTCAAATCATTCTCCATTGAAGAGAGAATCGCCATAATAGATTCATAGGTGATTCGAAGATTCTTCTTATTCTCCTCTTTACGTAAAGTCTTCGGAATAAAAATACGAGCAGTCGGATTAAGACCACAAAGGAAATTAGAATCGCCGTCCATGGTTGTATGGATTTTGAGGTTTTTTTTGTTATCCCCTAAACAAATTTTCATTTTGAATAATCAATTTTTTCAATTTTTTTATATTCATCTTTACGTTCATTCTTCAAATTAAACGTAAATCTATTATTTAATGATATAATGATTAATCTTTTTAAATTTAACAATCTCTTCTACATTACCTAATAGTAGGGGTATTTTTTGATGAATATGAGAAGGTATGATATCTAAAACACGAGTATTATAGATATCATCGGTGATGGCTTCACCTCCAGCTTCTTCGACTAAACGGGCCATAGGGGAGCATTCATACATAATTCTTAATTTACCATCTTTATTCTTCTCATCACTTGGATACATAAACATACCTCCATATAATAATGTTCTATGTACATCTGCTACCATTGAACCTATATATCTTTGTGTATATTTGGTATTCTTCACTTTATATTGTAAAACAAATTCACGAACATTTTCTCTCCAACTCTGCCAGTTCGCTTCATTAATCGAATATATCTTTTTATAATCTTTTGGTATCTGTATCTTACCTGTACATATAAATTCACCTATAGATTGGTCTAGAGTAAAACGATATAAACCACTACCTTTCTCAAATGTGATTACCATCTCTGTAGATGGTCCATATAATACATATCCTGCACATATCATCTCATCACCCTTCTTTAAATAATCGATTTCTTTATATTCATTCTGCTTAGGTAAATGAAAGATAGAGAAGATAGTACCGACACAGCAGTTGCAGTCGATATTAGAGGAGCCATCGAGGGGGTCAAATGTGACCATATAATCACCCCGATGTTCTTCGGGTACTAAGATAACATCTTCATTCTCTTCAGATAGGAGGAGAGAACAAGAATTAGAGTGAATAAGATGATCAATCATAATATCATTCGAGATGACATCTAATTTCTTTTGGATATCACCAGAGGCATTTTCACCAGCGGAGTCGACAATACCATGAAGACCGATAATACCGGCTTTACTAATTTCGCGTTGAATAATTTTACAACTCATATGAATAGCGGTTAAGATGTGGAGGAGATGTGGGGCATGTCGATTGACAATTCGTATGAATGAGAGAGATTCTATATCTTTTTCCATCTTCTATAAAAAAATGTTGGATATTTTTCATTAAGGTTAAACGAAAATATAATTTTAATTTTTTATTTACGTTTATTTTTTTTATAAGAGAACGTAAAAAAGATAAAAAAATGAAAAATATCATGGATTATAAAATTTTTATTCTATAAACAAAAAAAAAAATATACAATGTCAGAAGAATCGGTAGACCCCATTCGAGAGTTGGAAGAGCGTTTTCAACAGATTCAATCTATCTGTGATAAAGATAAGATTGAAAGAGATATTCTAATACAAATTATTATACGTATATGGCCGGATATTAAAATTCGAAAGAGATTAGTAGATGGTTATATCACTCTTGATGTCTTGTTTGAACATTGGAAAGAGTCATTCCTTACTTTCGTATTAAATGATGCAGTTCAATCATGTTTGGTCACAAAACTTCCAAATGTTGTAAATAAAGATAATGAACTTGTACCTCCTGGTAAAAGTTTAAATGAAAAATCAGAGGTTATTCTTGCTTGTATCACCGAGACAGATGAATTTTATAGTAAATATACTCTTGTTCATGAACTTATGACAACTGCTAATGAAAGATATTCATCTCACGGTTTTGAAGCTAAATGTGGTTTTAACTTTCGACTTTCTAAACCTACCTATATATTTGTAGGTGAATTTAAGAAAATCGGTCAATTCACTTTTACTATCGGTGTAGATGATAATATTCTCTTCTCTTGTTCAGATTCTAAAAAACCTTTTGGAATCCATATCCAACCTAATGAAAAACATAAATGGAATCAAATTCCCCAAAAAGTACCTGGTAATCCTTTTGTAGAATTTACAGTTTGTGCTCATATGAAAGATGGTGAACTAAAAATTAAAGAACTCGTTTTTAATTCAATTGAACGTGCTATCACCTTTTGTTAATATCGTCATCAACCTATATTTATAAATATTTTTCATAATTTATAAAAATTGAACTTAAAAAAAATCATATTTTACTTTGTCACTTTATAACTCTTCACTTTTTCAAATATCTTCTTCGCTTCTTCATTCTCCATAAAATGTCTCCTTACTGGTTCTATCATTCGATTTAACTCTTTTGTTAATGCCTCCTTCAAATCTTTTGGATGTATCTTCTCTTCCTCATAATCCTTCCTCAATTCTTCATAATTTTCATATTCTCGCTCTCCTATACTCATCTTTCCATAATATCCAAAGACTATATATTGTACATACTCTAAAATAGGATTATTCTCTATATCCTCTTTACCCATAGGACAATATGCACTCTTAATCTTTCTCTTTACCTCCTCTTCACTATCTTCCATAAATATCGCTGAATCTGGATCACTCTTCGACATCTTCTCCTGTCCTTTCTTTAAACCCTTTATCATATGATGTGATAATATAATCGGTTTATTCTTAATCTTCGGTCTTCTCATATCACAATACTCCCTCGCTAACATATTCACTTTTCTCTGGTCCATCCCCAATTGACATATATGTGCTTTCAAAAAGAAGATATCCGCTGCCTGCATACAAGGATAAAATATCTGAGAGGCAGGCATATTATCACCCTCTTCATTCCTTCCCATAATCGTACAACATCTTTTGATTCTCTGTACACTATTCACTCTTGCAATATCCATCACTAATGACCAATACTCATCAGGTCTCTTATTAATCTCCTCACTCGCCCATATTATCTCTACATTCTCCATATTTAATCCAACTGATTTCCATATCTCTACCATATATCTCCCTACCATCTTAATCTTCTCCAAATCACCACCCATCTTATTATTTAATTGTGCAAACCAATCCGCTACCCATAATTTAAATTTACATCCCACTCCCGTTAATTTATTAATATTTATAACTCTCATGATACCTTGTCCTATATGCATACGACCACTCGGTTCAAATCCATCATAACAAACAATATTTGGACACTTTTCAAATAAAGTTTTTAATTCATCCTCCTGTATACACTCCTCACCTACTGACAACGCTACCTTTACCTTCTCATCTACTTCCATTTTTTTATATTTATTTCATTCTTCTTTTTTCTTTAAGTATATTTTTTATCAAAAAACAAAAATTAAAAATGAATTGGATATAAAGAAAAAGAGAGATAAGAGGAGAAGAATGAGTGAAGAAGAGAATAAGATAAATCGAGAGCCATTTGATATTTTTCAGAGATATCTTGAAAAATGTGGTGATGAAGAATCAAACAAAGAGGATAAGAATATAATAAGTATACCATTAAATGACTTTGTGGCATGGTATGATTGTATAGATGATGAATCCCAGAAGATATTAAATATGATAAAACCGGATTATACGAATTATCAATTAAACCATAATTTTGTAATATTTCCGTACTTATTTTCGGTTCAATGGACTAATTTTTTATATCAATTTTATGGTGAGATTATATCGGTAAAAAAGTGTAAAATAGATAATACATATAATCTATTATATCATATGTATATACACAATCGGAAAGAACATGAATATGCGATGATAAGTTTTGACAAAGAGAAGAATGAGAATTGGAAGAAGATAGAGATTATACAAAAAGAGATACTTAAACAGATAGAATTGATGGAGGCATCACAGACAAGAGCTTAACGGCGTTTAAATTTCATTTCGCGTTTTACTTTTTTAAATCGATTTCGATGGTGACCATGGAGTTGATAAAAATCATCTACATAATTTGTAAATGATTTATTTTTAATCTCTTTATAACGTTCATTCATTTGTTGAATACGAAGAAGAGCACTTTCTTGATTAAGATGTTCAGATAGATGAGGAGGTAAGAAGATAGATAATTTTTGATATCCATTTTCAATAATCATATCTAAAGTATTTTCGGGTGTTTCTAATAATTCAGGATAATCAAAGACGAGAACATTTTTATAAGAATGATATTTAGGATCTATGTGTAAAATACCTCGATTTGAACATACAAAATATAATTTATACACTTTTCCATATAATCGCATCCATTGATCTATATTTAAATCATGTGTTTTGATAATTTGGTTTCTTTTTAATTTTTGTAAATCATGAACAAAACCAAAGACAACTGGTTTTTCGGGTTGAAGATAACCATATAACATATTTACTAAAACAGTACTACCGGTACATCTAGGAGAAAGTTGAATAATACGAATCGGTTTTTCAACTATCTTCTTTTTTTGGGGGGGTAAAGTTAAATTTTTTTTTTTATTATTTTTTTTCATTCTTCTTAATTTTTTCTTTTTCATCTCTTGAATATGTAAACGAACAACTTGAAGTTTACGATATATATTTTTTTTTTTACTATGTATAGATTTAGGATTCCTATATTTATATATGGCTGTATTTATTTTTCTTGGAAACATCTTCTTTCTATACTCTCTTTCGATTTTTTGTTGACGTAAACGCACTTTAATAAAAATTGAAAAAAGAATAGATTCATTCTTACATTTTTATACCCTTAATAAACATAATAAACGTAAACATAGCAAACAAACAAACAAAATGGAGTTTATCGATTCATTGAATGAAGAAGATAAGACGATTATTGAGGAGATGTTGGAAGGATTTAAGATGTCATCTTTATCTGAATATGAAAAACAGATTCAGTTAAATGAATTTATACATCAATGTATCTTTCGTTATCAGAATGAAGAATTAGATAAAAGTCCTTTAACAAGAGTATTTAAAAAAGGTGATTTAAATCATCATTGGGATACTTTACCTTTAGAATCATTATCAGAACCTTTTACACTTCCGGGTGGTGATATGAATGCTTTTGAGAAGAAGTATTATGAATCTGCAATTCGGTATGAAGATTATCATCATTTATATTTGAGACAATCAACACAGAAGTGTACAAAGACAATGTTATTAGAATGGGATTCGATTCATTTAAAACCGAAGGTCTTATCTAAATTAGAGGGATTTGAACAATATTTTAAGTTTATCTTTCATGTAAATCATGAAGATGGGATGATTCGGTTTGAACTTCCTGTATTTGGTCAATTGATTGAATTTTTAGAATATTCACTCTCAATGGGTGAAAAATATGTATTTATACCCACATATATTTATTGGTCAAAAACACTTGAAGAGAGAACAACCCATATCACTTATATGATATTTGATATAGAGGAGTTTAAATATTATTATTTTGACCCAAATTCAAATATATCTCATTGGGAGAGTGGAAGACTCTTTGAAAAGTTTGAGTACGAATTATGGAGTATCTTTAAAAGTTTTAAGTGGGGTGAAAAAGTCTTTGAATACCAATTTGTACCTAGTTGGAGAGATAAGAGACAACTTCAGGCTCCATCACATTTTTCATTTGACCATGGAAATTGTAATGTTATCACTCTCATCTTTGCTACTCTTCTTAAGAAGACCAAAAATATTGTTGATTCATTCTTCTATTTAGGATATAAATCAGAATCTGAAAGATTAAATCTCTACTATCAGTTCATTATTCTAACCGTAAATTAAAATAAGTCAACGTAAAATTTATAATTCTTTCGACGTAAATAAAAAAAAAATGAAAATATGAATCCTATTAAACCAATCATTTCTTTGTTTATTAAAGAAAAAAAAAATCATGAAAATGAAAAAAAACACTGTTGAAAATACTTATTTACACAATCATAGTAAAAAATTGAGACAATTTATCTATAAATATAGGCATTTGTTCAATTTTTCAAAAGAGATTTGGATTCAAATCTTTTTTTATTTAAATACATTTATTATGAACTTTCATGAAAATATGGAGAATGAAAAAAAAGAGATTCATATTCCTTCGAATGTATTTACATTAGAAGTCAATTATCTTTTTACTTATATGAAGGACCCTTATCAATTATTAAAATCTGTACCAAAAAATATTCAAAACCTTCATTCACATGAATTAAGTTTTAGACGTTATGAGGAAGAGTTTAAAATAAAAACGGATATATTCTTTTTATATCCTTTCCGTAATTTAATACAATTAACATTTAATGAATTTTTTAACCTTCCTTTAACACCAAATATTTTTCCAGAATCATTACGTTATTTAAATCTGGGTCATTCTTTTGAACATAAGTTATTAAAAAATGTATTACCCAAGAGATTAGAGACATTGATATTAAGTTATGAATTTAATCATCCAATTAAAAAAGGTATTCTACCTGATAGTTTGGTTAAATTAGTATTTGGAAATAAATTTAATAAGGCATTTAAAAGAAATTTTAAATTCCCTTCAAGTCTCGAAAAACTGTACTTTTATGGTTGTTTTAACCAAGGACTTCGTTATTCTTTTTTCCCGAAAAATCTTAAATCTCTTAAAATAACATATAGTGATTTTGATCATAGAATTCAACGTCTTCCTAGAAGATTAATTAAATTATATATTTCAAATTATCAATATGATATCGATAAATCATGGTTACCATTAAGTATTCAAAGTGTTATTTTTAATAAATTATATGGAAATATGTTATTTAACTATTTACCTATAAACCTTAAACACTTTAGTATTCATGATGTTTATGAAAAACCTATTCTATTCAATTTACATTCCAATATAGATGAATATAATGTAAAACCGAATAAACATCAAAAATTAGGTGAAAATTTTTATTTAAAATATAATAAATTGAAAAAACTTGATTTGAATTATGAATTGGATGATTTTCATTTTCATCTTCCGGATTCAGTTGAAGTTTTAAATATTTTAAGGATCACAAAAAGTCCTTTAAAACCTTTTCATCTTCCATACAATTTGGTTGAATTAAATATTCAATCAAATTATTCTTTTGAATTGGAAAAAAATATTTTACCACCTAATTTAAAAAAATTAGTATTAACATATTATACTTTTCCTTTAGAAAAAGATGTTTTACCCATTCATTTGAAAACAATTGAATTATTTAAAGATACATACGACTATCCACATATTATTCAACCTGATGTTTTACCCTCAAATCTTGAGGTTTTTAAAATTTATTTAAATCAATGGAATAAAAAAGAGATTCTAGTAAAAGGAACACTTCCTAAAAAATTAAAAGAATTATCTATTTATGGTAATCATACTAACTTTCCTGTTGGTTTTTTTAATTATCATTTGGAAAAATTAAAAATTGAAAAGTTTTATCAACCTATTATTAAAGGTTTATTTCCAAACAAATTAAAAAATTTAAGTTTTCATAGTGATTTTAATCATGAAATTCATGAAAATGCTTTACCTAAAAAATTAAGATACTTAAATTTAGGTAATTCATATTCATTACCATTACGTCCAAATGTTTTACCAAAATCATTGATACATTTATCTACTGGAGATTCTTTTAATCATTCTTTAGTTAATGTTCTTCATGAAAATATAAAATATTTACAATTTGGTACTAGTTTTACGAAAACTATTCCTTATGAACAATTAGTTCATCTGAAAAAGATAAAATTATTTTATCCAAATATTCAATGTGTTTTGATAAATAAACCATCTCATGTATTAATTGATACATTTGAAAAAAATCAATATCCTTCTGATAATGATTCTTACGGATATTACAGTGATTAATTTTTTTTCCATAAAAATTATATCATTTTTATAATTAACACATTTAAGAATTTTTTTTATAAATGAAATTTAATATAAAAAAAATCGTACTAGAATATAAAGAAATAAATATGGATGCAAATCATAAAAAACCAAATAAAGTAGATGATACTATGGAAAATTCCAAAAAACATCAAAAAAAAACAAAAACTTATGTACCTACTTCATCCCCTACTCAATTAAATCATCATCATCCTTCATCTACCCCAACTATCTCTCATACAGGTCATCATAATCATCATACATTAACTCCAACTATCTCTCCTACAGTTCATCATAATCATCATACATTAACTCCAACTATAGTTCCTACTTCTCATCTTCATACTAAAAGACCTACATCAAAAAAAAAATTAAAAGATGATATTCCTGAACCATCAGAAGCACCTCAAACATCCTTTAAAGATGATGTTCCTGAACCATCAGAAGCACCTCAAACATCTTTTAAAGATGATGTTCCTGAACCATCTATAGCTCCATCAGAATCTGTTTTTAGAGATGAACCAGAACCCATCCCTTATCCACCTATGAATTCATCTTTATTATGGTTATCAGACCCTGAACCAGCTCCTGTACCTCCTCCCGTTAATGAGTCAATGATCTATTCCCAATCCATGCTTGCTGAACGAAGTTACCATGATTCAGAAGTTCAAATCTCTTCTAATCATTATTTCTTCTTTGGCACTTTAGCTCTTATGAGTATAGGTCTTATTGCTTTTATGAAAAGAAAAAGATTCCTTTATCAACCTATCCCAAGTGCCGATGAATTCGGTTTCCAAATTTAATCTTATTTTTCATTCTTTTATTTTATATGAATCATATCTATGCTGAATAGATATGATTTAAATAAATATTTTATATTTTTACCACATAAAATATTTTGATAACAGATATATATAAAATTGGATATAATCACAATTTATATATATAATTTTAAATGTTATATACACATTTGTATTATTTATTTTTCTTTAAGTTCAAATAATTCATCTAATTTTTAATAATTAAATGAATTTAAAAAACTCGTAAAAGAATGAAAAAAAGAAAAAGATAAAAGAGAAGAAGAATGAGTGAGGAAGAACAAAAATATTTGGGATGGTTTGAGGATTTTGAAAATATAGAAGTTCCTATGGATGAATTAGAAAAGATTGAAGAATATTGCTTTTTGTATACAAAAATAAAACCTTATATTTATCTAATTCAACAAAAGAGAGTAGAACTAACATTAGAAAAGTGTCAAAAGTTATTTCATTCTGAAGTGAATGATTATGAAGGTCTTCAAGAATTTATCACTAATATACAATTTGAAGATACTTCTATCCTCTTTTATCTTTTAGAATTTATAGCTCTCCGTGTGGATTATAATTTAGTTGATTATCATCTCTTCTTTATTCATCTTCTTGTTACTTATGGTGATGAACTTATTAAAAAAGAAAATGAATGGTTCTCATTTGTTAAATTTATATTTGAACTTAAAAAAAAGAAAGATATTTTCAATTTAAAAATGGTATTATATTTAATAGAAAACAGATATTTACAAGATGATAAATATATAGAACTTTTTATTGAAAACAGTATTAATCCTATGTGGATAGTTTCGAATTATCGTGAACTTCCTAAAAATAAAAAAGCAGTTGATTATTCTGCATATTTAGGTAAATTTGAACATATGATGACATTTATCAATAATGGATATCCTTATGACAAAACTACATTATTATATGCGGTATCAAGTCTAAATGTAAAATCAATCGATTTTTTGATAGAGAAGAAGTGTGAATGGGACCCTAATGTATGGTATGTGATTAATCGTTATTTTATGAAAAGAGACCAAAGAACGGTAAAACCATTAAGTGATGTTTTTAATTATGTTGTCCAACTTTATCATAAAAATCCAGAAGTCTACTCCGTTCCTGAAGATTTAAAAAAAATGATTTTAATTAAAAAAGAAGAAGATGAGAATAAAAAAGAAGAAGAAGAAAAATAAAATATCTTCAAAAGATAAAGAAGATGGAAAAAAAAGAAAAAGATAAACTTCTTATTGGACAAGAACAAAAAGGACTTTCCCTTGACTTTTCCAAAAAATTAGAAGAAAAAGGTAGTGAAGTAGGTCCTAATCATCCTTTCTTTCAAGATGATCTACCAACCGTCCGAACTCATCCTAATATACTTCCTCGTTTCTCATCTATTTATGCTGAACCAAAAAATATTATTCCTAAAAAAGACCAACAATTTTTACCTTCAAAAACCGATATACTTAAACCTGACCATTTTAAACCACCATTTTAATTTTTTTTTAAATATATTCATTCTTCTAAAAAAACATTTGGAAGAAGTAGTAGTAAAAAAGAATGAATTGGAGAGAAGAGATAAGTCACATAGGAGATATATTCGCGATTCCTTTATTTGCACTCGCTATCTATTATTTTTACAAAATTCAAAAGAAAAATTGGTTAGAATGGATTCTTCTCCTATTTGTATCTATCGCCTTTATATGTGATACTTATTTTACTTTTAATTATATTAACTCGTTAAAAGGTAAAAAATATAATCCGATGATTCAACAAAGAGAAGAATGAATACAAATAAAAAATATCATTCGATATTTTTAATCATTGATAATGATTCAACTATTTTTTATAAAAACTTTCATCTTTTATGGAAGACTTATATAAAAAAAGAAGAAGATATTTTATGTATTTTTTTAAGAATGAAAGAAGATTTACAAAGTATGGAAGAATATGATGAAAAAGAACAGATATTGTATTTTAAAGGAAAAGAAGAATATATACCAGGTATTCTCTATAAAACCATAAAAGGTATTCAATATGTTCTCAAAAATTTTGAATTTCAATATTTAACTCGTACAAATCTTTCTTCATTCTGGCACTTTCAAAATTATAAAAACACTTTAACAAAACTTCCTACTGAAAAATTATGTTTGGGAAATATCGGATTTTATCCTCAACTAAATACTCTCTTCATGTCTGGTGCTGGTATAACCCTATCGAAAGATGTTGTTGAAGAATTATCAAAGAATAATCGTCAACTTAATTATATGTTAATTGATGATGTAAGTATTGGACATTTACTCATAAAATTAGGATATGAATTT
>JACCEC010195204.1_pt1 | contig 13404 bp, 20 predicted proteins | sample 7450121 | NCBI WGS metagenome assembly JACCEC01 (sample SAMN15323455, study PRJNA562643) | freshwater metagenome | isolation source: river surface water | place: USA:Blue River Watershed | collected 2017-08-18 | reverse complement strand
GCTTGGTAGAAGCTGCCGCCATATTGCATGGCGGTCAGCATCGTCCAATAGATGTCGTTAGGGGTCATTTCTTTAGTTGTTCTTGGCAGGCGGCATTTTGATGATGCGCCTTGAGGGCACCGTCGTGATGCCCAGCGGCGTAGATCATTGCCAGCACTACCAGAACAGCAGCGCTATTAAACCAACGATTGTTGATCATGTTTGGGGTCGTAGTGTGTGCTGCCGGATTGGGTGCGGCTCCGGCGGGCCGCGTGGCGTTAGGCAGCTAGTGCCTTGCGGGTTGCGTAGAGGCTGATGCCAAGGTGCTCAGCAATGCGGCGTTGCGTCCATCCGTAGCTGCGTAGACGCTTAGCGCGTTGATCCTTGGATTCTGTTGCCCACAGCAGCACCAGTACAGGTAGCAGCAACAGGGCGAGAAGAAAAGCGAGTGTTGTGGTCATGGTTGAGGTCGCAATGAATTGGCAGCTTTTCACTGCCTCGGTCTCGTCTCGGTAACGCGGTCGTTTGACTGTTCCCGCGGGAGGCTCCTCGTGGCTTACGCCGGGGTGCTTCCGTCCGCCCCATGCAACCACTATACAGCATCTGCTGCCGTGGTCAACTCTGTGCCCCCGTAATGGGGGCTTGCCCTCAGCAGAGCCACTCCTCAAGTTCAGAGCAGGCGTCCCGCACTTCGCGTGCGAGCGCCAGCCCCGCCTCGATGGCGTGGCCCCACCGCTCCATATAGGCGTCGATCTCGGCGAAGAGTTCGGCGTCCTCTGGAGCGAGGGCACGGGTCTGATCGGTCATGGCCGTCTCCGGTAAGTGGTGAGCACTGGCGTGCTCGGTGTGGTTGCCAGTAGGAACCACCCCCGGAGGGCCGGGCCGATTGCCCGTTTCGGCTTGCGCCGACTATGTCTAGGTGCCGGGGGTCCTGCCCCCATGCACAGCATCCTACACCATGGGCAGCCGTGGTCAACCCTTGGCAGTCACAAGGCGTAATAAAGCGGCCTCCGATACGGTTTCAGCCACAGCCACCGCGACTGCAGCACCGCGCACGTCCTTACGGATAGCGCCGACCGCCAAGCAATAAAAAAGCCCGCTGAAGCGGGCTAATATTTCAATGCTCAAGGTCATATTCCAAATCACCGCAGGCATCAAGCAAATTAGACAGCAATTCGCTGCTAGTTAGCTTGTCCCACTCTTCTTCAGAACAGTGGTCCCGCAAAACTTGAAATGCCGCCGTTACGCGTTCGGCAGAACCGATAACGGTGGCCAATGCCTCAAGGCTGGTGGCAAAATTATGCATTTGTCTAGGTGCGGTGTACGCCGGGATCGCTCCCGACTTGCTCACTATAGCACCTAGATCAACCCTGGTCAACCCAGCAGTGCCCTAGCGTCTTCCACGGACCGCGCCACGCCTGCAATGCCGCCAGCCGCCTGGACCACATCCAGCCACTGCTGCTGCTCTGGCCTGAGCCGACCCGTTGGTGTCTTCACCTCAATGCTGGTGAACACCGCTACTGTGCTGCCCACCATCTCCGGTGTGATGGTGACGCGCTTCCAACCAATCAAATCTGCGCTGCCTTTGCAGAGGCCGAACTGCACCGGTCTACCGTTTTGGTCACGCAACGTACCAGTGTTATTCCGAAACAAACGCGTATCACCAGTGCTGCAGGCAATACGGATCGACTGCTGGATGTGCTGCTCACTATCTCCCCTTGACCGATCTGGCATACATCACATGTTTTGCCCACGCTACGGCATTTTTGTACCCACGGCTTTGACCCAAACGGATTAAATCCTGCAACGATTGCGCATTGCCTTGTTCACGTTTGCGTCGCGTTGCAGCCATCGCAATCTCAACTAATTCACCATCAACCTGCTTCAACTCACGCCGTTCCTGTGGTGCAAACACATGCCCGCATTCACGACACACCTGGGCAGCACTAACACTGGTGGCAAAACACTTTGGGCACACCTTCACGCTTGGCGCCTGTTCACGATCACGCTTACGAAGCCCGTCCAGCGTCCAATCACGTAGTTCCAAATGATGGCCCAACCTGAGCGTATTGCCCACATGATCCAGCACCACAGCACGTTTGCCTTGCTGTGGCCGCAAGCACCGACCAATCATCTGCAAATGCAGCGCCACTGATGCCGTTGGCCGCAGCAAAATACAACCGCCAACACTAGGCACATCCACGCCTTCACCAATCAATGCGCAACTGGTCAGCACCTTGATGCGACCTATTGCCAAATCAGCCAATAGCTGTCTTCTATTGGCTGTATCCATGCTCCCATCAATACTTGCAGCAGCCACACCATTGCCATTAAACAATTCCGCCACCGCTTCGGCATGTGCCACGCTGCAGCAAAACGCAATTGCTGTCTGGCCATCCAAATGCTTGCGGTAATGCCCAAGGCAGTCGCCCATAATCATCCCCACACGCTGCTCTGCCTCGCGCTGGTCATAATCACCCATCCGCTTACGCAAACCAGTCGCCTCAAAGCCAGGCGGTGCCAGCACCTTGGCACGTGCTAAATAGCCAGCACTCGTTAATTGCTGCGCTGTTGGACCTTCAACCATGCATTGGTAATGCTCACCTAATCCACGCCCGTCACTGCGGATTGGCGTAGCAGTAACACCCAACAACTTGGCGACATTGAAATGTTCAATGACGCGCGACCATGTGCCAGCCGTGGTGTGATGCGCTTCGTCCACAATCAGTAACTGGAACAAATCACGCGGCAACAAATGCAACCGCCTAGCTACTGTTTGAACCGATGCAATCTGCACCTTATGTGATAAATCCATCCCACGACCAGCAGCAATCACGCCGTGCTTCACAGGCATTGATCGGCTTGCTTGATCCAGCAACTCCGACCGATGCACCAACACCAGCACGCGATTGCCACGTGCACTTGCTTGCTCAGCGATGTAGCTAAAACACACCGTCTTGCCGCCACCGGTCGGCAACACCGCCAGCACCGCTTGATGGCCAAGCTGGTATTGACGCCGTATATCACTGATCAGTTGTTGTTGGTATGGGCGGAGGTTCATTGCCATTGATCACTCTTTCCTGCATTGCAATCACGGCATAGCACCTGCAAATTATCCGCGTCATTAGTGCCGCCTTTGCTGACTGGAATAATGTGATCAATCTCAAGCGTTGCGCCATCCTTTGCCGTGATGCCGCACATTTGGCAGCGGTAATTGTCGCGCTTAAAAATCTCGAAGCGCAGGCTGGGTTTGATTGGTTTGCGCTTAATTGGCTCCGGCTCAAAGTGTGGCCTAACTTCTTCAGTAGCGTGTGGAATCAATTGTGCAATCTCAAAATGAATTAAATTGCACTTGCTTTTGAACAGTGCTAAATAAAAAATGTTATCGCAGTTAGAGCAGGATAAGCCTGTAATTACGTCCAATCCGTTATTACCAATTCCGCATTGCGATCCCTCAATTGAGAGGCCATCGCCAGTTTTGCAAAATGGGCACACTAATTCGTTTTCGCTAAAAGGATCATCGTTAAATTCTGGATTTTTGTAAGTCCTTGTGTGGGTGTGGGGCAGACTTGCCATCTGAGATTGCACGCATTGCCTTGACACACTAGCAGGAACCGCTAGCCTGTCAAGGCAAACCGCTAGCGACCATGGAGCTTGCCCATCCCCTCTCGGTTCAATTCACGCCAGAACAGCTTGCCTGGCTTGATTCCTACAGACCAATCGGCCTGTCACGTTCAGCCACATTGCGGCTCATTGTCCAAGAGGCAATGAAACTTCACCGTCAAGGCTTGCTGCCTGCTACCGGTTACCGAGAGCAGCAATGAAAGAAATCGACTTCTCAGAAGCCAGTCGCTTTATTGCTTTACTAGGCAAACCGGCAGGCACCATTAGGCTGCGCGCTTTTCTTCATAAAGAGCATCCTGACAAACCTAACGACAAAGGTCGTAAAGGTGGTGCCAGCAAACCACTTATTCGTCAATGGCAATCAGAAGGACGCGGCGTTTATGTCGTCATCAATGACGGTGGTGACACCAACGCTGAAATCACCGCATGTCGTGCATTCTTCGCTGAATGGGATGATCGCCCGCGTGAATGGCAACTAACCGCATGGCAAGAACTTGGCCTGCCAGAACCAACCTTCCAAATTGACACCGGCGGCAAATCCATCCACAGCTATTGGGTGCTATCGGATCCCATCACCCCGCAACACTGGGAGTTGGTGCAGTCGCGGTTGCTGGATTACTGCGATGCAGACCGCAGCATCAAAAACGCATCCCGCGTCATGCGGCTTCCTGGCAGCTACTACGCCGAAGCGGACGGCAGCCTTGGTGATATGTGCCGCATGGTCACCAGCGCTGGTCATCGCTACAGCGTTGCTGATATCGAAACTGTCCTGCCATCTGAAACTTATTACCAGCACGAAGTACCAGCACAACGTCATTCCGAACCAATTGAACGTGGTATTGATGAAATCCGTGAAGCACTAGCTGCCATACCGCCACGTGTGCCAGGGACAGGCACCTATCACATCTATCGCAATATCTTTTGGGGTCTTATCCAAGCCTGTGGCAATGCAGAGCTGGCCATTGAGCTGATGCAGCAGCACAGCCCTCAATGGCAAGGGCTACAGCAAATTGCCGCTTCCGGTGGCGACCGCATCAACGCCAACACCTTCTGGTATTGGGCAAGGCAGCACGGCTGGCGGCCTGCCGCGCCAATGCCACGCGCACGTCAACAACCAACCGAATCAGCTGCTGATGGTGAAGTCGTCAACCTACAGCTCTACGACAAGTCCGGCACAGAATGGCTGGATCTTGCTGTCACTCATGTCTTCAAGCATCCACGTGATCGGTGGATATGCGTTGACGACATACTCCACTGCTGGAATGGCACCCACTATCAAGCCAAATCAGATGAAGAGCTGGCGCCACAACTCGCAGCATTTCTTTCAATGCTGCATGTCAGAACCGAAAAGCAGCCCGAGCCCGTCTACCCATGGCGTCGCCCCAAATATGTCGATGAAGCACTGGCATGGATGCGACGGCTCCTCAAACCCGTTGAAGTCAACCCGCCTAATGCCATCAACTGCCGCAATGGCGTCGTGTCGTGGTCATGGTCCGGCCGCAAACTTGACATCACCTTTGCGCCGCATGATCCGGATTTTGCCTTCACCTACGTCACTAACTACAACTACGACCCGCAAGCCAATGCACAACATCTCTGGCGGTTGCTGGAAGCCGTAGAACCAAGTGACCGCGACACCCTGCAACGCATCCTTGGCAGTGGCCTCGATCTCACCAAATATCGCGCCACACGTGGCAGGCCACGGGCAGTGCTCATGATCGGTGAAGGCAGCAACGGTAAAGACACTATTCGTACCGCCCTCCGAGATACACTTGGTAGCCGTAATTTTACGTCCTGCACATTAGCTGATTTCCGTCAATATGACCAAGGTCGTAAATTTCCAATCGCACCACTTCGCGGTGCTTCGGTGAACTGGAGCAGCGAAAACTCACAGTTCGTCAGCATCGACAACCTCCAGTCACTTAAGGCCGCTATTAGTGGTGAGGAGTTGTCATATGAACTTAAAGGCGTACAGGAATCACAGTTCGTTCCATCCGCTTTGTTTGTGTTCAACCTCAACAAGGATCCTTCCCTCACTGGTGAACAGGCCGCCATTGAAACCCGGTTTCATGTGTTCAAATTCCGCAAAACATTCATGGCAACGCCCACAGAGCCAAACCACTTACAAGCGGATCCAAAGTTAAAGGATGACCCTGATTTCATTCAACAGCAGATATGCCCAGCATTCCTAAATTGGCTGCTGGAAGGTATGGCGCTCAGCATCTCAGATGGCATTGATTACACCACCGGCAATCAAGCAATGCAAGACGTGCGTAGAGCTAGCTGCCATCTTTGGGACTTCTGTGATGCTATTGGCTTGACCTATGAAGAAGGTGCTCAAGTATCAACCAAACGCGTATGGGACGCCCTTCAAGAGTGGTATCGAGAAGAGGGCTATCTCGACAGCTCAGGTAGGTGGTTAATGGATCCACCTGGCGATCGAACCGTCAAGGCACCACGGTTGCTCATGGCTGCATTGCGGCAAATTTTCCCAAAACTTGCGTCCGACAGAGCCTCCGGCAAATCCCGTGATCGCCTCATCCTTGGTCTCAAGTTGGACCTGTGGTCTTGATTTCGGACGCAACTTGCGTCCGGGTCGGACGCAAGTCGGACGCAAATTTCGGACGCAAATTTCCAGTCCCTATCTACCTTTTCTCCCTTTCGGACGCAAAAGTAGGTAAATCAAATCAAGAACAGGACGCAAGGACGAAATGTAACGGGGTGAACATTTTGAACATATAGGGGGGGATAGGGAAAACCCCAATTTTGCGTCCTCCCTTGCTACGACTGGGTTTTTTGCGTCCGACTTGCGTCCGCTTGCGTCCGAACCCAGTCATAGAGCGGGTTTTAGCGTCCGACATACGATTAGCCCCATCACCAACACCAAATGCCCGAAATCAAACTCAACGTCTCCACCGACGACCTGCACCGCCTCAACGCTGAAGCCGAAGCCGCTGGCATCCCCCGTGCTCAACTCGTCAGGCAACGCGCACTCACCGGTGGTGGTGATGTTGCAGGATTGACCACGGCTGCCTACCATGCGCTCGTTGCTGATGCCGTCGCCTTCACACGCGGCGACCTCGCACGCCTTCAAGTCGAAACACTCGTCGCTTATGTCATCCGACGACTTGATCACTATTCCCGCCAAGCAGCAGCCAATCATCAATCGCCTGCATGACACCATGCAGCAGGCACTCGCCTGCGCCGCTGCTATCGAAGACAACGCCATTGACGACCGCCACCCGCTGCCGCCTGATCTGGTGCTGAGCTTCAAAGCTGACTACGACCGCATCATCACCAGCCTCAACCGCGCCGCCGGACAATGAAACTCACCACCTGTCAGTCCGATCTCGACCACGCCCTACGCACCATCGCGCCAGCAGTTGGTGTCCGCAGCACTCACCCAATCCTTGAGTGCTGTCTCATCACCGCCAACGGCGGCACCATGGCCGTAACTGGCTTCAACCTCAACCTCGCCATCACCGTCACCGCACCGGCAGCTGTTGACACCGATGGCGCTATCGCCTTGCCCTATCGCCTCCTGGCGGGCCTTGTAAGCCGCATGGAGCCCGATGAGGCCATCACCCTGCACGATGGCGCCCTCACCGCTTCCAGCGGCTCCTACGGCCTTGCAGCGGCCCCTGCAGACGACTACCCCGCACTGCCCGTCGTCACCGCTACTGGCACCCACCTCTGCCTTGACAGCGCTGTGCGTCACTGCATGACCTGCACCAGCAGCGATGCATCAAAGCAGCTCCTTCAAGGCATTCACCTCGGCAGCGGCCATATGTCCGCCACCGATGGCCACCGCCTCATCCGCTACGCCGTTGAGCTGCCCGATGGCCTTGAGCTGACCCTGCCCGCAAGCACCATGCGCTTGCTTCAAGATCATGCCTTCACCATCGCTTACGCCGATGGTCAAGCTGTCATCACCACTGATGACAACATCACCATCTACAGCCGCATCCTTGATGGCACCTACCCCGATGTCGCGTCACTCATCCCAACCACCTTCCAACACACCATCACCGTTGATCGCCGTCGCCTCACACGCGCCCTAGAACGCGTCGCCATCATCGGTGAAGTCGTCAAACTCACCGCTGCAGACGGCTACCTTGTCATCACCGCTGAAGCGGACGCCAATAACGGCAAAGAACGCCTTGGCATCGACGGTGACGCAGAAGGCACTTGGGCTTTCAACGTCAACTACCTTCTCGATGGCCTCAAAGCCCTCAAAGCCCATGAATCCATTACAATCTCAGCCAATGCACGCACAACACCAGTCGTATTGACACCATCTAATGCCGATGGTGTAACCTATCTCGTAATGCCCATTCAGGTGCGTGGCTAAGAAAAGCACCAACGTAGAAATCGACGAACGGGTAAACACCGTTTACGATTTGCTTTTGCGTGCATACAGCAGGACGCAAATTCTTCGTTATGCCGCAGACACCTGGCAAGTGTCTGAGCGGCAGGCGGAGCTTTACATGGCACGCGCCCGCCAACTGATGGCGCTTGATGCGGAATTAGAACGCCCACAATGGCTGGCTAGTGCAGTAGCAAGATTGCAAGATTACGAACGCGAAGCACGCGCAAAAGGCAATCTCAGCATTGCAATTAAAGCCTTAGAAGATCAAGCAAAGCTATTGCGGTTTGATATGTCTTAGACTGGCGTATCAGCCACAACGCCATGACACGCCGATACGCCCGCGACAATTGAGGCCGCTTTGCCAGCGTTGGCGCTACAGCACGGGGCGGGCGGCTGCGTACTGCGGCAGGCAATAAACGGGCGACGCAAACCATGCAAGCGAGCGTTGCGCCAAGAGGCACGGTTAGCAAACCCAAAGGCTTAAAGCCGGGGGCGATCAAAGCCAAACCTCAAGTATCAAGTGCAAGACAAGCGGCAACACCTGCGGCACCTGTTGCAGCAAAAGCAACCCGTGTAGGCGGAAGGCTTAATCCTGCGTCTAAGGCTGACAGGGCTGCAACCAAAAAAGTTGAACAGGCAATGTCGCGTGAACGCACAGCGCGTTCTACCGCAATGCGTACACAAGGTGCGTTTAGCAGCCCAGCACGTCAAAAAGCAAATCAAGATCTTGAAAATGCAAGCCGTGAAACTGCTTCTGCAATTCAAACCAGAAGAAATATCAGGGCACAATTCCCAGTGCAAACAAAAACGCCAACAGTCCGTGGTCCTCGTATTGCTTCGACTGTTGCAAGGCCAACATCAACTGCATCTCAGCGACAGCGTGCCAAAACAAACCTGACAAAAGCAGAAGATAAAAGAACATTTACTGGGCAAAATAGAATCAAGGCAAAACGTGTTGCACGAAAAGCTCTTGAGTTTTACGAAAACCCACGCAAGGCTCTAAAAAACCGCAAACCTGGGCTAGGGTTCAAAATGCCTCGTGGATTCCGTTGATGCCCAAACCAACCGTCACCGCCGTAGGCCGCATCCTTAGACCCAAAGGCGACGAGCCACACGTTCACCATGTCATCAAAATTGCTCCTGATGGCACTGCTAAAACCGTGATCCGTCGCGTGCTCAAGTGAGCTTATTGGCTGGCATCGTTGAACCCGGCAAGCTGCTGGGTTTTATGGAAACAGCAACACAAGAAAATACAACTGATCTAATCGAACGCATTCGCGCTGATCTGCACCCAGGTCAGCTTGAATTTGTTGATGACACCACCACGCAAATCCTTGGCATCAGTGCCGGGTACGGGGCTGGCAAGACCAGGGCGTTGTGCGCTAAGGCTCTGATGCTTGCTGTCGCCAATCAAGGCTTCATTGGTTGCGTCATGGAGCCAACCGGGCCGCTGATCCGCGACATTTGGCAAAACGACTTCGAGCAATTCTTGGAGGCATACGATATTCCCTATACCTTTCGGGCTTCACCATTGCCTGAATACATGTTGCACCTGCCAGGTGGTGATACAAAAATTCTATGCCGTAGTTTTGAAAATTGGGCACGCATCATCGGTCTCAACCTCGCTTGGGTATTGGCCGATGAAATTGATACCGTAACGCCCAGCATTGCCAATAAAGCATTCCCAAAAATCCTTGGCCGCTTGCGTTCTGGCAATGTCAGGCAATTTGGCGCTGCATCAACACCAGAGGGCTTCCGCTGGATGTGGAACACCTTCGGCAGTGATGATGCCAAGGCACGTACTGATCGACATCTGATCAAAATGCGATCAGTAGATAATCCGCATTTGCCGCCAGACTTTATTGAACGCCTTGAAGCTAACTACGATCCAAATCTTCTTAAGGCATATTTAGATGGTGAGTTTGTAAACCTAACCACTGGCACTGTATATGACCGCTTTGATCGCGCTAAGCATGTAACAAACACAATTCCAAATAATGGTGACGAGCCATTGCGTATTGGCGTTGACTTCAACGTTGGCAATATGTCAGCCGTTATTGCAGAACGCCTTGGCAATAGCTTGCTTGTTATTGATGAAATATCTGGTGCGCACGACACTGATGCTTTAGCGCGTGAAATCAAATGCCGCTATCCAAATCGTCGCATCTATATATACCCTGATGCCAGCGGCGGCAACCGCAGCACCAATGCCACCCAAACGGACATTCAAATCCTTGAATCCTATGGCATGTCCAACCAATCGCCGCGTTCAAATCCTCCCGTCCGTGATCGCGTGGCTGCTGTTCAGGCTTTGTTGGAAAACGGCAAAGGACAAGTCAGACTCCAAATCAGCATCGTCTGCAAACGGCTGATTGAATGCCTTGAGCTGCAGTGCTACACCGAAAAGGGTGAACCCGACAAAGACGCAGGCCATGATCACATGAACGATGCCCTTGGCTACCTCGTGTGGCGCGAGTTCAATCCACTTCATGCCAATGCTGGCCGCAGCACTGGCATCAGGCTTTATTAAGTGCTATCTTGCGTCTGCCGTTTTACTACCATCAATGCTGACCGGCCCTGAACTACTCGCCAAAGTCAAGGAACTGACTGGCCACGCCACCAAATCCGAATTGGTCCGCGAATGCGGTTACACCTCAATCAACAAGGATGGCTCTGAGCGTCTGAACTTCACCGCGTTCTACGACGCACTGCTTGAAGCAAAGGGTGTTGAGCTTGGTGCGAAGGCTGCCAGCAAAGGTCGCAAGCTCACCTATCGCACCAAAGTGCAGTTCAATGGCAAGCTGCAAATTGGCGAAGGCTACATCCGTGAAATGGGATTTGAACCTGGCGCTGAATTTGACATTAAAGTAGGCCGCAACAGCATTACGCTGACTGCTGCAGCCTAAACTGTTACCATTGGCGGCGCTGTAATGTATTCCGGCTTCAATTTTTACGACCGGCCTACTGCACAGCGCCGCGTCACTCGTGTTCAAGACGCATCCAGTCAGTGGTATGCGCAAGAGCCGCATTGGCTGCTAATTGAAGACTTGATGGGTGGCACCTATGCGATGCGTAAACGCCATCGACGTTATCTACCGCAAGAGCCACGTGAACTTGATGAGTCCTACGACAACCGCCTAGCACGTAGCGTTTGCCCGCCTTATTACCAGCGGCTTGAGCGGATGCTGGCTGGCATGTTGACGCGCAAGCCAGTACGTCTGAACGATACCGCTGATGTCATTCGTGAGCAGTTGTTTGATGTGGACATGCTCGGCAATGATCTCAACGTATGGACATATGAAACCGCCCGCAAGATGATTCGTTATGGCCACATTGGTGTGCTGGTGGATGCACCAGCTGATGGGAATGGCAGGCCATACTGGGTCAGTTATACACCACGTGAAATACTTGGATGGCGTACAGAGCCGCAAGATGGTGCGCAAGTATTGACGCAGTTGCGCTTGATGGAATATGTGAATATTCCTGATGGTGAATATGGCGAAAAGGTAGTTGAGCAAGTCAGAGTACTGACGCCTGGTGAATTTAAGATTCATCGCAAGCAAGATAATGGCAATTATGAAATTGTTGACGAGGGCCGCACTAGCCTGTCGCGTATTCCATTCAGCGTTGCCTATAGCGGACGTGTTGGCTTTATGGAATCACGCCCACCGCTTGAAGATATTGCAGAATTGAATCTGAAAACGTATCAAATCCAATCGGATCTTGATAACCAACTGCATATTTCGGCAGTGCCGATGCTAGCGTTTTATGGCTTCCCATCTGCTGCAGAGGAAGTAAGCGCTGGCCCTGGCGAAGCTATTGCATTTCCTGCTGAAGGTCGCGCTGAATATATTGAACCGGCTGGCCGCAGCTTTGATTATCAATTCCGCAGGCTTGAACAGCTTGCGTTGCAAATCAACGAATTGGGCCTTTCGGCAGTACTTGGCCAGAAGTTATCTGCTGAAACTGCAGAAGCAAAACGCATTGATCGCAGCCAAGGTGACAGCACCATGATGGTGATTGCGCAAAATATGCAAGACATGATTGACAACTGCTTGCAATTTCATGCGCAGTATCTCGGCAATACTACTGCCGCCGGTAGCTCGCTTGTCAACCGTGACTTTCTCGGCAGTCGCCTTGATCCGCAAGACATCAACAGCCTGTTGCAGCTTTATACGGCTGGCACGATTACTCAAGAAACATTGCTACAGAACCTTGCTGATGGCGAGGTGCTGGGTGATGACTTTAACGTGGAAGAAGAACTGGAGGCCACTGCAAATGCGGGTCTTGATCTTCAATCTTCTCGACTGGATAACGGATCGCTTGGTGGATTTGATGATAATGATCGAACCCAGGAAGCCCCGCAAGCAAGAGCTTGATTACACCGTTTGTGATTTGCCGCAGGAGATATTAGCAATTGTGCGCACTACTTGGTATAAAGATGGCAAGGCCGACGAGGTGGATCAAGTGATCTTGTATGAAGACGGCCAAAATGGATTTAACGCATTTGCTGCACTTGTTGGTAGTGCATTGAATCGAGGTGCCAATGTAAGCATTCGTTCTGGATATGCACCTGAGGACCTTGGCGTTTATCCATGAGCACACCAGAGCGCTTGTATCGCAATGCAATTGATTTGAACCGCTATAGCAATAGCGTTGCTCGGCGTATTATCAATACTTACAACGACATCATCATTGATGCCGTTAATCAATTGCGCACGATTGATGAATTGGCAGCACCGGTTAAGGCAGCACGGTTGCGTGCAATTCTTGCGCAGCTCAAAGACAGCCTTGGCACATGGGCTGGTGATGCAACCGAGTTAACGGCATCAGAACTACAAGGTTTGGCGCAATTGCAGTCTGAATTTGTTGCTGATCAATTAGCGCGTGCATTGCCCGCTGGTGCGCGTGATGCCGTGCGAACTGTTGAAATTAGCCCACAATTTGCGCAATCAGTTGTTACCACTGATCCAACTCAAATCAATGTGGTGGCATTGAGCGATGATCTATTTGCGGCAGTAGAAGGTGCACCGGCAACATTCAGCTTGACTGCTGCCAAGGGTGCAACAATTACGCTGCCCAATGGTGAAGTAATCCAAAAAGCATTTCGTGGTATTGCCGTTGACCAAGCTGAGCGCTTTTCGCAAGTGGTGCGCAATGGGTTGTTGACTGGTGAGACAACAAAAGATATTGCTAAACGATTGATTGGGAATTTGGAATTTGGCGAAGAGGCAAAAACCGTCAAGCAACTTGTTGCAGCAGGCGGCCAAGCAACTGCCGTAGCTGACAATCAAATCATGTCATTGGTTCGCACTAGCATTAATCAAGTTGCCAATGCAGCTAGCCAACAGGTGTATGAAGCAAATCAAGATATTACGCAACGCTATCGCTATGTGGCCACATTGGACACCCGCACCAGCAGCATTTGCCGT
>JACCEC011376437.1_pt1 | contig 13410 bp, 11 predicted proteins | sample 7450121 | NCBI WGS metagenome assembly JACCEC01 (sample SAMN15323455, study PRJNA562643) | freshwater metagenome | isolation source: river surface water | place: USA:Blue River Watershed | collected 2017-08-18 | reverse complement strand
GCAATACTAACATCCGTAATCATTTTTTTCTCCCTACTTTTTCGGTGTAATGGAATGGTGAGCGACAGTTTTCCATTTACGCCAAAAATTTCCATACGATTACGAAAACTTTGTTTGATAAAATGTTCGTGTTGCTCAATTAATACACTTTCATTTTGCACTAAAATAACAAAATAACTAATTGGCGGAAAATAATTTATGGGTAAAACAGGAATCATTTATTCTTCTTTTAATTCTTTCTTTTTCTTGTTTTTTCTGTATTTATTAAAGCCGTAAATTGCCCCAATAACAATTAAAAAATGAATTAAATAAGATTTGCTAATACCGTTGTTGCTAACAAAAGTACACATTCTATCAAATCGTAATTTATTACCTAAATTAGATAATTCCCATTTTTCATCCGGATCGATTGATAACCAAATAAATACTGCTTTTCCTACAATATGATCATCAGGTACAAAACCCCAACCTCGAGAATCGAATGAATTGTGACGATTATCCCCCATCATAAAATAATAATCTTGTTGGAAGGTATAAGATTCTTGTATTTGTCCGTTTAAAATACAAGGGAAATTTCCGCCAATTAAATAATTTCGAATAGCTTGATCATCAATTTCTCCATCTGTAACCCAATCCTTATTAAACTCTTTTACTGAGTGAACGATGTCTTCAATTTCTGCAATTAATTCTGTTTTTTTAAATTTCAAAAATTCTTCTTTAAAAGTTTTATTTAAGGCTGAGAAAGATTTTCCTGAACTTTTAGATAAATTATCCATGTAGAAACCATCCGACCAATGATTTAATTTTTCGGGAATTTTATTAAAAACCAACGAACGTTTAATTTCCATTGCCATTCGGATATTGTTGCCAAAATTTTCTTCGGGAGTAGCTTTAGTATCTAAAATTTGATCATTTAAATACGATTGTAAAGCATGGTAATTTTTTAAAGCATCTTCTAAACTAATTACGGTTTGTTCTTTCTCGTAAACATTTATTACGCGTTGATAAATCAAGTAATTTTCACGATTAAATGTTATGGATTCTCCTTTTTTAGGTATCCAAATCGGACCATAAAAATCTCTAGTCCAAACCTTTAATCGGCTATCTTGTGTTGGGATTTTTTCGCCACTAAACTCATGAGGGTACACATTGTTGTATTGAATATGTTGAGGATTTTTTGGATCTAGCATACCAGAAACCACTTCACCTTTAACCCAAGGACGGTTAATTAATTTGTTTAATGAGGCATTAGTTAAATGAAAAGAGCAGTTTAAACCATCCTCATAAGGATTAGGATTGCACATACAATCTTCTTTATTTAAATCCTCGGTATCCAAAAAGCTTAACAATTCTCTATCTTTTTGTGCATTAAAATAATAAGACATTTGACCGGTTTCTGCCAAAGGATAAGGAGTTCCATTTACAATTAATAAACCCGATGCAACCTGTAAAGTATCCCCAGCAACTGCAACACATCTTTTGATATAATGTTCGCGTTTATCAATAGGCCTATAATCCTCCATAGGATAATTAAAAACAACTATATCCTGGCGTTCCACTTTATTTAATGCAGGAAAATTAAATTGAGGCAATTGTATCCAATCCAAATAAGCTTTAGCCTGAATAACAGGAATGCTGTGGTGCATAAAAGGCAAAGCTAAAGGAGTTATGGGCATCCTAGAGCCATAACTAACTTTACTTACAAATAAAAAATCGCCTCTTAACAAGGTTTTTTCCATAGATGAAGTTGGAATTGTAAAAGCCTCGAGGAAAAAAGTACGAATGATTGTAGCTGCAATAACGGCAAAAAATATCGCCTCACTCCATTCTCTAATTTGAGGTTTATTTTCTTTGGTATAAATCCAAGCTCCACCATATTGAGGCTTTTGCACAAAGGCAATATAAGGTAAATAAACAAAAGGAACAATAGCACAAATTACATGGTCTAAAGGTTTACGTTTACCAAAAGAATTTAGTAAATCTACTAGCATACCAATGCTTAAAACTAAATTTACAACAGGAATAAAAACTAAAAAAATCCACCACCAAGGACGGTTGATTATTTTTAACCATAACCAACTGGAATATACAGGTATATAAGCTTTCCAAGATGCATAATTAGCCGATTTGAAAAAATACGACAAACCCACTCGTACTCCTAACCACATCAATATCAGTAAAATAGTTGTGCTTTCCATAAAATAAATTTAATTAGGGCAAATATAACAATTTAAAAAACTTTTAATACATCATTTTATTGAAAAACCATGAAATAGAATATTTATAGGTTTTGCACGATTAAATGTAAATAAAATGAAGCATAAATATTCTGTAAATAAAAATTATATATTTAGTTTTACCCACTTAATTTTTTAGGCATGTTTTATCGTTTATTTTACTTCATTATACTATCTTCTTTTGTATTTATTTCCTGTGATGGTTCATCTGATGAACAAAACAATCTGCCCCCAAAAGACCCAGAGTTTTTATATGGATTTAATATTGATAGTTTTAATATAGAAAAAAAAGAAGTAAAAAACAATCAGTTTTTTAGTGATATGTTGATTCCGTATAATGTGAGTTATGCAACAATTGATCAAATTGTTAATACCAGTACAAACCTATATGATGTAAGAAAAATGCGTGCTGGAAATAATTATACTTTATTTCTATCAAAAGATTCTGTGCCTACTTTACAATTAATGGTTTATGAGATAGATAAAATCAGTTATATGATATATGATTTTAGAGACTCTGTAAAAGTAAATCGTGTAGATAAAGAAACACAATTGGTAACGCAAAGTGTTGGAGGAGTTATTAATAATAGTTTATATGCAACAATGTTAAATATAGGAGCAAATCCGGTTTTATCCAATGAATTGGCAAATATTTATGCTTGGACAATAGATTTTTACAGAATACAAAAAGGTGATAAATTTAAAGTAGTTTACGAAGAGCTGATGGTAGAAAACGAAAGTATTGGAATTAAAAGAATAAAATCAGCAGTTTTTGAACATGGTGGGAAAGAATTTTATGCCATTTATTTTGAACAAGATGGTAATGGAGGGTATTATGATTTAGAGAGTAGAGGTATGAAACGTCCATTTTTAAAAGCACCTGTTAAATATTCGCGAATTTCTTCCCATTTTTCTAATAAGCGTTTTCATCCAGTTACCAAACAATGGAAAGCCCACTTAGGAACCGATTATGCTGCACCTCAAGGTACACCAATTATGACAACAGCAAATGGCGTAATTACACATGCCGAATTTAACCGAAATAATGGTAATTATGTAAAGGTTAAACACAACAATACTTACACTACGCAATATTTACATATGAGTAAAATTAAACCAGGAATTCGTCCTGGTGTAAGGGTGATGCAAGGTGATATAATTGGGTATGTAGGTTCTACAGGATTAGCAACTGGTCCGCATGTTTGTTATAGATTTTGGAAAAATGGAAAACAAATTAACGGATTAAATGAAAAATTACCTCATTCGGAACCTATTAGTAACAAAAATCTAGCAGCATTTAAAAAAGTGAGAGATGAAGCAACAAAAAAGCTTAAAAAAATTAAATACAATGAAGATTAATTTATTTTGTAATAAAAAAAATCTCAAATATAAAGCTATTTGAGATTTTTTTTTGGATACAAAATGGTTTTTTAAAAGTTGGGTTTAAGTAAGTATTTAGAGTAAAATTTATCAATAATTTCAACAGCTTCAGCAGCATTATCAACAATTTTAATAAGGTTCATATCTTCTGGTGATATCATTTTTTCATTGATTAAAGTAGTTTGAATCCAATCAATTAATCCGCCCCAAAAATCTTTTCCAACTAAAACAATTGGAAATCTACCAATTTTTCTGGTTTGTATTAAAGTAATAGCTTCAAATAGTTCATCTAAAGTACCCATTCCTCCAGGTAATACAATAAAACCTTGCGAGTATTTGGTAAACATTACTTTACGCACAAAAAAGTAATCAAAATCTATTTTTTTGTCCCTATCAATATATTTATTAGATGCTTCTTCAAAGGGTAAAGCAATGGCTAAACCAACCGATTTTCCTCCACCGCGTTTGGCTCCTTTATTAGCTGCTTCCATAATTCCGGGACCTCCACCAGTAATTACACCATAACCATGTTGGGTTACTTTATAGGCAATTTCTTCGGCTAGTAAGTAAAATTTTTGATCGTCCTTGGTTCTTGCCGAGCCAAAAATGGATACACACGGACCAATTTTAGCTAGTTTATCGTAGCCTTCAACAAATTCTGCCATTATTTTAAAAATACCCCAAGAATCGTTGCTTTTAATTTCTTTCCAATCTTTTTCCTCAAAAGCTTTGTGGATTTTTTTCTCGATATCGCTCATAACCATAAATTTTAAAATCAATACATGTAAATAACGCCAAGATAGTAAAATTGTTACGTTAATTTGTTTAATAAGCCATTGTATTAACTATCTTTGAACTTTTAAATTTAAGCATTTTGTTTTGGAAAAAAACTTTTTACATAATTTATTACAAGAGCATTTGCTAACTAAAAGATGTTCATCTATTCAAGAAATTTCTTTGTGGTTTGATCAATTGATTGGTTTTTTATTTCCTGGTTTTTCCGATGTTTATTTATCTACAGAGGAAGAAGTAAGTGATTTTTACAATCAATTACAACAACAATTGATATCTATTTTAGTGTGTAACGATTCGCAAATTTCAGCAAATGAGTTAACTAAAGATTTTTTCGCTCAAATTACGAATATCAAAGATAAATTAGAAAAAGATATTGAAGCGATTTATCAAGGTGATCCTGCTGCTAAAAGTAAGTTGGAAATTGTAAGGTCTTACCCTGGTTTTCATGCCATTGCAGCACATCGTGTAGCGCATCAATTACACCTTCAACATATCGAAATTATTCCCAGAATGTTGTCGGAATATGCACATTCGGTTACAGGAATCGATATTCATCCTGGAGCTACCATAGGCGAGTATTTTTTTATTGATCATGGAACCGGAGTGGTGATTGGGGAAACTTGTGTGATAGGTAAATGGGTTAAAATTTATCAGGGCGTTACTTTAGGCGCTTTAAGTGTGGATAAAAAAGATGTGGATGTTCAGCGCCATCCTACAGTAGAGGATAACGTTGTGATTTATGCTGGAGCCACTATTTTAGGCGGAAAAACAGTTGTGGGTAAGGGTAGTGTAGTAGGGGGGAATGTTTGGTTAACCAGAAGTATTCCGCCAGATTCTAAAGTATATTACACCGCAAGCATGTCGAACGAAAACGGCGAAAAAGATACATTGATTTTTAAAGCATAAAAAATGAGTTTGTTAAACTTAATTGGTAATACACCTTTGGTGGAAATTAAAAAGTTAAATCCTTATCCAAACGTAAAAATTTACGGAAAATTAGAAGGACATAATCCAGGTGGTAGTGTAAAAGACAGAGCTGCTTATGGAATGATAATGGGCGCTTTGGAACGTGGGGATATTAAACCTGGAGATAAATTAGTGGAAGCAACTAGCGGAAATACAGGTATTGCTTTAGCTATGATAGCTTGTTTAACTGGTATTGAAATGAATTTGATTATGCCAGATGACTCAAGCGAGGAGCGTGTTAAAACTATGCGTGCTTTTGGTGCAAATGTAATTTTAACTCCTGCAGCTAAAACTATCGAATATTCAAGAGTTTTAGCAGATGAAATGGAGGCAACTGGCGAGTATTTTATGTTGAATCAGTTTGGAAATAAAGATAATTACGGAATGCATTATAAAACCACTGGGCCCGAAATTTGGCGTGATACACAAGGTGAAGTTACTCATTTTGTATCGGCAATGGGAACTACGGGAACAATCATGGGGGTTTCTAAATTTTTAAAAGAAGTTCATCCATCGGTTACAATCGTAGGAACACAACCAACAGAGGGTTCTAAAATACCTGGGATTCGTAGATGGAGTAAGGAAATGATGCCAACTATATTTGATGAAAAAATGGTGGATATTACCTTAGATGTTAGCGAATCAGAAGCAAGAATTAATGCAAAACAATTGGCTTTACAAGAAGGAATTTTCTCGGGAATGAGTAGCGGTGGCGCATTTACTGCTGCTTTAAAAATTGCATCAACTTTAGATAAAGGTTGTATCGTTTTTATAGTGTGCGATAGGGGAGATAGATATTTAAGTACAGATTTATTTGATTAAATTTTGTGCTAAATTTTTAATTAAAGATTAAACCAAATTGAAACATCTAATCCTCCACTGTATAAATTGCCTTCAATTGGGGTTTTTATTATTTTTAATGTATTGATCATAAAGTAAGGCTCTATTCTAATAGATAATTTATCATTTAGATTATATACTATTCCTGAACTCAAAAAAGAAGATATATTATATCTGCTGTAGTCAAAATCAGAATCCATTATATGTTTATGTATATGATCCGAAAAATACAAAACACTGGTATTGGTTTGTTTAATTCCAATATTGTTTACTAATCCAAAACTAGATATAAACTTTACTTTTTTTTGCCCTACAGTATAGTTTACTAATAAGGGAATATCTATAAAATAGTAATGATGTATAAATTTTCCAAAATCAGCAACTGCAGGATCTGTTGGGTCTGCAGCAAAAAGAATTGATTTTTTTGTTTGATAACCTTTACGACTGTATTTTAATCCTAATTGAAAACCAATGCGGTTATTTAAATTATATTTAAAATTTAAACCAGTAGTGTAACCAAAAACAGGTATTTCTATTTCGTTTCTTAATTTTATTATCATTTCTGATGTTGGATCAGCATCCCTATTTGATATAAAACGATAACAATAATCACCCGAATAATTTACCCCGAGTTGAAATCTTGAATTATTTTTTACAAATCCTAGCTCATTTTGCGCAAATAAACCATTGTAAATCAATATTAAAAATATTAAAGAGTTTAATTTCATTTGGTAGTTTTAAAAAAAACGCAAAACTACTCATAAATTTTAAATTAAATCTGATATTTTAATTTAACCTCTTCTAAAACTTCTTCTGTATTTTTTATTGATGGAAAATAACTTAATAATTTTTGTAAAACTTTATCAACCAGTGCATCCGGACACGATGCGCCGGATGTAATTATGATTTCCACAACTTCTTTTTTAGGTAAATAATTTTTGCTTATCAATTCGGTTTCGGTATGGAAATTAAAATGCGAAATTTCTTGGTTGCTCAAAATTTTATCGTCGGAATTAATAAAATATGTTGGATATTTTTCTTCACACAACTCTGCTAAATGCGTGGTGTTACTGCTGTTGTATCCTCCTACAACAATCGCTAAATCAGCCGATTGTTCCATTAAACCAAAAGTAGCACTTTGATTATCGTTGGTAGCATAACACAAAGAATCCCGAGTATCTGCAAAACTATCTTTACCTTCGCCATATACTAACTCTACATTTTTTTTAATATAATTTGCAATATCTTTTGTTTCGGATGCTAACATAGTGGTTTGATTTACAACACCAATTTTTCGCAAGTGTATTTCGGGATCAAAACCTTCCGAATATCTTCCTGCAAATACTTTATAAAATTCTTCTTTGCCTAATTCCTTTCGAATAAATTTACTTAACAACTCAGCTTCTTCAATGTTTTTAATCACAATTGCTGGTCCATCTTGTGCTGCATGCGAAAACGTTGCTCGTGTTTCTTCGTGGTTATATTTACCATGGATAACAATTGTATATTCTTGTTTTCCAAGTTTTTCCGACATTTTCCAAACGCGCTCAACAAACGGACAAGTAGTGTTGTAGCTGTTAACCAAAACCCCTTTTTTATCCAAAATCTCCATGATTTCTAAAGTGGTTCCAAAAGCAGGAATAATCACCACATCCTCTTTTTGAATATCGTACCAAGGAATTAATTGTTTACCCGATGTATCCATGATAAACTGGATTCCATAACTTTGTAAATCGGCGTTAACCGATGGATTATGAATCATTTCGGATAATAAATAAATTTTTTTACCCGGATTTTCAGAGATGGCTTTGTAGGAAATTTCAATAGCATTTTCCACTCCGTAACAAAATCCAAAATGACGCGCCAAAATAAATCTTACCGTTCCAAAATCCAAAACAGTAGGCGTAAAATCTTTTTTTTTAGGATCTAAATCCTTACGAATATTTTTAATTTGGGAAATTATCGGACTTCTATAAAATTCTGGAACTTCAAAAGTTTTCATGTATATGGAGATTTTTATGAATCAAAAAATTACAAAATTATAATCTTAACAAACGCAAAAGTACAATTAGTTCATGGTAAATAATCAAGTATTTGATAAAAACTTTCTTAAATTAAGTAAATCTATGCATTAGTTTCCTTAAATTAGCAACGATTTTTTAAAAACTAAAAAAATATATAATGAGTAAATTTGATGTTGTTGTTATAGGCTCTGGTCCTGGTGGTTATGTTTGTGCTATTCGTTGTGCACAATTAGGATTTAAAACTGCCCTTGTAGAAAAATACAATACCTTAGGAGGTACTTGTTTAAATGTTGGTTGTATTCCTAGTAAAGCTTTATTGGATTCTTCAGAGCATTTTTACAATGCAGCACACACTTTTAAAGATCATGGTATTAATTTAACCAATTTAAAAGTGGATTTGGATCAAATGATCAAAAGAAAGGCTGAGGTGGTTGCACAAACTTGTGGTGGTATCGATTTTTTAATGAAAAAAAATCAGATTGAAGTTTTAAGAGGTGTTGGTTCGTTAAAAGATAAAAATACAGTGGTGGTTACTGCTGAATCGGGTGAAAAAACCGAATATGCTACTGATAAAATTGTAATTGCAACAGGATCTAAACCTGCAACTTTACCGTTTATAAAAATTGATAAAGAAAGAGTAATTACATCTACCGAGGCTTTAAAATTAAAAGAAGTACCTAAGCATATGATTGTGATTGGTGGTGGTGTAATTGGTTTAGAGTTGGGTTCTGTTTATGGCAGATTGGGTTCTAAGGTTTCTGTGGTAGAATTTATGCCTGGTATCATTCCAACTATGGATAAATCTTTAGGTAAAGAATTACAAAAAGTATTGAAAAAACATCTGGATTTTGATTTCCATTTATCATGTAAAGTTATTGAGGTTACCAATGTTGGTAACGAGGTAATTGTAAGAGCCGAAAATGCTAAAGGTGAAATTATCGAGTTGAAAGGTGATTATTGTTTGGTGTCTGTTGGAAGAAAACCTTTTACAGAAAATTTAGGTTTGGAAAATGCTGGAGTTGCCGTGGACGAAAGAGGTAGAGTGGTTGTAGATGCGCATTGTAAAACTAATGTGGGTAATATTTATGCAATTGGTGATGTTGTTCGTGGTGCAATGTTGGCGCACAAAGCTGAAGAAGAAGGTGTTTATGTGGCTGAGATTATGGCTGGACAAAAACCGCATATCGATCATAATTTAATTCCTGGTGTAGTATATACTTGGCCTGAGGTTGCTGCTGTGGGTAAAACTGAGGAAGAATTAAAAGCAGATAACGTGCCTTTTAAAGTGGGTAACTTCCCTTTTAAAGCTAGCGGTAGAGCTCGTGCAAGTATGGATATTGATGGTTTTATCAAGGTTTTATCTCATCAAGAAACAGATGAAATTTTAGGTGTACATATGATTGGTCCAAGATGTGCCGATTTAATTGCTGAAGCTGTGGTTGCAATGGAATTTAAAGCAACAGCTGAAGATATAGGTAGAATTTGCCACGCGCACCCTACTTTTACTGAGAGCTTTAAAGAGGCAGCTTTAGATGCAAGTGCCAAAAGAGCTTTACACATTTAATATTTATAAAGGCTGTTGAAAAACAGCCTTTTTTTATTTCTTAATTTTCCTTAATATGCGCAAGGCGGTTTTGTTGATTAATTTAGGTACGCCCGATTCTCCTAATAGAGGTGATGTGGCTAGATATTTACGCGAATTTTTAATGGATAGAAGAGTGATTGATATTCCTGCTTTGCCACGTAATTTGTTGGTAAAAGGAATAATAGCTCCTTTTCGTTCGGGGAAATCATCTAAAGCTTATAAGGAATTATGGACGGATAGAGGCTCGCCTTTATTGTATCATTTGGAGGATTTACATAAAAAAATGGACGAAGCTTTACAAGGTATGGATGTGTATTATGCAATGCGTTACCAAAATCCTTCGTTACCAAATGTTTTAAAAGAAATTGAGAAAAAAGCTTATCAAAAAATAATTGTTTTGCCACTTTATCCTCAATATGCATCTAGTACAACTGGTTCAACAATTGAGCGTGTGATGGAAATTGTAAAAAAATGGGAAGTTGTTCCTAGTATCAATTTTGTGGCACATTTTTACACGCATCCAAGTTATATAAATGCAGTTGTAGAAAGTGCTAAAAAATACAATACAAAGGATTACGATAAAGTAGTTTTTAGTTATCACGGTGTTCCAATTCGTCATATAAATAAATCTTGTAAAGTTCCTGGTTGTAAAGAATCGGATTGTATTAGTATACATAATCAAAGTAGATTGTATTGTTATCGTTCGGCTTGTTATGAAACAACAAGAAGAATTGCAGAAAAAATTGGTTTAGCAGAAGCGGATTATCAAGTTGTTTTTCAAAGTAGATTAGGTCGAGACCCTTGGTTACAACCTTATGCCGAGGAAACTATTGTGAATATGGCAAAATCTGGCATTAAAAAATTGTTGGTTTTTTCTCCAGCTTTTGTATCGGATTGTTTGGAAACTACAATTGAAATTGCTGAGGAATATCAAGAAGTTTTTGAAGAAAATGGTGGCGAAAAAATACAATTGGTAGAAAGTTTAAATGCTAACGATTATTGGGTAAATGCTTTGGTTGATATTATCAAAGATCACGAGTAGATGTTAGATAATCAAAAGGAATTAATTGAGCTTGCCAATACCAAAATGCCTTATGGAAAATACAAGGATAAACTGTTGATTCATATTCCGGAGTATTATATGGTTTGGCTTAAAAACAAAGGCTTTCCAAAAGGAAAATTGGGTAATCAATTGCAATTAATTTACGAAATTAAACTTAACGGTTTAGAGAGTTTAATTTTACCTTTAATCCATAGATCATAAACTAACTTTGCTTTAGTTTTTTAAAATCAGGTTGATATAAATCTAAATTAAGTAATTTCGCAAAAAAATCGCTTTTAATCTATTTTGAAAATTAAAGGCTTTAGTATAATTCAATAAAAATAAGTTTTATAATGGTTTCAATCGAAAATGTAGGAGTTTCGTTTAATGGTAATTTTTTATATCGAGGAGTAAATTTTCAGATAAAAAATGGCGATAGGGTAGGTTTAATTGGAAAAAACGGAGCAGGAAAATCTACTTTATTAAAATGTATGGCAGGTTTGCAAAGTTATGATGAGGGGAATATTGTGATGCCGAAAAATTTACGAATGGGTTATTTAAAACAAGATTTAGGCGAACAAGGTGAAGGTAGTGTGTTGGATGAAGCAATGTTGGCTTATGAAGAAACAGATTTTATTAGAAAACAATTAGATGAATTAAGTGCGTTGATTTCTACTAGAGAGGATTATGAGTCGGATGAATATGCTAATTTGATTCAGAAAATCAGCGATTTGGGAGAGCAATTAAGTATGATGGATGCGGATAGCCAAGAAGGTAAAGCAGAAAAGATATTGATTGGTTTAGGTTTTAATCGTGAAGAATTAACTCGAAAAATTAGAACTTTTAGTGGTGGCTGGAGAATGCGTGTGGAGTTGGCAAAAATTTTATTGCAACAACCCGATTTGTTGTTATTGGATGAGCCTACCAACCATTTAGATATCGTATCTATCCAATGGCTAGAGCGTTATTTAAAAAATTATAGCGGAATTATAGTTTTAATTTCGCACGATCAGGAATTTTTAGATCAGGTTACGAATCGTACTGTAGAGCTAGTAAATCAAAGTTCTATGGATATGCCTTTACCTTATTCCAAATATCTGGAGCAGAAGTCAGTTCAAATTGATTTATTAAAAGCTTCCAAAGAAAATCAGGATAAAAAAATTGAGGAAATTGAACGTTTTATAGAACGTTTTAGATCTAAAGCTACAAAGGCCAATCAGGTACAATCTCGTATAAAGTTATTAGAAAAAATAGATCGTATTATTGTTGATGAAGAAGTAGTTAGTACCATGAAAATTAGGTTCCCTGAACCACCACGTGCTGGAAAACAAATTGTAACTATTGAAAATATTTCTAAGCATTTTGAAGAAAAAGAGGTTTTAAACAATATTGATGTAATTATAGGTAGAGAAGAAAAAATTGCTTTTTTAGGTAAAAATGGTGAAGGTAAATCCACTTTACTTAAAATGATTGTTGGAGAACTAAATCCAACATCAGGCAAAATTGAGTTAGGGCATAATGTAAATATGGGATATTATGCTCAAAATCAAGCAGAAGAATTGGATTTAAACAAAACTGTTTTTGCTACTATAGATGATATTGCTAAGGGTGATATCCGTAAAAGAGTTCGTGATTTATTAGGTGCATTTTTATTTAGTGGAGAAGATGTTGAAAAACAAGTAAAAGTATTGTCTGGGGGAGAAAAAGCACGTTTGGCATTGTGTAAATTATTGTTAGAGCCTTACAATTTTTTGGTTTTAGATGAGCCAACCAATCACTTAGATATCCAAAGTAAGGAAATATTAAAAGATGCATTGGCAAATTATCAGGGTTCGATGGTAATTGTTTCGCACGATAGAGCTTTTTTAAGAGGTTTATCCAACAAGATTTTTGAAGTAAAAAATAAAAAAATACGCGAATTTGTTGGCGACATTGATTATTATGTTTCACAAACTACGCAAACAGAAAATGATTCTTTAAAATCAGAAAATACTACGCCTAAAGTTGTAAAATCGGTTGTTGAGATTAAAAAACGACCCGATAGTGAGATTAAACAGTTAAAAAACAAAGTAAATAAATTGGAGAAAGAAATCGAGGAAATTGAAATTGAAATTAAAAATCTCGAAAATCAATTATCCTTGCCAGAAAATGCAACAAATTTTAATTTGTTTAACCAACACTCTGATTTTACTAAAAAGTTGAATCAACTCACAAAAGAGTGGGAGCAATGTATCGAAAATTTAGAAGGTTAATTTGATTTATTTACAATATGCCTGATGAAGTTTTTATAATATCATCAGGCCATTTTTATTGCAATTAGATTTATTTGTACACTACCACAGTTCCTGTTCTGGATTTGCTTCTAATAACATTTTTGTTATCTGTATATTTAAAATCAACTTTATATACATAAACATCTTGTTGTACAGGATTTCCGTTTATTTTACCGTCCCAGCCATCACCAATGGCATTACCTGTCCAAATTAACTCTCCCCAACGGTTAAAAATATACATTTGTACTTCGTCTATACCTCTACCCAT
>JACCEC010247711.1_pt1 | contig 13410 bp, 13 predicted proteins | sample 7450121 | NCBI WGS metagenome assembly JACCEC01 (sample SAMN15323455, study PRJNA562643) | freshwater metagenome | isolation source: river surface water | place: USA:Blue River Watershed | collected 2017-08-18 | reverse complement strand
AATTTAGCTAACCAACAAGTTCAATTACCGAATGTCCAGTAATATATTTGTTAGAAAAATTACCTGGGTTTATTAAAAATACCTCATATAATCTCCATATGTATTTGGTATCCCCAACATAAAAATTAATTTGTGTATTTGAAATTTGAACCTTATGGATAGAATTATCTGGATTATATTGATCATCTGGTCTTGATATCATTCGACATATTTCTCTCATTGATAATTGTCTTTGGGTTTTGTTAACTTGGATATCTTGAATTTGAACACAAACTTTGTCAGTTGAAAATTTTTCACATATGGTTTTTAGACTGGATTTGTGTGCAGATTCATCTGTATCTAAATCCATTGAATAAAATCCATTAAAAAATCTAATTATATTTTCAACACTGGTAAATAATTCAGCACCATCATTTCGATAATAGTGAAGAAAATCACGGTCTGATACAAATTCAGCCCAATCGGCACGTTCAGCAACTCCTGGAGATTCCGGATCCAAGTAATATTCTCCAGATGGCCATATTAACCCATGTGAACTAATAAATTCACCAACCGGTCCAGTTTTTACTTTTTTTGAATAATCACATGAACCAGATTTTCCAATGGTGCTTGGACAATGACCCAACAAGTGAAGAAAACGTAAAAGAGAAAATTCCATACAATCAGTATAAGCTCTTCCTTTATTTTCAATACTAATACATTCTGTAGTTTCTAATGGCATTGGAATATAACCTAATTTATTCTATTGGCAAATAAAATCAATATTTATAAAAATTGATTTTGCAAGTTTTTACCATATGCTTGATTGTACACTAATGGAAATTAAATCAGAAAACAATTTATTGGTTCCTATTGCATTGGTTGGTTCTTATGGTATGTGTTGGTTTGCATTAAGAGAATTAAATAAAGTTTTGTCAAGTCCTAATGCTACTTTTTTTTCTGTTGGACTTAATGTTTATATTACTGCTGCAAGTTTCCAATTTTTAGCAGAAATTACTAATGGGATTTTTAAAAATAAAGATTAATAACAAAAAAGTTTAATTAAAAAATATTTTGTTGTTAAATTTAATGACAAATATATTATTAAAATCAGTAAATATTGATGACCTTAATAAACCATCAACCAATCTAAAATCAGCACATGAAGCTGTATCATCATATGTTATCGCAAATTACCTATTCAAAAATATTAATGACCGTATCAGTTTTTTTAAAGATATAAACTTTTTGTTTAGTGATTACTTAACAAATTATTCCAAAGAATATTACAAAACTATAAGAACAATAAAATCAGAATTTCAAGTTGTTCATTTATTAAATGCTAATATTAAATTAGTTTATAAGGGAGGAAATATAATAAATTATTATTTGCTAAATTTTAAAAATGTTTTCGATAAAGTTGGTGTTGATTTGAAAGCGGATACTTTATCTGACTTTGATTTTAGTATATGTGTAAATTATGATTTTATTTTAGATGGATTGGGTATTCCAAAAGATGATTTAAACTATATTAAACTAAGCAAATTGGCGGATTTAGTTGGATTTCACATAATAAAACATTTTAATAACTACATGTTTTGTTACCAAGATGACATTTTAAAAAATTCATCAATTAACAGTACATTAAAATATCCCAACACTGAATATTATAAATTTGGTGATATTCCACAAGATGAAATAATTAAAATTTTTGATTATGCGGACCAATATTTTTCCACAATTATTTCTGGACCAAAAAGCCCAAATATATCCCAAGTAATTAATGAACAAATTGACAAATTAAATGCCAATGAACTTTCCCATAATTTAGAACTATTGTTAGACATTGTTGTTCAATGTGCAAAAACCCAAGTAAGTTTTGTTGGATTTTCATTACCAACAACTTTTAATAAACATAAAAAAATATTTACTGAATTAGACCTAATTACAGCTTCAAATAGTATGAAGCTATCAACTTTTGTTTCTCACCTTGTTAATTTTAAAGCACCGTCAACTCTAGACATTTTATCTAGTAATGTTAGTTTAAAAAATAAAATTGATATAAATAAAAAACTACTAAAGCTTGATGAAAGATATGATAGAATCAAAACTACCAATATAGAAGTATATCCTTCTGATACAACTGGTAAATTTTGTAATTTTCTACCATTAAAAGTTGCCGAAATGTATGAAAGACAATCCCATACACTAGATGGAATACTATCAAACTATTTAGAATTAGGTAATGAATTAAATTTTAGTAATTTTTATCATATTCAAAGTGATAATTTGTTACTTGGTGAAGATATTAGGTATAAACATTTTATTAAAACAAAAGAATTTGATTCTATTGATTATGTAAATACTTACCTAACTCAATACTGGCAAACACACGAAAATATGGTTACAATATCTTCTAACTATTCAATATTATTCGGAACAAAAAATCAAGATGGTACGTGGTCAAAAATTACTAACTTTAATTTGCTAAGAGGAAAAATACCAGTCAGATATTATTTAAAACTGGATAATCCATATACTGTTGATGGATATCAAATAAAATATTTATTTGTAGATTACTTAGGTGAATTAATTGATTTATCAATTCCAACCTATGGGGATTCTTATTTTAGAAACCATTTTATAAGTACAAATCCTGGCGACAACATTGATTTTACCAGTAAATTTAATGAAGTAGAAATAATTGGAACTACAACATCAAATAAAATAAAAATAACAGCCTATTCACTTGAATATATAATTAATGATTTGTACGAAGTTATATTTGAAACAGGAAGAGGTAAGCCTTGGGAAGATAAAAAATATCAAAAAAGAATAAGTCGTATTGTTAAATCATATCTAGCTTATTTAAAAGATAAGTATAATCCAAGCCAAAGTTTAGAAATGTATAATGAATTTATATGTCAGGTAGAAAAAGCTTATTTGGAATTTACGAAAACAAATAATATTAATATTAATTTGTCTGAAATTGTTGGTCTTGATAATATATTTAAAAATTTTCTTGCCAGACTTGATAAACTATCAAAAAATATAACTGGGACTGACATAGATTCAATGATAAACTTTTTAGATTTTTTCCTGTGCTTTTTAAGACCAAATCCAGATTGTTTAGTAAAGTTTCAACCTGATAGCGAAAATATTAAACCATTTGGTTTTTTGTCTAAAAAACTAACAACAAGCTATTTAAGTAAATTTAAGTAAATTAAAATAAATTTATTCCAAACATAAAAAAACAATTTCATTATCTAACAATGAATTAACATATTTGATACCAGTGGTGTCATTAGTATTTAAGTTAACTCCCATTAGAGTCTGTATTTTTTCATTGTTTGATTTTCCCGATATTATTGGTAACATATAGTTTACAATAATTTTGTCTGAGAATATATTTTCACTAACATTGGCTATTTCACATTGATATTGTTTGATTTGATTTATTTCATCAGGCAAATCAAATTTTATACCTGTTAAAACTTCAAGTATTTCATCCTTATTAGAAATAATAACTTCAAAAAAATTAACACCTTCCAATGCGAGTTTTTGTTGATGGTAACTTTGATTGTAAAATCCTGGGATAATTTCTTTTGATAAAATTTCAGACAACAAATCAAAAACTTCCCTCTTTGAATTGTTAATAATCTCACATAATACAGTTTGAAGTTATGGTTCAGTAAGATATAGCTTAACAATTGTTACTAGCTGTTCAGATATGTCAAGTTTACCAAGTAATTGATTCAGTGTTACTTTAATGTAACTAGTAATTTCCATTATAATATTATTTTTAACTTGTTCGTATAACATGGTAGCTTTTTGCTTTTCTGTTGTAGTTAAAACTTCTGTTAAATTTAATTTATCAAATGGAATGTATATTTTATTATTTGTTAATTTGTCTTCAATAGTTGACATTAATTCAATAAAACTTGTGTATAATTCAAAAACTTCAATTTTTTTTTGAGCTAGTATGGGAATTATCCGTTCTGCTAGTTTTGCTAAATTAGCTATTTGGAGTTTAGTTATGTTTGTCGTATTTGCTGTTTTTGTTTCTGACAATTTTGCTAAATTGGCTAAATTGGCTAAATTTGGTAATTGGGAATTAGTGTGGCCGATACTTGTGGCTTGACCACCAATTTTTTCCATGCGAGAAGTTTTATAAATTTGTAAAACAGTACCAGTTTTATTTGTAATTCTTGAATTACGCATTTTAATAAGTTTAGTGTCTCTTTGATATTTAGTCCATGCAGTTTTTATTAATTTTTTCAAATAGAGTTTTGTGTCTAATTGAATATTATAGTTTTTTAACATATAATTTAAATGTTGTGAATCATAATGATGGTCCTTGATAAGATAGGGGTATATGTGGTAATTTAAAATTTGACTAACATTATTATTAATATTTACAACTTGATTAAGACCATAAAAGGGATATTGTACACCTAATTTAGTTCGATAAAAACTTTCTAAAGCAGGATACTTTTTAATTTCATTCTTAAGTGCATTTGAGGATAATGTTTGATATGTTTGTAAAATTGTTTCAGGATTAAATTCGTGTTTTTTTATGCTAATGTAAATATCAAAAGATTGACACAAATATTTTTCTGAATTTAATTCAACATGTAAATTAAATGTGTTTCCAAGAATATGAAGTTCTTTTGAGAATATTAAACAATACATATTTTTAAATTCATTTACATATTGTTTTGCTTGTAAATTATTACAATCAAAAACATTTCTAACCATTGTAATTAAATTTATTGTCCGACCCATACATAAATAATATTGATTAATAAAAAGCAAGGTAATAAATTTAGGAAAGCAGTTATGAATATCATTATTAAATGAGATATTTTCCAGTTGATATTTTAACATCCATGATTGTATAATTCTAAAATTATTATTGTATTTGGTTATTAAAAATGTATGATCATCAAATGAGATATCATAATAATAGTGTTTATTGTCTTCCAATAAAAAATCTTGATAAATATCTTTTAGTTTTTTTGTTATACCGGAAATACTCCTTGGATCAGTACTGTTTCTTGGAGCAGGATTGGTTCCGACAAAACCCAAATCTAATTTAAGATTTTTACCAAACACATTTGAATTAAAAATTTTTTCAGTATAACACCTAGTAATATAGTAATAACCGTAATCTTGATTTGCAAATCCAGCAGTTTCATAACCATTTGATTTAAAAAGTTTACCTCTTATATTTTTAAAATAGTTTTTTCTAGCAGCATCGGTAGAATACATTGTTTTTGCTGAAGCCATTAATAAAACTATTAAATCATTTTCTTTATTTCTTTTTCTTTCTTCAATATAATTATCAACTAAGTCTAATTTACTCATTATAAATATTCTGATAAAAAAATTAAAATATTTTAAATGTTAGTTTAATACAAAAAGGTTCTAATTTTATAAGAATAAATAATTTTCTTTAGAAAAGTAAAAATTAAAAGTAAAAATCTTAAAAAAAATTCATTTCTATTTATTTATAATTATGAGTGGAACATTAAAACTCGGAGTAAGCGGGTTAATTTTTGATATTCATCGTGAAAAAGCAAAAAAATTTTGTATAGACAATTATGGACCAGAATGGGACTTGGATGTTAAAGAAATAAAAATTATGAATGTACCTTATTATTTAGGAAGATGTGTACATAAATCTTTTACAGGTTCAGATTCTTTTTGTTGTGATAGTTTTTTACAAAATTCTAATGTTTTTGGAACACCAGGAGCAAGTGGAAATTCTAAAACCACATGTAATGCTAATACTAATACAATTTTAACATGTAATAAAATAAATCGAAAAGATACTTGTTACAAGCAAATTTTATCAGGCACAACTGATAATTTATGTGGTGCATATATTTCAACACCAGGTAATAATATAGATTTATTAACAAATGAATTAATCGGACTATTTGTTCAGGATTATAATGGCACATATAACAAATATAAAAATTTTATGAACACATATTCCAAATTAAAAATAGTCCAAGATTTAGATAAAATAATTAAAGATAACTTTGAAATCACCAAGGCTAAAAATGATATTAAAGTTTTAACAGAACAAATAAATCAAAAAATTAAAGAACTTTCTGTTAAAGAAACTGAAATGAACACAATGAAAGCAACAATTGATTCAAAACAAAAAGAACTTGACGATAAAAATAAAACGATAACAGCTAAAGATATAGAATTGTCAAAAAAAGAAAATGAAATGAATCAGTTAAATGTAAAATTAACTGCAATGACAGCAGATTTGGAAACAAAACAAAAACAATTAACAGATAAAATAAACACATTAAATGCAAAAGAGTCAGATTTAGTTAATATTAAAAATGCACTAACTTTAAAAGAAGCTGATTTAAATAAAATAAATGGTGCAATTGCTGCGTTAGAACAACAAAACAAAGAAATGCAAGAATCTCTAGTTAAAAAAAATGCTTTAATTGATAGTGTAAATGAAAATATTAAACAAACTGAAACCCAATTAAAAAATTACATATCTCAACGCGATGCATTAAATAAAGAGCTTAATGATACTAAAGAAAGAACTGATAAAGAAATTAAGCTTGCTCAAGAAAATTATAAAGCCCAATTAGAAAAATTAGCCCAAGATGAAAAAAATGCTCGTGCAAAATTAGAGAAGGATTTAGCAGAACAAAAAAAGAAAGATATTGAAGAACTTACATCTGTTTATCAGTCTAGAGAAACTGAATTGCAAAAAAACTTTGCTGCATTAAAAGAATCTTTGGTTAAAGCTGAAGAAGAAAATAAAATTCAATCTAAAAAGTTAATGGATGATTTAGAAAAACAAAAAGTTCAAGCTGAAGAAACAATAAAAAAATATAACCAACAAATGCTTGATAAACAAAATGAATTAGATATAATTAGGAAACAAAAAGATGATGAAATTTTAAAAATTCAAAAAGAATCAAGTGATTTTATTGCAAAAACAAGAGCAGATAATTAAAAAGCTAATGCTGAGTTAATTAAAGAATTTGAAGAAGAAGAAGCCAGGTCATTAAAAGAAATTACTGAGGTTTTTAATCAAAGAGAAAAACAAATTAATGACCAATTAAATCAAATTCAAGCTCAATTACTAAAAGCCGAACAAGATAATAAACTTAAAATTCAAGCTATGATGGATGATTATGAAAAGAAAAAAACTGAATATGAAAAAACTCTTTTGGATGAATATAAAAAGAAAGATGAAGACTACAAAGCCATGGCAGACAAAAGAGAAAAACAATATCAAGATGCCTTAATAAAACTACAATCAGATAATGAATCTCAGGCAAAAAAACTAAATGAACAATATCAAAAAGAATTAGCTGAAATTAATAGTCAAAAAGTTCAAATGCAAGCACAATTTGATGAATTTAAAAAAAAATCAGAAGCAGATTTTGCCCTATTAACAGTAAAGCTAAATGAAGAAAGAGCTATATACAATAAAGAAATTGAAAGGCTTAATGAACTTATTAAAACAAAAGAAGAAGAAGCTAAAAAAAAGCTAATGGATATTCAAATTTCTTTACAAAATGATCTTAAAGCATTAGAAGCAACTCAAGACTTGAAAAAGACCTTGTTATTCGAACAAACAAATAAACAAATTACACAAGCATTAGAAGAATTAAATATAAAAAAATCAAATTTAAATAAAAACTTTGAAGAGGAATTAAAACAAAAACAAGCAGAACTTGATAGCTCAATTGAAAAACAAAAACAAGATTATGTGAATAAAATTAATGTGCTTCAAGAATCTAATAATAAAATGGTTGCAAATTTAGAAACATTAGCTAAAAATTATCAAATGGCTCAAGATGAACAAAATGCTAGATTAAAAACATTAACAGAAGACAAACAAAAAGAATATGTTAAAATTCAAGAAGAATATGCAACAAAAGCAAAATTGGAACAAGAACAATTTGCTAAATTAGTAAAGTCAATGGAAGAACAAAAAATGGCAACAATAAAGAATTTTACGATGGAAACTGAAAAAGAATTATCTAGACTTAACTTGGTTTTAGAAGAACAAAAAGCAAAAAATCAAGTAGAAAGTGAGAAAAAAGCCAAAGAACTTGTTGACACAATTGGAAAATTAGAAGACGAAAAAATAAAGTTAGTTAAACAAAAAAATGAAGAAACTAAACAAGCATTGGATAAAATTCAACAAATGTATGATAATCAAGCTGGTGAGATAAAGGCAAAACTCGAAGAATATAATAAAGTAAAATCAGACTATGATAAAAAAATAAAAGACGAAATGGTTTTATTTGAAAATCAAATGAAAAAAATAGAAGAAGAAAAAATAATAAGGGTAAACCAATATACTCAATTTACTCAACAAGAAATGAATTTTTTAGGTAAGAACTTGGAAGAACAAAGATTAAAAGCGGAGGCAGATGGTATGAAATATCGTAAAGTTTTAGAAGAAACTATTGAAAAACTTGATAAAGAACGAATGGAAATAATTAAAAAGAAAAACGATGAAACCGCAGGAATATTAAGTAAGATTCAACAAGAATATGATAATCAAGTTGCTAAAGTAAATGCAAGTATTCAAGAATATAATAATAAAAAGAAGGAATATGATACAAACATTAAATTAATTGACCAAGAACAAACAAATTATGTTGCAAAAAAAAGAGCAGAAGCTGAGGAAGAATTGGGAAAATTATCAAAAATGTTAACTGATGAAATTGATGCACTTAAAAGTAAAATTGAAGATTACAAAGTACAACGTGAAGTTAAAATTAAAGAAATTAATGAATTGAATTTAAGATTAGAACAATTACAAAAACAATATGTTATTGATGAACAAAAAACAACTGAAATTAATAAACTTGTGTTATTTGGTTCAATAGGTATAATTGTAATTTTATTAATAATAATATATTATTTGAAATCAAAAAACAGAAATTAGTCAAAAAATAATTTAGAATTTTCTGTTAGCCTTTTATTAATATCTTCAAATGTTGGTGTATTTTTTTCAAATCTTTTAATTGGTTCTCCTGATTCATGTGATGGTTGTGAATTATCATAAAATTTTAACATATATTTTATAAAAAATTTAGTTATTGTTTTCAATTGAGGATTTTGTAATTTTTCTTTAATTTTATTCATGTTTTCATCTGATGCTATACTATCTGATGCTTTTAATCTTAAAGGAACCATTTGTAAGTTTCTTTCAAATAAATGGGCTTCAGCTAGTTCTGTAAACAAGTCTTGTTTAAAACTATCTGTTAAGTTTAGGTTTTTATCTGAAAAAATAGCAATAATAAAACTATTTGATTCGAAAGCTTTCCTTTGTTCTTCAATGGTTTTACTTTCTTGACTTTTATTAAATGCTTCAATAATAATTTTAAGATAATTTTTACCAATTCTTTCAGCTGAATCAAGATATTCTTGATTAGCTACATGGTCAATTGCATTTTTAATTAAGTACATATCCCTCTCTACTAAGTTTATTGATGAGTTGGCAAATAATTCTGTTTTATTTAAAACAATTAATAAAATTAAAATACCAAGTATTATAAAACAAATTGTTTTTTTCATTAAAAATATATATTAAATGAGATTTTATATTTTTTTAATGTCTAATGAAATTGCCTTAATAGCTGTGTCTAATGCATTAATTTTTTCTTCAAATATTTTTTTTAAATCAGAAAGCTTTTTCTTTTCTTCTTCAACAGATTTTTCGAACTGAACTTTTTGTTCATTAAATTTTTTGTCCCATTGTTCTTTTTCTTCTAAAAATTGTTTCATGGTTTTGTCTGTAATATCCTTTTGTTCTTTTAATTTAGTGTCATAATCGGTTTTAAGTGAAGCATATTGTTTGTCAAAATCTGCATAAGACTGTTTAATTAGATTGTCGCATGAATTAGGTTCAGAACTTGATGTTTCAGCAAAAAATTCCACACGCTTTTTTTTATTAATATAATCACCCTGAGCATTATAAAACATTTTAATTATTATATAAATTGGTTTAGATATTTTAATTTTAATCACATCAAAAATCTAATCTAATATATAAAATGAATTTAAAAGAATTTGTTGATAAAATAAATTCAGGAAAATATAACATTGTATTCTTACTTATTGTTTTTATTTTATTGTTTCATTTGTATTTTAAAACAACTGATAAAAATATAGAATCAATGGCTGACTCTTCACTTAATAGTCAAATAGCAGAAGCGGTAAAACAATATTATTTATCTGATGAATTTGTTAAAAATATATCAATAGTGTCTGCACAATTACAACGAGATGGATTGTTTATTCCTGGTAATTTAACAGTAAATGGTGCTTTTAATATAGTACCAAGAGGAACAATTGTTGCTTTTAATTCTCCAACAGCTCCAGCTGGATGGGCAATATGTGATGGAGCAAATGGAACACCTGATTTACGTGGTAAGTTTATTTTAGGATGGCATCCTGGAGGAGGTAAACACGGTAAAGTTCCTGGTTCTGATTATAACCAATTTGGAGGAATTGGTGGTAACCAAATTCACCAATTAACTGAAGCAGAATTAGCTGCTCACGTACATAATTTTTGCGCTAACGTTAACGCATATAGAAAGTTCGATACTGCTGATCATAATGAACCTATTTACTTTGGAGGTGAAGGTTGTCCTAATACAGCAGCAGCTGGTGGAAATGAACCACATAATAATATGCCTCCATATATTATCCTTGCATATATAATGAAATTATAAAATTAATTTAATAAAATAAAATAAGATTTTAATAAATTAAAAATAAACAAATTATAATAAAAACTATTATTGTTTTTCAATTGTAGGTAACCCGTTTGATTGGGTAAACACATGGGTTGGTAACTTGTCTCCCCAATATACCATCTGGGTATTGTCAGCAATTGATTCCATCTTTTTAACATTAGCGTATTCGGGAATTTCATACAACATGCGTAAACCCTTGGCTTCCATTTCCATCTTATGGGCATTAGCTTCTGCTTCCATCTTAATTTTCTCAACCGAAGTTTTAGTTGATTCAATTAACATGGCATTTTCCACACTGCGTCTCTGACGTTCAGCTTCCACGTTAGCAAGTGCACGAGCATTTTCCATTTTTGCAGTTTCCATCTTGATATCATTATCACGCTTGGCCATCATTGCCTGGTGATTCTTTTCGATTTCAGCCCGTTTATTAGTTTCCTCAATAAGAATCTTGTTGGCTTTTTCTTCAGCCAACTTTAAACGCTTATCCTTAATCTCACGAGGAACTTCGACAGTGGTTACACGTACATAATCAATGGTAATGCCTGAATTTATTACATCAACCTGACGCTGAATTTCAGTTTTTAGAAGGTCATCTAAAAGATGAAAGTCAGTGATTTCAACTTGGTCAACAGTTCGTTCTGCACAAAGTTCACGCATGTATTGAGCAAGAGGACGAACCACAAGTTTTTTGTCGTAATCAAATCCATAAGACTTGACAACATCAACAACGCGTGATTTATTAATCTTGTTAGCAATTTCGATGTTAGGAATAATTAGGTTAACTCCTTCTTTGCTAACACACTTAACATTTTCAACCTGGTCTGTGTCTTGAACAACCTTAACCAATGTAATCTCAGTCCAAACAGGATTATAAAAAGTAAAATCTGTTACAAGCTCATCTTGAATTTGATTTAATACCCGATAAATTCCAACATATCCTTCTGGAATTGTTGTAAAAAATCCATTGGTTGTGTTTAACCAACAGATAGTAAGTAAAGTTATGTTTAATATAATATTAATAAATTTCATTAAAGTAAATATTTTATGTTTAAATGGGTATTAAATATTCAATTTTTTTAACTTTGTAAGTTAAATAAAATTACATCAAATGACAATTTTTTACTTTATTTTTATCCAAGATAATTTTTAGTTTGTTCATAAATTACCAATTGTAAACAAGTTGAAGGGGCAAATCGTAGCCAAATTGGAACAAATCCAGCATACAGCCCAGCCCAACCTAATTCTTTAATAATGTCATTAACACATGATGTCAAGTTAGACTTGGTTGCATTAACTTGACTCATTAATTTTGTTCTAATCATATCAAATGGTGTAACCGTACAAGCCATACAAAAACCAGCACAAAATGATGCTACAAACTGAACTGGTAAATCTGATGAGAAAAGTTTTTTAGACCCAATCCAATTTTTAATTTGGTCATAACAAGACATTTTGGTACCATTTAACACACATGCCCTAAGTAAATTAGCTTGGAGTCCATGTGTCATTAAACTATTTGAATATACATCCCGCACAATTTGTTTAAACGGAATCTCCGGGTTTTTCATAGATTGAACTTTCATAACATCAAATGGATTACCAATAACCGAACCAATTAAACCGGATGCAGACCCTGCCATAAATTTAAGAGCAAAGTTTGTTTCTGGTTTGATATGGAAAAATTTTTTAACTGGTTCATATAATCCAATTCTAGCAGTGGTGTAGGTTGATTCTCTTAAGATTGCTGGTTTTAGCCCGATCCATAATCCACCAAGACCATATGTGCGATAAATCATTTGGGCTGGATTAGTTTTTAATCCAAATTGTAATTGGGTTTTATAAAAATCAATTGGATGTGTTACTTGTACTGTTAATACAGCACCAGTACAAGCACTAATTAAATTTTTATTTAAATCGGATAAACTCGATAAACTATGCATAACTTATTTTGCCTTAATCCAATTCAAATAAATTTCATTTTTTTAAATTGATTTAAATTGAATATTCTAAAAGAACTGTTTCCTTATCGTATTTTTCAAACTTAAATAATTTTTTATAATTGGTTACTTTATCAGGTACTTCTGTAAAACCAAATGATTTGTAAAATTGTAAACTAGTATCAAGCGAGTGCAATATAACTCTTTTTGACTTGGAATTTGAATTTTTAATAAATTGAATAAATTCATCCATAAATACCTTGCCATATCCATATTTTCGATAAGTCTTGTTCACACATAGCAGTAGCAAATAAATTTTTTCTTCCTTGGTTACAGAGTGGGTTGTTTTAGTATAAATAATAAAACCTTTTGCATTTGCCAATTTAAACTGTGTATCTGATGAATAAATTATTATTTCTATTTCTCCACGAGACACAAGTTTTTCAATTGAAACTGCAGGATCTTTTATCTTGTGGTGAAATAAATGGTCAATAAAATTCTCATTAACTGTTTCGGCAAATTGTTTAATTAATGGAATAATATAAGATAAACCAGCTAAATAATAATAATTATATGTTTCCATAGAATAAGATTTGTCAGGTCCAAACCATTTGGATAACTTTGTTTTAACAAACTGTGAATATTGGATAATCATTTGTTACATTTGATAATGTTTGTTATTAAAAAAAATTGATTTCAATTTTCTAAAAACATAAATTATAGGCATT
>JACCEC011391475.1_pt1 | contig 13419 bp, 13 predicted proteins | sample 7450121 | NCBI WGS metagenome assembly JACCEC01 (sample SAMN15323455, study PRJNA562643) | freshwater metagenome | isolation source: river surface water | place: USA:Blue River Watershed | collected 2017-08-18 | reverse complement strand
TAATGTGGTCGGTATCCAGATGTTTAATGGACACATTATTAAAGACAACATGTTCGCTCTTTTTAGAAGCCAACTAGAGTATAAAGGTTTGTTGTATGGTAAAACGGTTCTATGTATTGACCGTTGGTTTCCATCAAGTAAAACCTGCAACTCTTGCGGGGCTATCAAAGATGAACTTAAATTGAGCGAACGGTTGTATGTCTGTGAGCATTGTGGAGCGGTCGAAGACCGCGACCTTAATGCTGCTAAAAACATTTTAACCGCTGGGCAAGCGGGGCTAGTCTGCGGAGATCATGTAAGTCGAGATGTAAAAATTTCGCAATTGGTCAATGAAACAGAAAATTACGGAAGTGATTCCGGAAATCACCGTCCTTTAGGGCGGTGAGGATGTCAATTTCTAGCGTCTTAAATATGACGAATGGAATAGAAGTAGATACAAATGCTAGTCAAATTCAGACATGGGGTGGTTAAACAGCGAAAAGATTCGGCGGGGAACCCATCATCAATAACAGTTGATGGAGATAAGTTTAGATTAAGAGCGTCCAAACAAGATCCATTTACGTTCACCGTTTCATATCTCAACTTTGATTACGTTTTCGATATCGAAAATGAAGAAATAACTTGGAAAATAGAACAAGGTAATTGGTTTCTATTTTTGCAAGTAGATTTTTTGACAGGTAAAATTACTTCTGGAAAAACAAGCTTGCCAGTATTTTATACAGACAACGAGCCACAGGATGTATCAGAGGGGCAGCATTGGTATGATGTGAATGATCATACGATGCGGGTGTTTGAAGATAGCGTATGGAAAGACACATTGCGCGTGTTTATAGGCTCTTCACAGGGCGGAAAACTGTCCCAAGCTAGGGTGGGCAGTCAATTCAATTTAGAACGCTCTATAAGGCCGCTATACCCAGTCTATGACACCTTTGGTTATCCAATGAGGGTTCGTAGACCGAAAGACACAGTAGGTCAAATGTCTGGATTTATGGGTTCAGTAACTAAAGACTTGTCAAAATCTAAAACTCTCGTTAGACTTGGAGACTTCTTAGTCGGTGCAACTGCGTCAACTGCAATTCCACAGTTTGGGTTGGTGCATCTTCACTCTGGCGGTAAGGTGAAATTTTCCGATTCGACTGATCCATTTAATCGCGTGATTGGTATGGTTGAGAATGGTGCAAGTCCAAATCAATCAGTGGACATTAAGACTTTTGGATTTGTGAAGAATCCTCATTGGAATTGGAATAACGAAGAAATTTCAAGACCTGTGTTTAGCGATGGTGCAGGGAACGTCACTACTACCCCACAAGATACTGGGGTCCACCAACAAGTTGGATTTATTTTATCTTCCGATACTATTTTCTTAGACATCAAACGACCAATTATTTTAACTCTACCAAGAAAGTCTTATTCATTCGTTCCTGGGGAATTAAAACCGTCCGTCGTAATTTCATATACTAAAGAAAAAAAATTCACTGGCGGTGAAATTGAGATAGATTTTGAAACTGAACCAGTTAAAATTTTTAATGGTGCTGAGTTAGAAATTGATTTCCAAACCGAACCACAGAAAATTTTCACACCAGAAAATAATATTTCTTTTTCTTATTCTACACAAGACCTTAAAATGTTTCAGCCAGGGGCTGAAATTTTATTTTCTTTTGGTATAGAAGATTTATACAAATTCTCTGCGGGTTCTGAAATTTCATTATTAGATTTTGAAGATTATAACACAAGAACTTTTAGTGGAGATGCCGGCGATATTATTGATTTTAATACAACGTTGGCGAATGTTCTAACGCCAGATAATCTACAACCATTATTTTCTTTAACAATTTTCGATTTATATTCGTTCACTGGCGGGGATGAAAATCCTAAATTCACCTTTGAAATTTCACCAATTAATGTTTTTGTTCCACAAAATGAAACAATTTTTATCTTTACAACAACTGATAGAAATGTGTTCTTTGGTAATAGTTCAAGTAGATTTAGTTTTGAAACTGTTGCTAAGAACATTTTTGGAACGACACCAATAGAACAAAGAATTTCTTTTAGTGCTGGTAGTGGCGTGAAAGTTTTTTCATACGGCACCATGCGTCAACTTTTTACTTTTTCGGCTTAAAAATGAGATTAAATTTTAGACAAGGTATAGTAAAACATCAAACTGATCAAAATGGGACATCTCAATTTTTGAGACATGACCCATCTAGAAAAACAGTTTCTATTGTTATACATGACATCCCAACTTTAATTTCTTTCTGTCATAGAGATTCTAATTACTTAATTGAAGAATCTATTTCGATTGATCAAGCTTGGGTTTTGCCAGATGAAAATGCATGGTTGTATTGGGATATAAATCTACAATCATCATTAGTATCGAGAGGAACTACAATTATTAAGCCAGTATTATTGGACGAGGCACCCAATAACCCAATTTTAGATCAACATTGGTTTGATTCTTCAGAAATGGTTATGAAAGTGTGGGACGGAAATAGATGGAATGAGAAACTGCGCGTATTTGCAGCGCATTTTTTTAATGGTCGAGTTATTCCTTTTCCGGTAGGGACACAAGTAGGTAATTCTGATGTAAATGATGCTGGTTTTATTCTACTAGACCCATTTCAATTACCGATTCGATACAAACCTACGGGAGAACCTAATCATTGGTACGGGAGGTTCCTAACCTCAGAAAGTTGGATTACTGTAGCAAATAGAACTTCTAAGTTGTCAAAAATTGACAGTGGAAATTTTCCGGTAGTTGCGTCTGAACCAATTCCTAAATTTTCATTTGTGCAAATGAAACCTGATAGAAGGGTTGAATTAGCAAGACACACGGATCATACAACTCGTGTAAATGGTATTATCCTTGAGGACATGTATAAATCAGATATTTCAGATTTATTTTGCCATGGATTTATTTCTAACGAAGATTGGAATTGGCCGGATGAATCAATTAATAAATCCATTTATTGTGGCGCCCATGGGGAGCCAACTTTAGACTTCCCAAAGAGTGGGGTTTACCAACAAGTTGGGTTTGTTTATGACCGGAATAGTATTTTTGTCGATTTGATGCCAGTTATTGTTCTAGACGAAATACAAGATTTTGATTACGATCAAGAGATTGTAAATCCACCAATTGCAAATTTTGCCGTAGACATAGTTGAAGGGTTTGCACCATTAACTGTGAAATTTACATCTTTAACTGAAGATGCATCTAATTGGGAATGGGATTTCCAAAACAATGACAGTTGGGATGCTGTAGGAAAAGAAAAAACTTTCATTTTTGAAAATCCAGGTGCATATACTGTGAAACATAGGGTTTCTAATCAATATGGTTCTGATGTAAAAATTGCTGCCAATTTGATTAAAGTATTGGAAGTCCCCACTCAAGAGTTACGTCCAAATTTAAAAATTAAATTGTCGGCTATTGGTTTAGTTAAATCAGGGGTTACATTTAAAATAAGATGTTTCATAGAAAATGTAGGGTCTGGTATTGCTAATCAAGTTGTCAGAAAAATTACAGCTAGGACTGATACCGGCGTAGATGTGATTGTAGTAAATTCTGGTGGTGGTCTGGTTTCTAAGATGGGGGCGGGGTCTAGCACTAGCCCAAAAATAACCACAATTCAATATCAACCATTCGTCCTAAATAGTATGGAACAAAACATAGTTGAAATCGAGTTAAAGGTTGACTCTTACGCAAAGTCTGTTATAATTGGTGGACTACTTTCGACCGTAGACGAGAGTAATGAGGGCGACAATGAGACGAAAATTCAACTTCCCGTTAGATTTTAAATTTAAATTTTAGAGTTTGAAAGAACCAAATGAATGATAAAGTATTAAAACTGCTATACCTAAATCGAGATTTAGGTGAGACGGGATTACTCCCAGACGGCGCAATTGTTAACATTGGTGGTGTTTCTGGCGACAATTTTACTATTGGTGGTAAAGGGGTTATGTTGGCAGATGGGACCACTACTGGCCCAGATGGAACCAATCTGATTTCGTTACAGAAGGTATATGACAATTCACCAAATGGGAACTTGATACTAAATTCAGATAAAGGTCTTTCAATTTTCGGTTCAACTAATGTTGGATTGAAAATAAACGGGATCACAGGAAATGTCCAAATAGATTCTGATTTGACTATTAATGACGTTCAAATTACTGGATTGATTAATGGCTCTATAAACATTCAAGAATTTTATGATGATTTCCAAAATCACGTAAATAATGATGCAAGTGTTAAGCATACTGCTAGACAAATTTCAGTAGCAAATTCAGATTTAACAGTTATTACTTCTGAAAATGTGCAAGATGCTATTACGGAAATTGATACTTATTTGCAAAATTTATCAACGATTAAATCTTTTGTGTTCGAAGAAATAAATGGGCAGACAATCTGGCCCATTCAGCATAATAAAAATTCACTCAATCCTTCCATTACTATTTTTGATGAGACCGGAACGACGATTATCCCGGACGAAATAAAAATACTTGACGAAGACAACATTCATGTGCTATTCTTCACCGAACAAAAAGGCAAGGCAGTAATCATTTTTGTTTAAAATCATCCACCAAAATGGGGATATCTTAAATAAAGGTGATTGATATAACTCAATCGTTGGTCTAAAAATAATACACTTGGAATTACAAAATGAATAAAATTCGCATTGAGACATCTGATATTTGTCTTGCCGCTTCGTTGAGAGTTTATGGCTATACATTACAAGAAATTCTTAAAGAAGAAAGACGTGGTATCTTCGTTTTTGTAGAAGTAGATGATGATATCGTATCTAAATACAATTTGGGGCAGCTACTGGTTGAACCAAATGATTTTCACGCGGCTGTCAAGTTTTTGACGATGGCCGTAAAACGTGTTTAAACTCCTTGAAAGGGAAAAACTATGAAGATTAATGGTAAGCTAATTTTTGGCGCATCATCAGCATCAGAAATCCAAAATCTGCGTGTGCAGAAGGTTTCTTCACTGCCAGCTTTCGGCGGTGCTGTTGATAATGGCCGTCTGGTATTCAATACCACTACCTCAATCATGTACTACGGTGATGCTGCTGCTGATAGTGGCGCTGGTGCATGGATTCCTATTGCTACTGGCGGAAATGCTGCTTCTCTGCAAGCCGAAGTGGATCGTATTGAAGCTGCTCTCGGTGCTGCAGTTCTGGCTAATGGTTCACTTGATGATACCGCTTTTGCTACAGAATTCGCCGCTCTTGGTGGCGTCCCAACCTCACTGACCGATGCAATCAATAAGCTGGCTGCGTATGTCGATGCCAACAACACTCTGGTTGAACTGGATGATGTTAACATCACTTCTGTTAGCGACAATGCTCTGCTGCAATACGATGCTGGTTCCAGCAAGTGGATTGATGCTGACATTGGAGCCGATTCTGGCGTTCAAAAGTATGATGCTGGTCTGGATGCTCTGGCTGACAAAACCTCAACTGGCGTTATGGTCCAAACTGGTGCCAACACCTATGAATCACGTTCACTGGTTGCACCAACCGAAGGTATCACCATTTCTAATGCTGACGGTGTTGCTGGTAATCCAACTTTCTCTCTGGCAAATGATCTGGCCGCTCTGGAAGGTCTGACTACTACTGGTCAAGTTGTTCGTACTGGCGATGGTACTGCTGTTACTCGCGCACTGGAAGGAACTGCTGGTAATACTGTTGTCACTAATGGCGATGGCGTTGCTGCCAATCCTAAGGTCGATCTGGCTGAAGTTACTCAAGGCACCACTGGTTCTTTCAAGAAGTTCACCACTGACGCTTACGGCCGCGTTGTTTCACAAGCTGATGTTGTGACCGCTGATATCACTGCTCTGGTTGATGCTACTTATGTTAACGCTTCAGGCGATAGCATGACTGGCGCTCTGGCAATGGGTGATAACAAGGTTACTGGTGTTGCTGCTCCTACTGCTGGCACCGACGCTACCAACAAGAACTATGTTGACGCTCTAGTTGCTGGTCTGTCATGGAAGCATGCAGTTCGTGTTGCTACTACTGGTAACGTTGCTCTGATTGCTGCTCCTGCAACAATCGATGGCATCGAACTGGTTGCTGGCGACCGCGTTCTGGTCAAGAGCCAAACTGCTGCCGCAGAAAATGGTATCTATGTTTTTGATGGCGCCGATCTGGTTCGTGCTGAAGACATGTCAGATGCTGCTGAATTCTCAGCCGCTACTGTTTATGTTCAAGAAGGTTCAACTCTGGCTGATACTGGCTGGACCCAAACTTCTGAACTCGCTTCAGTTGGTACCGATGCTGTGTCATTCGTCCAATTTACTGGCGCTGGCACTTTTGTTGCTGGTGTTGGTCTGGATCTGACTGGTAACACCTTCTCAGTAAACATGGGTGCAGGTATTGCTCAGTTGCCTACTGATGAAGTTGGTATCCATCTGCATGACGCTGCAACCGGCGCGCTGGTTCTGACTACCGACGGTTCTGATCGCTCTACCGCTGCTGGTGCTGCTCTGCATCTGCGTCTTGACGCTGCTGGTGCTCTGTCACAAACCGCTGCCGGTCTGAAGATTTCTGCTAACGCAGTCACCAATGAAATGCTGGTTAACGAATTCGTTAATTTAGCTGCTGATGCTGGAACTGGCTCAGTCGATCTAGGCGCTACTGTTACCGTAAATGGTACTGCTACCCAAGGTATCGACACTTCAGTTGCTGGTGGTGTTTTCACTATCACTGCTAAGGACGCTACTTCATCACAAAAGGGTGTCGCTTCGTTCGACGCAGGCCACTTTGCGGTTGTCGCTGGTGCAGTTTCTCTGGACGCTTCACTTGATGATCTGAACAATGTTTCAGGCGCTGATGCTGCTGCTACCGATTCAGTTCTGACTAAGACTGCTTCAGGCTGGGAACCAGTTTCACGTGCTGGCGTTGTTGGCTCAACTTCTGTTGGTGATCATAACGATGTTGCTCTGACTTCACCTGCTGATGGCGAAGCTCTGGTATTTGACGGTTCAAACTTTGTCAACCAGAAGGTCTTCCACGTTCATGATGAAGCTGTTGCTGCTACCACCTGGACTGTTACTCATAACATCGGCCAGAAGTATTGCAACGTTGTCATCGTTGACGACCAAGACGAAGTTATCATCCCTGAATCAATCAAGTTTGATAGCGCAAACCAACTGACCGTTACTTTCAACACTGCTGTTGCTGGTAAGGTTGTTGTTGCTGGTGTTGCTTAATAGTAGAAAATACTAATTAAGAAAAAGGCGGGGAATTCCCCGCCTTTTTTCGTTGACAACATGCATTTTCTAAATAGACTTGTAAGACGAATCTGTAGATGGTATAATTTGTCAACCCAATTCCACGTTAGGAGAAAACATGCGCCATTTTGGTAATGTAAATCTGCAACAAAATCAGTTGCAAAATGCGGTCCTTCCGCTTGTCCAATCTTTCCCTTCGACCCCAAAAGTTGGGCAGATTGCGTTCATTAATAAAATTGTCTACATCTGTATTCAGGATACTCCTGCGCCCGCAGTATGGATCCCTTTAACTAGAGAAATTACAGTTTACACTCATGCACAAGAAAGTGCGTCAATGACGTGGAATGTTCAGCACGACTTGAACACTTCATCAGTCAATGTTCAAGTTTATGGGTCAAATAACAAAGTCGTTCTCCCTGACGAAATTGAAATTATTAACCCAAATCAAGTTCAAATCACGTTTTCGGATGCGATGAGTGGTAAAGCAGTAGTTGTTTCTGGACATTTAGACGGAAACACGAAGCCAACATACTCTTATACTTTCTATCAAACAGAAAGTTCTACGACTTGGACAATTAATCATAATTTGGGTTATAATCCAATTGTTCGCGTGTTCATTGGCACGTCCGAAGTTCAGCCGGCGTCAATTACACACCCATCGATAAACCAAACTATTATTTCATTTACCACACCTCAAGTTGGATATGCAAGGTTAATCTAAGGGGGAATTATGTCATACTTAGATAGACAACAAAAACAATTCCACACTCATGAACAATCTACTCCAGCAATAGAATGGGTGATTAATCATGATTTAGACAGATACCCAATCGTTAATGTTTATTCAGTGGTTAATGGTGTGGAAATTATGGTTAATGCGACAGAAGTTCAAGTATTAAACATGAATTCTTGTAAATTAGTTTTCGGAACACCTATTTCTGGATTTGCGGAGATTTTTTGATGAGTTACGTTTTAAACTCTAAAGGACAACCTGCATATTTCCACATACAAGAAACTGCTTCTGATACGTGGCTTATTCCCCATGGATTAAATAAGCGAGTGGTGGTTGATGTTATGGTGGATTATAAAGGCCAGTTAACAAAAATTATGCCAAAACAAATTTTACTAAATGACCAAAATACAATAACAATTTTGTTTAGTAAACAAATGACTGGTCGAGCAATGATCAGTTAAAATAAAAGCCACTTTTAAGTGGCTTTTTTCTTTTAAATACGTTTTTTGACAAATATGAGCTGCTGCCCACCATCACCACCGACCAGCAAAATTAATGATTTTTCTTCCGGGGAGGGAGTATCCTCCAGCTCTGGCGACATTCGGCCAGATGAACCAGTTGAATGTTATGGTTCTAGAACTGGAAATCCAACTGGAAAGCAAGACGATGCTACAGAAAATGTATTAAACAAAATTGATAATTCTACAATAGCAATTATTAGAGGTTCTTCTATTTCCATTAATGAAAAATTTAAATTGACTGCCGGCAGTAATAAAGTGGCCTCAACTTGGGAATACTCTCCAAGTATAACGGGTATTTCATTTAATGGGAATGTTTTATCTGGGAATTTTCAACAATCTGATCTCGGTAAAACTTTTAAGATTAAAGTTGTTGCAAAAGAAGGCTCGGGTCAAGAAATTGATTCTAGAACTTTTACAATAACTCCAACAAAAGAAAATTCCGGAGATACATTAAAACTAATTTCACCACTTCCTGGTGGAATTGTAAATTCTAAGTTTGGGCCTAGAATGCATCCAATTCATAAAGTAATGAAAATGCATACTGGGATTGACATGAAAATGGCAAATAGATCCGTGGTTGATGTGGTCGCAGCGGCTGACGGGGAAGTCCTTTATACAGGGTTTAGTAATTCTTACGGCAAAAATGTGAAAATAGCACATAAAAATACTTCTGGAAAAACGATAGGAATTACAACTTACAATCATTTAGCCAACATTTATGTGTCGCAGGGCCAAAAAGTTATCGCAGGTCAAAAAATTGGTAAAGAAGGTTCTACGGGGGCATCAACTGGAAATCATTTACATTTTGAACTGAAGACTCCTGAGGGTAAATTTATTGATCCGTTGCCATTTATGAGTGGTGGGGCAGTGGTCGCAAATAAAACAAATCCAGATGGTTCTGAAGACCAAAGCTCACTTGAAAAAATTGACGGTAAAAATGCGTCAGTTTCTGCTTCTGAAATGGAAGCTAAAGATAAGTGCCCACCATCAAGTGGTCCCGATACTCCAACAGACCCCAACAATCCAACTCCAACTGAAGGTATGCCACCATCCTCTAATACGGGACCACTAACAGAAAAAGATATTTTTGATATGGCATGGGACATTGCGATGAAATCTGAGGTTGGGCCTCACTGGAAGTCATCACCACAATTTTCTCCTGGAGATCCGGAATTAGACGCAGGCTTAATTTCAACCAAAACGCAAAGAAGAAAATGTGGATATAAAGTGTGGGCTGGTGCTCTTGGGGGCGCTACTAAATTTGGAATATCATCTAGTACCGGATTAAAAATAAATGTTGATTCTTTAACCCATGAACAATGTAAAGCAATTGGGTACAATAATTATTGGAAACAACCGCAGACTATTGCAAAACCTCAATCACTTGCAGCAACAAATCCATACATTGCCGTTTTATTGTTTGATATTTTATTCATGTCATGGCAGTTTGCAAGAACTGCATGGAATAAATTTTCATTAGGATCATTGCCAGCAAAAAGTAAAAATGAACAAATACAAATTTGTGAGCAAATTTCATTGGAACATCTACAATACCTGCAACAAGTGGCAAAAGATAAAGAAAAGAAAGGAACTAAATTCCCATTAGACGGAGTTTCAGCAAGAGTGAATAAAAGGTTAAGTATGGTGAAAGGATTATCTTTATGACAGCACCTGGACGAATTGGCGATCCGATTTCCTGTGGAGATTTTATTGCGGAAGGGTCATCCGATGTTTTTATCGAAGACCTTCCGGTTGCATTGCAGGGACATGCAACTACTGGACACAGTGGGTTCCCACCAACAATTTTAAATGGACCATGCACTACCACAATTTTTATTAATGATAGACCAGTTTCTTTGGTGGGTATTACATCTATTACCCCCCACAAAAAAAGGCGCAACCCATTACATAGTGGCGTAGTGGTTTCTGGTGCAACGACAGTGGAGATGGAATAATGTCAAAAATACAAAATTTTAGCGCCACGCGGAGTAGATTGTATGCAGGTGGAACTTATTTTAAATCTAAAATTGTTGGACCGCTGGCAAATAAAATTTTTTTAAAAGTTGAGAATGGACAGTTTATAGTAGGAATGAATATAAATTTTCCAGATTGGGTTATTAAGTATGATGGTAGTTCGAAAATTATTTTCGATGGCTCTCAAATCACGGTAAATGGGAGTATTATATCAAACTCTAATGTTTTAAAAACTTTAGAAAATAGGATGGTTTTCCCCGGTCCATTTATAATACAACCAGAAATTGAGACTTATGAATTAATAATTGAGGAATCCGACCCGCAGAACTATGGATTTAACATTTCTGACTTAAGATCAAAGTTAGCCACTTCTAAGCTTGTGTGTATGCCAGAAAGGCCGAATGAAGATTCGACGGCAAATGGCGTCGATACAGCCGTTTTAAGCCCTTTTGAGCGTGTTTTTATGTATGGCGCTACCGGACTACCTAATGACGCCCAACAATGCGATACGGGGCCATTTAAACACCTTATTAGGTTGGCGGGTGTGGAGAATATTGATGGCACATTTGATAATACTGAGCAGATTCTGATATGGGACGGACCAAATAGAAATATTGGGAAATGGATACCATATTGAAAAACCCGCCAAATGGCGGGTTTTTAAATTATGTCTTGAATTAATGTCGAAAAGTTATCCAAAATAAATTCATGATTGGACGTAAATGAACAATGGACTTTAATCATTTCAAAACTACCAAAGTTGATTGGACTTATAGCATAAATGAAATTTGGTGCAGCAGGCATCAAAATAAGTGAGCCACGCTCTGGTAAAATACTAAAATTAAAATTTAGAAGTTCCAATTTACCACCATAAACCTCAAAATCTAAATCAATTGGTAGACTATCACAATATGATTTTAATGGAATAAAACCGATTAAATCAATGTTTTTAGTTTTAATCCATTTTCGTCTTTGCATTTCCCATCCATCAATTTGTGGATTTAATGCAGGTTTAGACGCATTTTCGTCAAATTGATAAAATAAAAGCTTAACGTCATCTGATAATTCTGCTCCGTATCTATTCTGAAATTGATCAAAATAGTCAGTAATTGAATTTTTGACTACTGGGATGTGTCCCTCATTTAAATGACGTATGGTTGAACCTACATTTTTAACTTGATTAAGTTTTAAAATACGTTCACATTGAAGTGGGGAAAGAAAGTCTTCAATTACAAAAAATGGGGACATTTTAGCCATTATTTTTTATCTCCAGGCTCTGATGAAATTTTTGCAAACCATTCTTCACCCATAAGAATTACTGGAGGGTCCATAGTCATTTCTGACACTTTAATTTTAACAGATTTATCGATTGAAAGCTCTGGGATGACTAAGTGAACTGATACTTCGTGTAGGGTCTCATCAGATTCATCTTCTTTTTCTTCCCATAAACTCATTTCGATGGATTCGGAAAGACTGAATTTAACCTTATCACCGGAGCCAGAAACTGACTTAGGATGTAGAATAATTTCATCCCCAGGAACTTCATGAATTTCAATTTCTTCATCATTAATGGTTCCAGTAAAAACTGGATTTGAGCCAGAAGTAGAACTTCCCCCATCTAATTGACTGGTGGGGTCACTGTCCGGCGATGCCATCGGATCTGTAGAATCCATGTCATCTAAATCGTCTGGACCATTAACATCGTCAACTGTATCAGTGCTGGTGGCAGATGTAGCATCCGCAATTGGTTGAAAGCTGTCCGGGTCGGTGCTAGAGATTGCGCCAAAAAAATCAATTAAATTTGCACTAAGTGAATCTAACACTTTAACTTCGTATCCTTCAACTCGTAAGTGAGCGACGGCTTTTTCCATTCCTTCTGGATGGCTTGTGATAATAATAACTGGATGATGTTTCATAAAAACTCCTTAAAAAGAGGGCAATGGCCCTCTCAGTGTGAAATGTTAGCAAGCGGTTTTTCTAGAGTAATTACTTCTAAAATGCCGTCATCTACAGGAGAAGTTGCAAAAACGTGGAGACCGTGGGGGATTTGTTCTTCGGGGGCTCCATCATCTTCATGTAAATGAAACACATGAATCTCACTACCGGAAAGATACCAATTAAGAAGTTCTAATTGTTCCTCTCTAGACATCCATCTCCTATATTCAGAATACTGAGATTTCATTACTTTATCAAACGATTGGTGTGAGCGTCCACTATCCCCCTCAATAGATTCATTAATTTTGGTAGCTAATGAGTCTCCTTCACTTTCATCTTCATCTGATGTATTCATGAAAGTTTCAAATGCAACTTTAGTTTCTGGATCTGAGATGCAGTGCGCGCCGAATAAAATCGCCGAAACTGCTTGCCTTGAATTTTTAATTTTTGATAAATCCAGACCTATAACATTTAGAAAATGCTCAAATTCGTCTCGGTATTCAACATCAGCGTATTTCTCCTGTCGTTCAGTTGAAATAATTTTATGAAAAATCTTATTAAAACTATTTCTAATTGACGCATTCGATGCAATATGTTCAGCAGCAGAATTAATAGTATCTTCAACTTCGGTCATTTTCGATAGAAGTGTTCCAGGGATACCAATAAAACCTAAAATTGCCAGAATTCTTTTACCAACGATGGTTTCTAACTTAGCACCAAGTGTTGAATATTGGGAATCCAATCCTAGCGTTTTGAACAAATCAGAACCTCCTGTATTTTTGGTTGAGTCGAATTCCTCTTTTGATTCAGAAATTTCTTTCTTTTTCTTTGGATGAATCACCACTGAAACATCATCTTCATCATCAACTTTTTTGGGTTCGTCCGATGATTGTTCCGCGTCCGAAGTTTCTGAGGATGTTGTATTTGCATCTTGTTCCTGGGCGTCAGGATCGGTAGTATTTTCTGAATCAGTTTTAGTCTCAGTCTCAGTCTCAGTCTCAGTCTCAGTCTCAGTCTCAGTC